>ERZ795044.5784-NODE-5784-length-9965-cov-8.351665_pt1 | contig 9965 bp, 10 predicted proteins | sample MGYA00375128_ERZ795044 | MGnify/ENA primary metagenome ERZ795044 (study PRJEB30173, sample SAMN05720213) | anaerobic digester metagenome | isolation source: active sludge of municipal wastewater-treating anaerobic digesters | place: USA | collected 2014-12-22 ... | reverse complement strand
CGACAACACAATCATTCTCTCCCCCGAGAATCACCCTTTGGTCCCGTCGGCTCTGTCGACGGGACCTTTTTATTCCGGGTACTGATGTGGGGCGCCTAGTGGCCCTTCTGGTGGCCGGTCAGCCAGTCCATCAGCGCGAGCAGCACGCCAGAGACCACGAAGGTCACATGGACGATGACCTGCCACATCAGCTTGTCGCGGGCGACCGCATCGAACTCTCCACCGTCGCCAAGCGACAGAAAGCTCTTCAGCAGCGCGATGCCGGAGATGGCGACAATCGAGGCGACCAGCTTCAGCTTGAGCGCCGAGAAATCCACCGTCCCCATCCATTCGGGACGATCCTCGCTCTCGCCCGTGTCGATCTTCGAGACGAAGTTCTCATAGCCCGAAAACATCACGATCACGACGAGGTTCGCCGCCAGCGACAGGTCAATCAGCGACAACGCCAGCATGATCGCGTCGTCAGCCGTCATGGCGTAGGCGTGCGTGACGGGATCGAACGTCCACAACATCGGGATCTGGTGGATCAGCTCCTGGAAGAACACCACCAGCAGCGCGACCACGGCAGCGATCAGGCCCACATAGAACGGCGCCATCAGCCAGCGGGCACGGAAAAGACCGCCCTCAAGGACCCGCTCTAGCCAGGGCTTTTTCATATCGCGCATCCCAAGTTGATTGGCCGACATAGGCGTGACTCGCCCCGCGACTCCAGCATTTTCGCGCACCGCGTGAAGCCCCGCCCAGCCCTAGCGCGGCAGGCGGTCGATCGCATCAAGACCGGCCTGCGCCGCCGCCTGCAACCCGGCCGGGTCCGCCCGCCCGCAATGCGGACAATCCAGAACCACACAATCGGGCAGCCGGTAACCAAGCCAGAACGGCGCCGCAGCGCTCTCGATCAGCGCCACCCGCGCGTACTCTGCGATAACCGGGTCGGCCAGCAGGGCCGCATGCTCAGCGGGGCCAAGCTTCAGGCGGCGCACCCGCTCTTCGATAGCGCCCGTCCACGCCAGCAGCGTCTTGCCTGCCTCGCGCGCCTGCTGCGCTTCCGTCGCCGCCTGTTTGGTGGAACCGTCTCCAACGATGAATTCGTAAAGCGGCTCAAGAAGCTGCGCCAACTGGATTGGCTGATTGCACCCCAGGCAGTCCTGCGGCGTGTTGATCGGCTCCGGCGCCTCCACCTGACAGGCCCGAGCATGTTCCTCAGCTGTCAGTTCCTCGCCGCAACGCGAACAGAACCTGGCGTTCGGCTTCAGCGCCGCGCCGCACTTTCCACAGGCAGGCCAGTCCGGCGTCATCGCATCAGCCGTTGGGGCCGCGCAGCGCATCCGGCGTCAACCGCTGGCTCATCGCATCGATCAGCAGGAAGATAGCCGCAAAATCCTGAAGCATCTCCTGCACACGCCCAAGATCGTCCATCTTGCGATACATCGATCCGGCTTCGAGCAGGTTCTTGCCCTCGCAGCACAGCAACATCTCGCCGCCCGCAAACGCACACCGAACCTGCTTCCCCTTGAAAGCGCGTTCGAGGCCCAGCAGTCGCTCCATGAAGTCCGGCGTCAGGATGAAGCGCGCCTCGATCTGGTCGGTCGAAAACACCTCGAATGATTTCTCGAACACCACGTCTTCCAACTTCACCTTCTCGCTCTTGCCCGCCTGGCCCAGTTTCGCGAACCAGTTGAGCATGCCCATGTCGCGATAGACTTTTGTGACGCCATTGAACTGCTTGTGAAACTTCACCACCAGGCACTGGCCGCGAAACACCGTTACCCACGTCGTGCGCGTACGGCCCTTGGAATCCGTCGTCGTGCGCTTCTCTTCAAGATGCGCCTCGTAGAATTCAAACGGCGTTTCGTTGCGCGCGCCGGTGAGCCTGTCTTCGTATTTCGCGCGATCCCACCCCGGCACCAGCCCCAGGGAGCGGAATGTGTACATGTCCTGCGGCTGACCGGGCGTCAGCTGGTAGTCCATGCCGAACTCGGCCGAGACGGGCTCGATCAGCATCAGCTTTGTCTGGGTCTTCAGCTTCTCCAGCGCCTGCGATCCCCACGCAACCAGACCGATAGCGGCCGCCACTCCGATGAAGCCGCCGAACATCCAGCCGTCTTCTCCGAAGAACGTCCCGCCGCCAAAGAAGACCGCCAGACCTAGCAGCACGCCGATGATCGTGAAGTTCCGCTGCTTCTTCACCGCCGCCTCGCGGTCGGCTTCGCGCGCGACAAGGCCTGGCTGCACAGATGTGCGAAAACGCTCTGCGAAGAACTGGAAATCCGGCGGCAGGCCTTCCATGGCCGCGCCGATCGTCAGGACTTCCTGTTTTTCCGCCATGGCCGCCCCGAGTCACTATCCCGCCGCTTTAATACACCAGCAGCCGGCATTCGCCAGTTCGGAGCCGTGCCCAGCACAGATCAATCGCTAGCTCAGCGTAGCCTTGCCATTGTGGAAGATGCGCAGGATCAGAAGCTCGTCATCCAGCCGCCGGTTGACCACCACGTAGGGCGTTCCCTCGATCGGCAGTTCGCGCACGCCGATGCGGCGCGATTTCCGCCCCAGCTGATCAAACTTGATCAGCTGCAGGATGCGGTTCTCCAGCAGCGACTTGTCACGCGATGCATTGGCGGTATGCCCCGCCGATGACAGCTCGATCAGCTGTTCGAAATCGTCAGCCGCGCGTGGACGCCAGGTGATCTTCATCGGCCGAACCTCGTGCGCATGCGGAGCATGACGTCGTTATGTGAAAGCCGAATACCATCATCGCTGTCGAGCTCGGCTTCCACCTCGCCCCACTGTTCCATCGTCAGCATGGACGCAGGCTCCGACAACAGCAGCTCGATCTCCGCCGCCAGCATTTCCTGCTCGGCCTCCGGCAAGGCGCGGAGGCGGTCGATGGCGGCTTCGATGCGGGTGGTCATGATCCCAGCGGTATCACGCCGGCATTAACAGACTGGCCGCCTTGTCTTTGCTCGCTATTCCTACGCCAACCGGATCACATGGCCATCATCCGGCCGCGCCTTGCCCGTCGCCAGATCGGCAAACACGCTTGCGGCAGCTTCCAGCCCGCGCCCCTCGACCACACGTGTCGTCTTCGCCGCCGTGGGCAGGAAAGCGCGCCACGCTTCGCCAACGCGTTGCTGGAACCCCGCACCGCCCCAGTCCGCAATGCGTTTCTGAACAATGCTCGGCGCGAAGAACATCTGCGGCTGCGGCCCCGGCAGCTTCTCGTCCGCACGCGGCGCATCCCAGTGCGTCGCGCCAACCGCGCAGCTGTATTTCAGATTGTCGGCAAACGTTCGATGCACCGCCCCGCGCACAGTCGCATCGCCCGCGATATCAATGAATACGGTCGATACGGACCCATCGAGCGACCCGATTTCGCCATACGGCACGACGCTATCATAGAAGCCCAACTTCTGCGTGAACCCGACATTGCCCGGCGATGTCAGCCCGATCACCTTCACATCGCCCCGCGCCTTCAGCAGCTGTGCCGCCGCATACGATGTCTTCGCCGACGCGCTCGAGAAAACCACCTGCTTCGCGCCGAAATACCCATTGTCAGCCACGAAATCGTCGATCAGGAACGACGTCGTAAACAATGGCCTGAACAACACCTGCAGCGCCTCCGTGTCGGGCGCATAGAGCGGGTCTTCCGCATTGAAGACATAGCCATTGTAAACCGGCGCGAGCCCCGCGCGATGCGCGCTCTCATCCGAGAACCCGCCATGCCGCCGCGCACCCGGCTTCAGCCTGAACAGCGTCGACATGGGCAGATAGCCATAGACCCGCTCGCCAACTTTCACGCTCGGTGATTTGCTCTCCGTCACCGTAGCAAAGCCCCACACCGGCACGCGCCCCCATCCCTCAGGCGCCGGATAGAATTGCCAGTACTTCAGGAAGTCTCCGAACGCGCCATAGGTGATGTTGTTCGCCGTCAACGAAAACAGATCGACCTTCAGCTCAACCTCGCCATCCGCCACCGCCGGCAATTTCGCCGCCATCAATGTCGTCTCGGCCAACGCCGACTTCTTCACGAGCAGGTCCATACGGCTCTCCCTGTTGGGCAGAGCATGGCCCGCGAGCGATGGTCCGTCACCAGCAAAAATGGCGGCGCGCACTGGAAGCGGATCTTTAAGTCCGCGTTCCCCGCGAAGGCGGGGACCCAGTCCCAAAAAGCAAAGTGCGCGAAGCGCCCGCTCCTCACTCGTCCGTATAAATCCCCACGCGTCTGAACCCTGTCGCATCAGCCCGCCCGCGGAACATGCCTTCCGTGTTCATGCTCAGCGCCGCGCTGCCATCATGGCTCAGCACGATCACGCCGCCCGTGCCGCCCAGCGCCGCCACCTCATCCAGCGTCGCCTTCGCTGCCTGCTCCGCGCTCATGCCCTGCATGGCCACGCGGGCGCAGATCATGCGCGCCACGCTCGCCCGGATGAAATACTCGCCATCGCCCGTCGATGACACGGCACACGATGCATTGTCGGCATACGTTCCGGCGCCGATGATCGGCGCATCGCCCACACGCCCCGGCGGCTTGGCGTTCATGCCACCCGTCGATGTCGCCGCCGCGAGATTGCCCTTGCTGTCCATCGCAACCGCGCCAACGGTGCCGTAACGATCCATCGGCTGCAGGTCGCCCGCCATCGCGCGCTTCAGCGCATCGAGCCTGCGTGGCGTAATGAAATACTCCGGCGGCACGATCTCCAGCCCCGCTGTCGCCGCCATCTCGTCCACTGCCTTGCCCGCGAACATCACGCGCCCGCTCTGCTCCATCACATAGCGCGCCGCGCGGATCGGGTTCTTCACCGTCCGCGCCTGCGCCACCGCGCCCGCCTTGCGATCGCGCCCATCCATGATCGACGCATCCAGCTCCGCCACGCCTTCGCGCGTCAGCACAGCTCCCTTGCCAGCGTTGAAGTTGGGATTGTCCTCAAGCACGCGCACCGCAGCTTCCACCGCATCAACCGCCTGCCCGCCGCTGGCCAGAACTTTCGATCCAGCCTCCAGCGCATCGTTCAGCCCGGCGCGGTAGGCCGCGTCGACCTCAGGCGTCATCTCGGCCCGGCGCATCACGCCCGCGCCGCCATGGATCAGCAACGTCCATTCCGGTTTCGCCACGGGGGCCTCCATACTTGTGCAAGCCGAAGCCAGAACCGCCAACGCCACCACCCATGCACGCATGCCAGCCTCCTGATGCGTGAATACCGCCTGCATTCTCCGTATCAGGCTGAGTTCGTCCAGCCTGCCATCCGCAACTTCTCACCCTCAGGCGAGGCGAGCGGCTGCGCTAATTCATGTTCTTCCTGGCAACTTCCCAGATCGGATTCCTGCACAATGCGCAGTCAGCCCCCTCGAAATACGTCGCGGCCTTCGCATCGCCCTTCAGCTGCCAGTCCAACCAGGCGACGCCTACCTCTGCGAACCACCCGCCGTTCGGATGATTGAACGTGCCGCCATGCCCCGAATTGATGCTGCCCAGAAATGCCGGAACGGTCGTAACGCGCGCAAAGTCATCTTTCCCGTTTGCATACGCAATATCGCTCGGTCCGCCGAGGAAGTAGGCGACCGGCGCGTGAAAGGCCGGGATCATCTCCTTCGTCGCGCCGCTCAGCCGCGCGCCGGCGCTATTCGCGCCACCCGAAAACACACCGCTGTTCCAGATCACCACTGTCTTGATGCGCGGATCGCCCGATACAGCCGTCGCCTGAAGCCCGCCGCACGACTGGCCCATCACCGCAACCTTGTCCGGGTTCAGCTTCCCGAAATACGGACTGCCCGCGCGCGCATTCTCCGCGATCGCCCAGTCGACAGCCGCCAGCAGGTCCGCATCCTTCGTCTGCGCTGACTTGATACCGGAGTTCGGGTCAGGCGTATCCGTCACCTGTCCCGGCCGCTGCGCAGCAAACGCCGGCAGCGGCGCGTCCTTCGGGCCTGACGCGATCACCACATAGCCATGGCTCGCCACCTGCTTCAGGAATGTCTGGAACAGCAGCCCCGCATTCGAACACGCGCCATTGCCCCACGCCACAATCGGCAGCCGCTTGTCGCCCGAGAACCCGGAAATATCCGTCGGACGATAGACCGTGTGCGACTTCAGCGTCGCCTCGGACAATGTGGAGACAGCATACGGCCCCGCAACTTGCGCCTTCGGCGGCGGCGCATCGGCAGGCGCAGCAAGCGATGTCGTCGGCACAGGCGCAGCCACTGGCGGCGCCGCCGCCACCTGAATCGGCGCGACCGGAGCAACAGGCGTCTGCGCACACCCAGCGCTCAACGCCGCAACAGCCGCAACAGCCGCAACAAAAGCGACAGATCTCATCACGCTTCTCCCCGATCATTTTGGAGAGAAACAAGCACGCCTGCCGCTGTTAGAGAAGCCCGCCTCTAGCCCGCCGCCTTCAACTGCACCAGTGCATCGCCCAGCTTCACCAGCGCCGCTTCCGCCGCTGCGTTGCGCGTGTGCTGTTCCTCGATCACCTCTGGCGGCGCCTTCGCCACGAACTGCTCATTCGACAGCTTCTTCGCGATGCCCGCGATGTCGCCCTTGTGCCGCGCGATCTCTTTCTCCAGCCGCGCAATCTCGACCTTCAGGTCGATCAGAGCCGCCACGTCGATGCACGCCGTCGCCTCGTCCAGCACGATGCGGATCGCGCCCTTCGGCGCCTCCTTCGCAGCCGACACGGACTCCAGCCGCGCCAGCCGCTCGATCAGCGACTGATATGTCTGCAGCCGTTTCTCACTCTCCGCCGAAGCGCCCACCAGCGCGAATGGCACTTTGGCCCCCGCCGGCACGTTGAGGTCCGACCGCGTCGACCGGATCGACGTGATCAACCGGATCACCCAATTCACTTCCGCATCCGCCGCCGTGTCGATCAGCGTCTCGTCCAGCGCCGGCCAGCTCTGCGAAATCAGCAGACCCTCGCGTCCGATCGGCTTGCCGAATTCCTGGAACAGCTGCTCGGTCACATACGGCATGAACGGGTGCAGCAGGTGAACGATCTGATCCAGCGCCCAGGCCATCGTGGCGCGGGTCTCTTCCTTCACCGCCTCGTCAGAGCCCATGAAGATCGGCTTGGTCAGTTCGATGTACCAGTCGCAGACCACGTTCCAGACATAGCCATAGATGGCGCCCGCCGCGTCGTTGAACTTGTACTCTGCAATCCCCGCCTCAACCGCCTTGGTCGTGCGCACGGCTTCGGAAACGACCCACTTGTTCAGCGTGTGCTTCACTGAGCCCGGATCAAACCCGGCCTTCAGCTCGCAGCCATTCATCTGCGCGAACTTCGTCGCGTTCCACAGCTTGGTCGAGAAGTTGCGATAACCCTCGACGCGCTGCTTCGCGAGCTTGATGTCGCGTCCCTGCGCCGCCATCGCCGCCAGCGTCATGCGCAACGCATCCGCGCCGAACTCATCCACCAGCTCCAGCGGGTCGATCGCATTGCCCAGCGACTTCGACATCTTCCGGCCCTTCTCGTCCCGGACGAGCGCGTGGATGTAGACATCTTTGAAAGGCACTTCGCCCATGAAGTGGATGCCCTGCATCATCATGCGGGCGACCCAGAAGAAGATAATGTCGAACGCCGTCACCAGCACGGCGCCCGGATAGAACTCCTTCAACGCCGGATCGACATCCCCCGGCCATCCCATGGTCGAGAACGGCCACAGCGCGGATGAGAACCACGTGTCCAGCACGTCTTCGTCCTGAACGAGCTCGACGTCCTTGCCGTAATGCTTCTTCGCCTGCTCGCGCGCGGCGGCTTCGTCATAGGCGACGAAGTATTTCTTGTCCGGCCCGTACCAAGCCGGAATCCTATGCCCCCACCACAGCTGGCGGCTCACGCACCACGGCTCGATATTCCGCATCCATTCGTAATACGTCTTGTCCCAGTTGCCCGGCACGAAGCGCGTTTCGCCAGTCTCCACGGCCTTGATCGCCGGCTGCGCCAGCGTCTTTGCGTCGACATACCACTGGTCCGTCAGATACGGCTCGACCACGACCTGAGACCGGTCGCCGAACGGCTGCATGATCGTCTTGTCTTCGATCAGCATGAGGCAGCCTTCCGCCTCCATGTCCGCCACGATCTGCTTGCGCGCCACGAAGCGCTCCAGCCCCTGATACTTCTTCGGCACCGCATCGTTCAGATGCGCCGTGTCCGTGAAGATGTTGATCATGTCGAGCTTGTTGCGCTTGCCGACCTGATAGTCGTTGAAATCGTGCGCCGGCGTGATCTTCACCGCGCCCGAGCCCTGCGCCGGATCGGCATACTCATCCGCCACGATCGGAACCAGCCGCCCCGTCAGCGGCAGCTTGACCATCTTGCCGATCAGCGCCTGATAACGTTCGTCATTGGGATGCACCGCCACGCCGGTATCGCCCAGCATCGTCTCCGGCCGCGTTGTCGCCACGACGATGTAGTCACGCTCCTCGAACACGGCGGGCTTGCCCTCCTCGTCGATCTGCGTCGGGTACTGATACGTCACGCCATCCGCGAGCGGATATTTGAAGTGCCAGAAATGGCCCTTCACTTCCTTGTTCTCGACTTCGAGGTCTGAGATCGCCGTCTGGAATTGCGGGTCCCAGTTCACCAGCCGCTTGTCGCGGTAGATCAGCCCTTCCTGGTACAGCTCGACGAACACCTTGGTCACGGCGTGGTTCAGCCCCTTGTCGAGCGTGAACCGCTCCCGGCTCCAGTCACAGCTCGCGCCAAGACGCTTAAGCTGGTTGGTGATTGATCCGCCGGATTTCTCTTTCCACTGCCACACGCGCTCGAGGAACTTCTCCCGGCCCAGCTCCCGCCGGCCGACATTCCCCTCCTGCGCCAGCTGGCGCTCCACCACCATCTGCGTGGCGATGCCCGCATGGTCCGTCCCCGGCTGCCACAGCGTGCGATAGCCGCGCATCCGGTGATAGCGGATCAGCACGTCCTGCAACGTGTTGTTGAGCGCATGCCCCATGTGCAGCACGCCCGTCACGTTCGGCGGCGGAATTACGATCGCATAAGGCTCGCCCTCGCCGGAGGGCTTGAAAGCCCCCGACTTCTCCCATGCTTCATACAGACGCGGCTCGGCCGCCTTATGGTCAAAACGATCATCAATCATGCCCTGCGGATAACCCGCACATTCGCGCTTGTCATCCCGGCCGTCGCCCAGCGGGGAGCCGGCCCCCGCCTATCCGCCGGGACGGGCCGAAAAATGGGTCCCGGCCACTGTTGCTTTCATGGGCTTCGCGCCGCCGGGATGACAACCTAGATAAGCCTCATGAAACGCGTCTGGGTCTTCCGCCACGCTGAAAGCCTGTCCAACGCCGGGGGCAAGACCCTCGACCCGGAGGGTATCCCGCTGACGGAACACGGTCTGCGCCAGGCCCGCAATCTCGCCTGGACGCTTGCCGATCCGCCCAACCGCGTCGTCACCTCACCCTTCCGCCGAGCTATCGACACGGCCAAGCCGATTGACGCGCGCCATCCCGAGGCGATCAACGAGGTCTGGCCGATCCAGGAATTCACCTATCTCGACCCCGCCAGCTGCCTCGGCACCAATTGGGCCGACCGCAAACCCAGGATCGACGCCTACTGGGCCAACCTTGACCCGGCCTATGTCGACGGCGAAGGCGCCGAAAGCTTTTCAAACCTGCTGATCCGCGCCCGCGCTTTCATCAAGGGCCTCACCGAGCTGGAAGACGATCTCACCATCGTCATCTCCCACGGCCAGTTCATGCAGGCGGCCAAGCTGATGGCCCTGCGCCCCGACATCAGCGACCGCACCGCCATGAGCCTGTTCATCGACCGCCAGCTAAGACGCCCCTTCTCCAACTGCGAACGCATGGCGCTGATGGTGGACGGCGATAAAATCACGATCGCCGACTGAACTCGCAATTGGGGGGACGCAGCCGTTCCGGATTCGCAGGATGGCCCGAAATCTTCGCGCGTGATCTCAATCCACCAGCGCGGGAATTTGTGGGACAGCGCGCTCCA
>ERZ795044.5781-NODE-5781-length-9966-cov-6.032691_pt1 | contig 9966 bp, 4 predicted proteins | sample MGYA00375128_ERZ795044 | MGnify/ENA primary metagenome ERZ795044 (study PRJEB30173, sample SAMN05720213) | anaerobic digester metagenome | isolation source: active sludge of municipal wastewater-treating anaerobic digesters | place: USA | collected 2014-12-22 ... | reverse complement strand
GCTAAAAAATAACCCGGAGTATGAGTTGCTGCTGGCCAGTAAATATCCGGGGGTCAGATAAGTCAAAAGTAAAAAGTCAAAATTAAAAAAACGGAGCGTCTGAGTATTGTAATGACTTTCCGGTTTAATGATTTTGACTTTTAATTTTTACTTTTGACTTTAATGAGGTCACTCTCTGCCATCAAAAATATTCCCGATCCCACCGAGCAAACTACCTTCCTCTTTTCGGTTATACGTACCATATTGCATGATCCGGCCGGCGAGGCGGCTGATGGGCAGAGATTGTATCCATACTTTACCGGGCCCCTGCATGCGGGCAAAGAATAAACCTTCCCCGCCAAACATAAAGTTCTTGATGCCCCTTACAAACTCGATATCGAAATCCACATCCGGGGTATAGGCTACCACGCATCCCGTATCAATTTTCAATACTTCACCGGGTTTCAGAATCCGCTCCACGATGAATCCACCCGCATGGAGAAAAGCAAATCCATCTCCTTCGAGTTTTTGCATTATAAAGCCTTCGCCACCAAATAAACCCGTCCCCAGCTTACGTTGAAAATGAATACCCACACTCACGCCTTTAGCCGCACATAAAAAAGCATCTTTCTGCGCAATGATGGTTCCGCCCAGTTCCTGCAGATCCAGTGTTATAATCTTGCCGGTATAAGGAGCGGCAAAACTCACTTTCTTTTTACCCTGTACCGCATTGGTAAAAGCCGTCATAAAAAGACTCTCCCCGGTGAGTATCCGTTTACCGGCACTCATCAGTTTTCCCAGAAAACCACCGGATTGCTGCGTCGACCCATCTCCAAAAATGGTTTGCATCTGAATGCCATCCTCCATCATCATCATCGCCCCGCTTTCCGCGATGGCGGTCTCCTGCGGGTCCAGTTCGATCTCTACAAATTGCAACTCTTCACCATATATTTTGTAATCGATATCATGATTTACCCTTGGTGTTTCAGCCATAGTTGTATTTTTTTTTACAAAGTTAAACAGGTCGGGGATATCCGGACCGGCTTTTCCGCGAACGGAGGAAAATTGCCGGTGAAAATGATAAATGGCATCGGGATAGGGTATTTATGGTGTAATTTGCCTGACCTAAATGCTTCACTGCACTTTCAAAAAAATTAATATGAAAAGAGTCCTGCTACTGACGCCCTTTTTCTTTTTGCTGGCCCTGCTGGCAAATGGTCAAACCAAACTGGTGGAGAAAATAACCAGACAGGGAAACCAGATCGTGATTCCCTATGAGAAATATGTTTTACCCAACGGACTGACCCTGGTTGTCCATGAGGATCACAGTGACCCTGTGGTACATGTCGATGTTACTTACCATGTTGGTTCCGCCCGGGAGGAAATCGGGAAATCCGGTTTTGCGCACTTTTTTGAGCACATGATGTTCCAGGGCAGTGATCACGTAGCCGACGAACAACATTTTAAAATTGTTTCTGATGCCGGAGGTACACTCAATGGAAGTACCAACCGCGACCGCACCAATTATTATGAAACCGTACCCAGCAACCAGTTGGAAAAAATGCTCTGGCTCGAAGCCGACCGGATGGGCTTTCTGCTGGATGCGGTCACCCAAAAGAAATTTGAAGTACAGCGCTCTACGGTAAAAAATGAAAGAGGACAGAATTATGATAACCGTCCATATGGACTGGCCGGCGAAACCTCTTCCCGCAGCCTTTATCCCTATGGCCACCCCTACTCCTGGCTGACTATCGGTTATGTGGAAGATCTGAACCGGGTAGATGTGAATGATCTGAAAAACTTTTTCCTGCGCTGGTATGGCCCCAATAACGCCACGGTAACTATTGGCGGGGATGTAAAGCCTGCAGAAGTTGTAAAACTGGTAGAAAAATATTTCGGTTCCATTCCCCGCGGACCGGAAGTAAAACCGGTACAGGTTCCCCGGGCGGTGCTGAACAGCGACCGTTATGTATCTTATACCGACAACTATGCGAGATTGCCACTACTTTCTATTACTTTTCCTACCGTACCCAATTACCATAAGGACATGGGGGCCCTGGCTTGTCTGGCCCAGGTACTCGGACAAGGAAAGAATGCTGTCTTATACCAGCAACTGACTAAAAAACAACTGGCCGTTCAGGCCAGTGCATTCAGTTCGCTCTCAGAACTGGCCGGTGAATTAAGTTTCCAGGTGGTGCCTTCTCCAGGCAAGACCCTGGCGAAAATGGATACCTTATTCCGGGCAGCACTGGATTCCTTTGAAGCCAGGGGTGTAACGGATGAAGATGTATCAAAATTTAAAGGGGGGATTGAAGCCCAGCAAATCAACGGACTGCAGAGTGTATCCGGCAAAGTATCCCAGCTGGCCGCCTTCCAGACTTTCGCAGGTAACCCCAATAAAATCGCCGACCTGATCCAGATGTACCAGTCCGTGACCAAGGAAGATGTGATGCGGGTGTATAATGAATATATCAAAGGGAAACATGCCGTGTTCCTGAGTGTATTGCCCAAAGGACAGGAGAACCTGATTGCTGCCGCCAATAATTATACGATCGATTCCAGCAAATACGATGCGCCGGACTATGGTTACAACGGTCTGAAATATGCGAAAGCAACAGACAACTTTGACCGCAGTAAAATACCCGGCACCGGCACCAACCCCGTAGTGAAAGTGCCTGCTTTCTGGAAAAAAGATTTGCCAAACGGTATTAAAATGATCGGAACGGAAAGCAATGAAATTCCAACCGTTACTTTAACGATTACAATACCCGGCGGACACCTCCTGCAGGCAAATGATACCGCTAAAGTGGGACTGGCCGGCATGTTTGGCAGTATGATGAATGAAGACACGAAGAATTTTACCGCTGAACAAATGGCGGTGGAACTGCAAAAACTGGGCAGCAATGTTTCTGTCAGTAGCAGTTTTGACGGCATCACTTTCAGTGTTCAGAGCCTGAAGAAAAATCTGGACAAAACACTCACACTGGTCCAGGAAAAAATGTTTAACCCGAAATTTACCGAAGCGGCCTTCTCCCGTATACAGAAACAACGGTTACAGGGTTTCAAACAAGCCAAGGCCGATCCGGCTTCCGTAGCTGACCAGGTATTCGCCAAAATCAATTATGGTCCCAACAGTATCCTGAGTATGAGCGAAGACGGTACCGAATATACCATCGGCAATCTGAAACTGCAGGATGTTGAAAACTACTATAACAACTATATGACTTCTCTCGGAGCCAAAGTAGTGGTGGTAGGTGACATCAAACAACAGGAGATCCTTCCCAAACTGGCTTTCCTGAATAAGTTGCCTAAGAAAAAAATCAACCTGCCGGATGTAAAAGGGCTGGCCTCCAATGTAGATAAGACCAAAGTTTTCCTGGTGGATATTCCCAAAGCTGCCCAATCGCAGTTCCGTGTAGGCTATGCCACCGGACTCCGCTACGACGCTACCGGTGATTTTTACAAATCACGCCTGATGAATTATGGCCTTGGTGGCGATTTCAACTCGCGTCTCAATCTGAATCTCCGGGAAGACAAGGGCTGGACCTATGGAGCCCGCAGTTCTTTCAACGCAGATGAATATACCGGCGATTTTGAATTCAGTTCCGGCATCCGGGCCGATGCCACGGACAGTGCCCTGGTGGAAGTAATGAAGGAACTGAAAAACTACCGGGAAAACGGAATCACCGAACCCGAACTGACTTTCATGAAAAATTCATTGGGACAACGCGATGCCCTGCTCTATGAAACCGGGTTCCAGAAAGCCGGCTTTATCGGTCGCATCCTGGATTATAACTTACCCGCCAATTATATTGACCAGCAGAACAAAATTCTCGCTAACCTGACCAAAAAACAGGTAGATGAAGTAGCAAAAAAATACCTGAACCCCGAAAAAATGAATATCCTGCTTGTTGGTGATAAAGCCAAAATCATGGAAGGCATCAAAAAACTGGGCTATGAAATTGTGGAACTGGACGCAGATGGAAAACCCGTCGAAAAGAAGGGATTTTGAGAATGAGTAATCAGTAATGAGTAGCTGGCTGAGCAGAACTACTTTACTGAATAGTTTGAAAAACGAAAACAAAGAGCAAAAAAAAGAGCCCTCCGATAATCGGAGGGCTCTTTTTTTATCAGACTGTTCGATCAGCTACTCATTACTCATTATTCATTACTCATTGCTCATTGCTTCGCCGGCGACGGCTTCATTTTCCCCAACCACACTTTTTTTCCTTGCAGCGCCCGTCCGAGATACATGATCCCGACAAAGATGAAGAAGAAGGGTCCGGCAAATCCGAGTAAGGCGATATATTTTGTTCCGTAGAATTTACCCATCGGGCGTTTCAGCCTTTCCGCCATCAGGTACATACTGGGCACCATGATCAGGGTCAGGAAGAAGGAGAAGATCAGTCCGAAGATGATCGTCCAGGCCAGCGGTCCCCAGAACACCACGCTATCCCCACCAAAGAACAGGTTCGGCTGCAGGTGCTGGAATAATCCGGCAAAGTCGAGGTTCATACCCACCGCCAGCGGAAACAGACCCAATATAGTAGCTACGGCGGTCAGCAATACCGGAATGATCCGGATCTTACCTGCTTGTATCGCTGCCTCACGGGTTCGCATACCGCGTGAACGGAGCTCATCTGTAAATTCAATTAAAAGGATACCGTTCTTGATTACGATACCGGCCAGTCCGATAATACCCACTCCCATCATGATCGTGGCGATCGTCATGCCGGTTAACGCATAACCCAGCAATACACCGATGATGGAAAAGAAGATTTCGGTCAGTACGATAAAAGGTTTACTCATACTGTTGAACTGCAGTACCAGGATAAAGAAGATCAGTACCAGCGATATGATCATGGCCTTTCCAAGAAAGGAAGAGGTTTCCTGTTCCTGCTCACTCTGTCCGCTCAACTTGATCGTTACATCCGCGGGTATGGCATTCTGTTCTTTAAACTCCTTGATCTTTGTCTGCAGTTGTGCATTAATCGGTGCCACCATGGTCAGGTCCAGCACATTACTCTGCAACTGGATCGTCCGTTTTACGTTCTTACGTTTCACCCCACCGGCCGTATTGGTATACTCTACGGTAGCCACCGAACTCAGCGGAAGAGATTTCACCTGCATGGTATTCATATCCATAAAGGTGATCCGCATATTCATCAGTCCGGTTACATCGTTGCGTAAATCTTCACGGTGCCGTAACTGGATTTTGTATTCATCTTCACCGTCCTTAATCTTACTCACTTCCTTTCCGAATACGGCGGTACGTAGTTCCATACCGATCTGGGCCGTACTCACCCCTTCCATCATGGCCCGTTTGCGGTCCACTTTTACCGTGATCTCCGGATTGAACAGGTCCACATCTGGCTGGAGATTCTCTATACCTTCCACCCGGTTTTTATCGAGATACTGATAAAGAGCAGTAGCCACTTTTGTAACATTATCCAGGTAGTCGCCGGATACTTCAATATTCACGGGAGGATCAGTGGGTGGTCCGTTATCTTCCTGTCTGACCTCCACACTGGTACCCGGTATACCTTGCACCACATTACGGATCTGGTCCATCAGGGGGCCTGTTTCTTTCCCATGTCTTTTTTCAAACTCCACAAAGGATACCTGAATACGTCCCAGGTTGGATTGCACACTCCGGTTATTATCCCGTGGATTATTCGCATTCACCGCCACATTGGTGATGAGGCTTTCCACAATACTGCCCGGTGCACCTGGTTTTTCTTTATCCAGTACTTTCTCCACCCGGTGTTCGAGTATATGCAGCACACTGTCCGTTACCCGGGCATCCGTACCCACCGGCATTTTCAGGTATACATACACGAAATTGGGATCACCACTCGGGAAGAAGGTGGATTTTGTACGGCCGGTGGCCACACTGACTACAATCATAATGACGGCCAGTATGAACAAACCGAACAGGGAATAAAAAGCCCGTACCGGTCTCTTGCCTTTCAGTATCCAGCGCAGCAATTTCTCATAGCGATTCATCAGTCCTGGCAGGAAACGATCCTGGAAACGATGGATTACGCCATTCAGCACATAGGAATTAAACACCATCAGGATGGCCATCAGCAACAGGAAGTTAGCTGTTCCGTGGAATGACAGAAGGTGCAACAGGATACCACCGATGATGGACGTCCAGAACCACTTGTTCCGGAATACACTATTCTTTGGTTTTTCAAATTCTTTTCCTTCCGGCTTCATAAAGCTCACCGCAAAAATGGGGTTGAAGATAAAAGCCACGATCAGGGAAGCCGCCAGTGTCAGGATCAGTACAATCGGCAGATAGATCATAAACTTACCAATCAGTCCCTTCCATAACAGCAGCGGGAAGAATGGTGCCAGCGTGGTGGCGGTTCCCGCCAGTACTGGAATAAAGACCTCACCCGCGGCCTCCTTCGCGCTTTTGACAATGGGCATTTTCCCATTGGCATATAGACGGTGTGTATTCTCAATCACCACGATCGCATCATCCACGATAATCCCCAACCCGAAGAGCAGGGCGAAGAGCACGATGAAGTTGAGGGTGATATTGATACCGGAAATACTGCTTACAAATGGGATAAAGAGGAAGGCTACAAACACACTCAGGGGCACACTCAGGGCCACAAAGAAGGCATTCGTCACACCCATAAAGAACATCAGGATCAGCAACACGAGTACGAAACCGATAATGATCGTATTGATCAGTTCGTTGAAAGAAGTCTTGGTTTGCTTACTGGTATCCCCCGTAAACTCCACCCGTAAGTTCGGAGGCAGTTCACCGGACTTCTGCATCAGTTCGGTTTCCGCTTTTACCTTATCCGCACAATCAATCAGGTTTTCCCCGGAACGTTTGACAATGTTCAGGGTCACCACATTCTTTCCATCCAGGCGCGCATAACTTTCTTTTTCCTTGATAGTATCTTTCAGTTCGGCCACATCCCGCAGGTATACGGTTGCGCCCTGGGCACTGCTGCGCACCACCACATCGTAAAGGTCATTCACACTGGTGAACTGTCCTTTTACTTTGAGTGTACGTTTCATTTCCCCTGTCTGAATCAGACCGCCGGTGATATCATGGTTTTCGCGACTGATGGCATTCTCCACATCCGTCAGACTCACTCTGGCCGCGGTCAGTTTATAAGGATCCACATTCACCTGGATCTCCCGCTCAGGAGCACCCACAATTTCAGCACGGTTTACTTCACTGAATGCTTCAAAGCGGTCCTGCATTTTATCCGCATACTTCTTCAGTTGTATCCCGTCAAACTCCCCACTGATATTCACAAACATGATCGGCATATCGCTGAAGGCGAATTCCTGCACATTGGGTTCGGACGTCAGGTCGTTGGGCAGATCGGATACGGCCCGGTCAATCGCGTCTTTTACTTTTTGTTTGGCGATATCTGTTTTAACGTCGGTATCAAACTCCACCACAATCAGGCTGTAGTCGGCCTGTGAAATACTCTGAATCTTATTCACTTTGGCTCCGCTGATGCCCTTCAGTTCCTTCTCGATCGGCTGGGTTACCAGGTTTTCAATATCCTTGGCTGAGTTACCCGCATAAATGGTAGTCACCGAAATGGTCGGCACCACAATATCCGGAAACTGTTCCTTCGGCAGGGTGACAAACTGGGTCAACCCGATCGCCGATATAATGATCGCAAGGATGTACACCGCCACCTGGTTATCGATGGCCCAGCTGGTCGGCTTGAACTCCTTGATTTTTTTTACAATTCCTTCTGTCAGTTTCATATATCAGTATTTTGGCTGTAATTATTTGTTGGCACTGGTGGCGATGGATTGTCCGTCATACACCGACTGGTAACCTTCGGTGATCAGCAGTTCACCGCCGCTCAGTCCGCTTTTGATCTCGATCCGGCCTTCATATACCTCTCCTACATTCACTACTTTTTTACGGGCTATCATTTTATCACCGGCTTTTTCCATGACATAAACAAATTTTCCGTTCTCATCACTTTGTACGGTATTCACCGGAATGGCAATGGTTCCTTTGGCTTCATAATCCAGGATCTTCATCAACGCGGTCTGATTGGGTTTCAGCAACGGATCAGAAGGGAGCTTCGCTTCAGTCAGGAAGGATCTGGTCTTGGCATCGATGGAAGCACCGACCACACTGATCACGGAAGCATAAGGGGCTTTACCTGTTTCAGGAACAGCAATCAGTACTTTATCTCCTCTCTTCACCTTCGCTACATAATTATCCGGAACCGGTACTTCAGCTTTTAATGAAGAACCGTTTACGATCACGATCTGACCACCTTGCTGGGTGGTTCCGGTAAAAAATTCGCCAACACGTACTTCCACTTTTTCGACTACTCCGCTCATACCAGCCCGTACATTCGTCATATCCAGCGCCTCGCCTGCCTGGCTTACCCCTGCTTCCGCTGATTTCAGCTGGGCACTCATGGCATCCACATCGGCTTTGGCATTGATTACATTGATTTCCGCACCAATATTTTGCTTCCAGAGATTCTGGTAACGCTCATATACGGTCTGCGCCTGGGCCAGACGTGTTTTCAGCTGACTTACGGCTTGTTGGGCAGCAGACAGTTGCTGGCGTTGAATGGCGTCATCCAGTTTCAGAACCAGTTGCCCCACACCTACTTTCTGACCCACTGTAACAAAAATGGAGCGGATCACACCGCCACCCCCTTTGGGAGCCACATAACCGATCCCGCTGCTGGATATATGTCCCTGCAGTTCGATATAATGTGCAAAATCAGTGGCACGTAAGGTATCCACCGCCACCAGTGTTTTTACCTGGCTGGCTGCATTGGTATCAAGTTTTGCAATTTGCTCTTCAATCTTTTTAATCTGCTCATCCAGACCGGATTTATTCTTTTTCAGTTTTTCCAGTTCGGTTTTAAGATCAGTAAGCTGGCCTTTACCTTCCTTAGCGCTGCCACCGCAGGCCGCCAGGGCAACAGTCAGTATAACAGCTGTGGTTATTTTTAAAATCGTATTCATACTTTTTAATTTATAAGTCATGGTTGGTTTTGTGATTAAAGTTTTCCGGTGGCTTTGAGAAAATCGATGCGGGCGATAACCGCGTCATACAAAGCGGTGATATAACTGGTTTGCGCCGTTTTCAGTTCCACCTGCGCGGCATTGATCTCTGTTTGAGAACCGGTGCCGACTTCATATTTTTTCTTGGTCTGCTGGTATACGGTTTCTGCCAGTTCCATATTTTTCTTCTGATAGTCCATGGTGCTGATGGCGGAACGGTAATTATTCTTCGCTGTTTCCACTTCGCTGTCAATGGATAAACGGAGGGCTTCAATCTGGTTCTCGGTTTTACGCAGGTCAATCCGGGTCTGCTGGATTTTAGCCTTGGTATAAAAACCATTGAAAATCGGGATCGCCATATTCAGGTTCACCGAGGAAATGGTAAACCAGTCACCCTTCCCGAAGAAATTCCATTTATTCCGCTGGGCATTTTTGGCATACTGGCCGCTCAGGGAAATGGTCGGGATCTGGCTCAGTTTATATCGCTTAATATTAAATTCATTCAGTTCTTTACCAATCTGCGCATACTGGAATTCCTTCCGGTCTTCGTATTTATATACACTGGCTTCCAGAATACCGTCCTTGATCTGTTCATCGGTAAGTTGCTCGGTCAGCACCAGTTCGTCCTTAACCGGCATACCGATCAGGACTTTCAGTCCATAGTAGCCATTGGAAATGCTGTTCATTACTTTTCCCTTTTCCGTTCTCAGGTTGGTCAGGGCTACGTTTAACTTATCGATATCCAGTTTCTCGGCAAACCCGTTTTCATAAATGATCTTTGTGTCCTTCAGGAGTTTTTCCAGCCGCTCAATATTGGCGTCCAGCAGTTCCACCTGGGTCTTACTCACTACCAGCTGGTAGTAGATTTTGTAAATATTGGTCTTGATCATTTCTTCTGTTACTTCCACATTCTTACGGGCAAACCGCATGGTGGCATCACGGGCCTGAAGGCCGACG
>ERZ795044.5778-NODE-5778-length-9969-cov-4.370587_pt1 | contig 9969 bp, 10 predicted proteins | sample MGYA00375128_ERZ795044 | MGnify/ENA primary metagenome ERZ795044 (study PRJEB30173, sample SAMN05720213) | anaerobic digester metagenome | isolation source: active sludge of municipal wastewater-treating anaerobic digesters | place: USA | collected 2014-12-22 ... | reverse complement strand
TATGTTTTATGCCAAGCGGAGTTTGTACGTCAATTGCTTTATAATCCAACGTTTTGCTTAATTCATACGCCATAATTTCACCAATACGTTCAATGTTTTTTCTAAAACGCATACTATCTTTTTGGATAGAAACATCACGAATTTGTGCTAAAAAATGGTTAAGAATACTATTTTGTTCCGAAATATAATGGATGTGCATGATAAAGGTTTAAAGTTTCAGGTTTAAAGTTTCAAGTCAAATGTATAAAAAGTATATTTGCAAATAAAATTTACAGTTATGTTTTCACAGTTTGCCTTTCCAATTTTTGAACAAAGCATAAAAGATTATCATATTATCGACGATGTATATCAACCAACGCTAAATCCTTATGAAAAAGGAAGTATTGAAGCTTTGTTGTATGCAAAAAATTGGGTAGATACTGTTCAATGGCATTATGAAGACATCATTCGTGATCCAAATATTGACCCAGTTGCAGCTTTGGATTTGAAAAGGAAAATCGATGCTTCCAATCAGGTTCGTACCGATATGGTGGAATATATTGATAGTTATTTTCTTCAAAAATATGCTTCGGTTCAGGTAAAACCAAATGCCAAAATTAATACCGAAAGTCCAGCTTGGGCAATAGATAGATTATCGATTTTAGCCTTGAAAATTTATCACATGAATGAAGAAGCAACTCGTGTTGATGCATCGGCAGAACATAGAGCAAAATGTCAAGAAAAACTAAATGTTTTGTTGGACCAAAAAAACGATATGTTTACTTCAATAAACGATTTATTGACTGACATTGAAAAAGGTGACAAGTTCATGAAAGTGTACAAACAAATGAAAATGTACAACGATGATGACTTGAATCCAGTATTGTATCAAAATAAAAAATAAACTTCTTTTGTCATTTCGACGAAGGAGAAATCACATCAACAATATGAGATTCCTCATTCCTTGGAATGATAAATTTACACTCAAATTTTGCCAAAAAAACTACAACATATCGCTGTAATTCGTCTCTCAGCAATGGGCGATGTTGCCATGACAGTTCCAGTTGTTAGAGCTTTTGTTGAGCAAAATACAAACACAAAAATCACAGTTGTTTCTCGACCGTTTTTCAAACCTTTTTTTGACGGAATTCCCAATGTAGATTTTTTTGCCGTTGATGTAAAAGAACGACACAAAGGCTTCTTCGGGTTATTGAAATTGTATTCCGATTTAAAAAAATTAAACATCGATGCTGTTGCCGATTTGCACAACGTTTTGCGTTCTCAAATCATCCGAATATTATTCTCATTATCTGGAAAAAAAGTTGCCGCAACCGACAAAGGCAGAGCCGAAAAACGCGCATTAACTCGCGCCGAAAATAAAGTTTTCCAACCGCTAAAAACAATGGTGGAAAGACATGTTGAAACCTTTAAAAAACTCGGTTTCTCCGTTGATTTATCTTCGCCAAGTTTTCCTGAAAAAGCCATTTTATCAAATGAGATTTTAAGTATTTCAGGTGAAAAACAAAATTCAAAATGGATAGGAGTTGCGCCATTTGCACAATATGAAAGCAAAGTATATCCTTTGGATTTAATGCAAAAAGTAGTTGATGAATTGGCTTCAAACAATCAAAATAAAATCTTCCTTTTTGGTGGTGGAAAAGAAGAAACCGATAAACTAAATGCTTTATCAAAGCAAAGAGTAAACATTGTTGTTGTTGCTGGAAAACTAAAATTCAACCAAGAATTACAACTCATTTCCAATCTTGATGTAATGCTTTCTATGGATTCTGGAAATGCACATATTGCCGCAATGCTTGGCGTAAAAGTTATTACACTTTGGGGAGCAACACATCCTTTTGCAGGTTTTGCACCATTCCATCAACCGTTTGAAAATTGTTTAACTTCTGATAGAGAAAAATATCCTTTATTACCAACTTCGGTTTATGGAAATAAAAAGGTAGAAGGTTATGAAGATGTAATGCGAAGTATTGCGGTAGAAGAAGTTGTAAAGAAAGTAGATGATTTAAATTAGCCAGCAACTAATCTAAAATTAACTTCATATACCTTATTATTGTTAATTTTGAATGAACCAATAAATGAATGTTCAGGACACCAATCAACATCTTTTTCATATTTTTCTTCATGAACAGATAAAATAAACGTGTTGGATTTTTTATCAAATTCAATTTTTAATTTATCAATGCACTCACATTTAAAATTCTCAAATAAACACTCCTTTTCAATTTTTTTTCCTTTTTTCAATTCTTCAATTTTAATATTTTTTAAAAAATCTTTTAAAACTTTATAATTAAATGGAGTTGGAGAAACTTTGTTAAATTGATTAAATAGAGTTTTAATTTTTGTTTCATCAAATTTTTGACTGTAAGCATTAGTAATACAAATTGTTGAAATACAAAATATTAAAAATAAATTCATTAATCGTCTATACATCATCATAATCCACATATATTTCTGCTGATGTAGGATGTGCTTGGCAAGTAAGAATCAAACCTTCGGCTACTTCTTTATCAGTAAGTATTGAGTTCTTTTTCATTTCAGCAGAACCATTGGTGATTCGAGCAATACAAGAGCTACAAATTCCGCCTTGACAAGAATATGGAGCATCAATTCCTTGTTTTAAAGCTGCTTCGAGAACGGTTTGTTTTTGCGACATTTCAAAAGTGGTTTCATCATCATCAACCATAATCGTGATTTTGGTATGACCAGATTGATTGCCAATACTTGTATTCTCTGCGGTTGAAGCAGAAAATAATTCAAATTTAATGTCTTTTTCGGCTACATTATGTTCTTTTAAAACATTGGAAACCAGATTAATCATTTCCTCTGGACCGCAAAGGTAGAATTTAGAAAACTCTTTTTCTTTGTGTTTGTTATTTAGAATAAAATTCACAACCGATTTATCAATTCTTCCAAAAAGCTCACTTTCGCTAGATTTACTAAAAACGTAATGAATAAAAAATCGACCAACATATTTCAGTTGTAAATCGTGAAGTTCTTGATGAAAAATAGTTTCTTCTGGCGATTTATTACCATAAACCAACACAAAACTGCTTTTAGGTTCATTTTCTAAAACCGATTTGAGTATTGCCATTACTGGTGTAATTCCGCTTCCAGCAACAAAACCTGTATAATTTCTTTGCTTTTCTGCGTTAGGTTCGAAAGTAAATTTCCCTTCAGGTTGTCCAACTTCAAGAATATCACCAACTTTCAAATTTTCGTTGGCAAATTTTGAAAAATGACCATTTTGAACCGATTTAATCGCTATGCGAAGTTCACCGCTGTTTGGAGAAGAACAGATAGAATATGCACGACGAATTTCTTGTCCATCGAGCGTCAGTTTTAAGTTAATGTATTGTCCAGCGGTAAATTTGTATGCCGATTTTAATTCGTTTGGAATATTGAAAGCCACCGAAATTGAACTTGGTGTCTCACGTTTTATATCTTTAATTTGAAGTTTATAGAAAGTTGACATGAAAATATTTTTTACAAAGGTAAGAATATCAAGTTCAAAAATCAATTTCAAAAATCAACTTCAATAACATAATCCAGCATCAATTTTTTACCTAAGAATATTATGTATATAAAAAACTTATGTATATTTGTTCCGATGTAAAATAAGATTGCTTCGTAAACTCGCAATGACATGAAAAATTCACAGTTATATAAAGGAAGTTTGACCACGATAGTGATGAAACTATTGGAAGAAAACGGCAGAATGTATGGTTATGAAATTACACAAAAAGTAAAAGAAATTACCAAAGGCGAATTGAAAATCACCGAAGGTGCGTTGTATCCAGCGTTGCATAAACTAGAAGCCGAAGGCGTTCTTGAAGTAGAAATTGAAAACGTAGATAACCGTTTGCGAAAGTATTATAAGCTTACCGAAAAAGGAACTGCCGAAACCGTAAATCGATTGGCAGAACTGGAAGAATTTATCAAAAACATGCAAAGTATTGTAAATCCTAAATTGGCGTAATTATGAAACTAAATCAAAATCAAATACAATTTATTGACGGTTATCTACAAAGCAATGATGTTATTTATGTTGATGTTCGAGCTGAAATGATTGATCACATTGCCACTGGCGTTGAAGAAAAAATGAAAGTTGAAGATATTGATTTTCACGACGCATTTGTAAGTTATGTCAATTCAAATCGTAAAGAGATTTTTAGTATGAATAAAAAGACTTGGCAAAGTACTTTACCTGAATTGAAAAATTATTTTCGTTTTTTTCTAAAACCAAAAAGTTTGCTTTCTATAGCATTAATTACCATATCGTTTTTTACATTTCAGGAAACAATCGTTTATACTTTTCTAAAAGAAGATTTATCGTTTTACTTTTTGCTTATTTTCTTGAGCTACTCTGTGTTGAGTATGATTTATTTTTGGGGAATTAAAAAAGAAAGGTATTATTTTATAGAAAGAAGCAATATAGTTTTATCGATTTTATATTGGTTAAATCTATTGATATTCAAACCATTTGAAAAACAAAAATATATTTCAGATATATTAACAATCGGTTTCATGTGTTTGTTTGCGGTATATGTTCTTTATGTTATAAATCAGTTGAAAAAGTTTTTTAAAACAAAAATGATTACAAATTAAGAATTATGAAGCTATCCGCCGAACAAATAGAAAGATTATACCAATTTACGCGTCAGCATTATGTGGAATACTATGATTTGCAAACCGAATTAGTTGATCATTTAGCTAATGCTATTGAAGAACAATGGCAACAAAATCCAAAATTATCTTTTGAAAATGCCTTGCAAATTGAATTCAAAAAATTTGGCGTTTTTGGGTTTATGGATGTTGTTGAACAAAGACAATCTGCTTTGAATAAAAAATACAATAAATTGGTTTTAAATGAATTGAAAACATTTTTTTCAGTTCCAAAAATCATCGGAACAATTTCTGCCGTTGGAATAGTTTTCTATTTGTTAAGATATTTACAGGAAAGCTTGTTTATCGTTCAGACTCTCTTCTTTTTCTTGATAATTTCATATTTTATCGGAATATCAATTCTAATGAGAAGAAATAAAATTAGAAGAAAGCAAAATGGTAAAAAATGGCTCCTAAAGGAAATTATTTATGGCTATAGTTCTATAGCAGGATTGATTAATATTCCAATCCAATTTGCAATACATATCGATGATGCAAAATATAATGATGGTTTTCTAATATTAGTTAGTTTTCTACTAATTATATTAGCATTAACTGAATATGTCATGCTGATTTTAATCCCTTCAAAAGCCGAAGATTTTCTAAAAGAAACTTATCCTGAATATAAAATGATACAATAAAATTCGTGTTCTCGATACATTTTTTGGTTCGTCAGTTCGAGTTTTTTCTGAAAGAAAAAGTATCGAGAACCGAACCAAAAAATACTCGAACTGACGAATTTTTTACAGTATTTGTAACATTTTACTACCTTTAGAAACTAACTATCACAACCAAAAACCTAGTTTATGTTCAAACATTTTATCTGGCTAGAGTGGAAATCTTTTTTCCGTTCGGCATCTTTCGGTTCCAATTTGGCGATGAAAATCATCATGGGATTAGTTGCGTTGTATTTTTTGGCATGTTTTGCCATTTTGGGTGTAACGGTTTTTTTCATTTTGAAAAAAGAAGGTCTAGAACCATTAGCAACCATCAACAAATTCATGATTTACTATTTTGTATTTGATTTAGTCATTCGCTATTTCATGCAAAAAATGCCCGTAATGAACATTAGACCATTATTGACTTTGCCAATAAAAAAAGGAACGATTGTTCATTTTTCTTTGGGTAAAACAGCTTTGTCTTTTTTCAATTGGACACATGCTTTGTTTTTTATTCCGTTTACAGTAGTGTTATTGATGAATGGTTATGGTTATCAAGCCATTTTGTGGAACATAGCAATGTTTTCTTTGGTCTATTTTAATAACTTCATCAATGTTTTAATCAATAATAAAAATGCTGTCTTCTATTCTGTATTAGCCGTTTTTGTTGGCTTAGCATTAACACAGTATTATAAAATTTTTGATATAACAACATATACACAACCGTTTTTTCAGGGAATGTATAGTACTAATTATTTGTTTTTGCTTCCAATAATTTTATTGGTTTTGTCTTATTATTTTTCATTCCAATTTTTCAAAAACCGTCTAAATTTAGATGAAGGTTTGGCTAAGAAAAGCGAAGTGGCACAAACAGAAAATTATACATGGTTAGAACAATTTGGAACACTTGGAACGTTTCTAAAAAATGACATTCGATTATTGCGAAGAAACAAACGCTCCAAAACGACATTGATTATGAGTTTTGTTTTCATTTTCTATGGATTATTATTTTTTACAGGTTCTGTTGATGCCTACAATAATCCAGCGATGAAAGTATTTGCAGGAATATTTGTTTCGGGAGGATTTTTATTCACATTTGGGCAGTTTATACCTAGTTGGGATAGTGCTTATTATCAATTACTTATGAGCCAAAATATTCCATATAAAGAATACATTAAATCTAAATGGTGGTTGATGGTAATAGGAACAGCAATATCAACAATAATTGCATCATTCTATCTCTATTTTGGACTACATACCTATCTAATAATAGTTGTAGCTGCGATTTTCAACATTGGCGTAAACTCTCATTTGGTAATGTTAGCTGGAGCATTTGTAAAAACACCAATCGATTTAACAACAAGTAAACAAGCTTTTGGCGACAAACAAGCATTTAACGTTAAAACTCTATTGATTTCGTTGCCCAAAATGCTTGTCCCAATGGCACTATATGCTGCAGGATATTATCTTTTTTCTCCTAATATCGGGTTGCTTTTTGTAGCATTGGCAGGAGTTATTGGATTTATGTTTAGAGATTTTATGTTTTCAAAAATTGAAAAAATTTACAAATCTGAAAAGTATGCAACCATTGCCGCATACAAACAAAAAAACTAATTACTATTTACTAACGACTTATTACTAAAAAAATGATACAAGTACATAACCTTTCAAAAACATATAACAACGGAGTTAAAGTATTAAATGTTGAAACGCTAGAAATTCCAAAAGGACAAAGCTTTGGACTAGTTGGTAACAATGGAGCAGGAAAAACTACTTTTTTCAGTCTTTTGTTAGATTTAATTCAACCAAGTTCTGGACATATTACAAACAACAACGTTCAAGTAAATACTAGTGAGGCATGGAAACCTTTTACAGCAGCTTTCATTGATGAAAGTTTCCTTATAGGTTATCTAACCGCCGAAGAATATTTCTATTTCATAGGCGAATTACGCGGACAAAACAAAGCCGATGTCGATGCGCTTTTAGCAAAACATGAAGAATTTTTCAATGGAGAAATCTTGAAAAGCAAAAAATATCTTCGTGATTTGTCAAAAGGAAATATGAAAAAGGTTGGTATTATAGCCGCTTTAATTGGTAAACCAGAAGTTGTTATTCTCGATGAACCATTTGCTAACCTTGATCCTACAACCGTTAACCGTTTGAAAAAAATCATCAAAGAGCTAGCAGATGATGCCAACACAACAGTTTTGGTTTCTAGCCATGATTTGGCTCACACAGTTGAGGTTTGTAATAGAATTGTTGCTTTAAATAAAGGAGAAATTGTAAAAGATATTCAAACATCGCCTGAAACTTTGAAAGAATTAGAAGCCTTTTTTGCTGTATAATTGTATCCTAAAAACGGCTTACAACTATAAAACACATAATTTCATTTTTATGAAGCCAAATTATCAGTTTGAGGATTATAATTATTGGTCAGAAAACAATTTAATTCAATTAGAAAGAAAACTTGAAAACGAAACTGCATTTGATGGAATTGTAAAAATATACAGTTTAAAATCTAACATAAGTGAATTAAATAAACTTTTATTAAACAAGTATTTTGGAGATTTTATTCATTACTCAGAAAGCGGAGTTTTTTTAAGAATGTTTGAAAATAAAAATTCTTGGCCAAAAACTAGCTTGATTTATGTAGATTTTAAAAATTATAATTTAACCGAAGTTAAGAAGACTAATTCTTCATGGAATGTTTGGTTCGTAAATGATTTAGGAAATAGAAAATATTCAATAGAAATTAACCCAACTGAAAGAATAGAATTCGAAACGCCAATATAAAAAACACTTTTAAAGTTACAATTTCTTAAATCCGAAAATTTATAAAATACTTTAAATAGCTGTATCGTTTTTAAAAAACATACGGCTATTTTTTTGCTATTTCAAAAAGAAACGTATTTTTACCAGTTAGTTATACTATTATAGCCTTTAATACGTTAATAAATAAATGTTAGATTTTGAAAACGAATACTTCACGATATATAGCTTTTCTTGTGGTTTCAATGTTTCTGATAGCATGTTCTACCAGAAAAGACACTTTTCTTTCTCGAAATTCACACGCATTGAGTACCAAATACAATATTTTGTATAACGGTGGATTGGCTATGGAACAAGGACTTATAGATTTAAGAACTCAGTACAAAGACAATTTTTGGGAAATTTTGCCAGTTGAACGAATGCAAATTGATGACAAATCAATGTTGCCAGGTGAAAAAAAGAACAGCAATTTTGATCGTGCTGAAACCAAAGCTACAAAAGCAATCCAGAAACACTCTATGAACATTCAAGGTTCAGAGAAAAACCCACAAATGGATGAAGCACATTTAATGCTAGGAAAAGCAAGATATTACGAACAAAGATTTGTTCCTGCTCTTGAGGCTTTTAATTATGTTTTGTACAAATACCCAAGCAGTGATAAAATTTATGAGGTAAAAATTTGGCGCGAAAAAACCAATATGCGCTTAGACAATGATGCATTAGCGGTAAATAACCTTAGAAAACTTTTAAAAGAAATAAAATTTAAAGACCAAATCTTTGCTGATGCTAATGCCACATTGGCACAAGCTTTTTTGAATTTGGAGGAAAAAGATAGTGCAGTTGCTAAATTAAAATTGGCTCGAGATTATACCAAACTAAATGAAGAAAAATCGAGATATAGTTTTATTCTTGGCCAATTGTATGACAAAATGGGTTACAAAGATAGCGCATACGTTGCTTATCAAGAAGTAATTGATATGAACAGACGTGCAGCTAGACAATATGTAATTCATGCTCATATCAATCAAGCAGCGCAGTTCGACTATAAAAATGGCGATACTATAGCTTATCTAAAAAAGTTTAATGATTTAATTGAAGACAGAGAAAACAGACCTTATCTTGATGCATTATACCATCAGATGGGTAAATTTTATGACAACAAAAAAAACTTTGTGCAAGCAAAGAAAAACTATAATCTTTCACTGAAAAAGAAAACACAAGACACCTATTTAACGGCATCCAATTACAGAAACTTAGCAACAATATATTTTGATGATGCAAAGTATGCTACTGCAGGAAAATATTATGACAGCACATTGGTTAATTTAAAACCAAGAACAAGAGAGTATAATGCCATAAAAAAGAAAAGAGAAAACCTTGAAGATGTTATAAAATATGAAGCTATTGTTCAAAAAAATGATAGTATTCTTTCTTTAACAAAAATGAACCAAGCGGATAAAACAGCTTTTTTTCAAAAATATATTGATAAACTAAAAGAAACCGAGGCAAAACTTCAAAAAGAAACTGAAAAACTAGAACGCATAAAAGCCAATCAACAAGATACTGGTGATGCAAATGCCTTAAAAAATAAAACTGAACAACCAACAGCTAATACAAATCTAACAGGAAAATCAAATTCGTTCTATTTCTACAATCCAACGACTGTTGCTTTTGGAATGAAGGAATTCGCAAAAATTTGGGGCAAAAGAGAACTAAAAGATAATTGGAGAATATCGTCATTATCATCTAAAGACGAAAAAGACGAAAATGAAGTTACAGAGGATGAAAAAGGAAATGCTAAAACAGATAAGCCATCTGAAGAACAATTTTATAATCCCGATTTTTACATAAGCCAATTACCTTCTTCTCAAACAACGAT
>ERZ795044.5777-NODE-5777-length-9969-cov-7.996671_pt1 | contig 9969 bp, 10 predicted proteins | sample MGYA00375128_ERZ795044 | MGnify/ENA primary metagenome ERZ795044 (study PRJEB30173, sample SAMN05720213) | anaerobic digester metagenome | isolation source: active sludge of municipal wastewater-treating anaerobic digesters | place: USA | collected 2014-12-22 ... | reverse complement strand
CCCGAAGGCTCGCGCGCGCTCGCCGGCATCGGCTGCCACTACATGGCGACCTTCACGCCCGAACGCCGCACCGACATGCACACGCAGATGGGCGGCGAGGGCACGCCGTGGATCGGCCAGTCGCCGTTCACTGACGAGAAGCATGTCTTCGTGAACTTCGGCGACGGCACCTACAGCCACTCTGGCTCGCTGGCGATCCGCGCCGCGATCTCGGGCAAGGTCAACGCCACCTACAAGATCCTCTACAACGACGCTGTGGCCATGACCGGCGGCCAGCAGGTCGAGTCCGGCCAGACGGTCCCGCAAATCGCGCGCCAGGTCGAAGCCGAGGGCGTCAAGACAATCGTAATCGTGGCGGACGACCCGACGCGCTACGCCAGCGTCAGCGATCTTCCGGAAGGCACCCGCATCTTCGACCGCAAGAAGCTTGAAGAAGTGCAGATCGAGCTGCGCGAGACGCCCGGCGTGTCCGTGCTGATCTACGACCAGGTCTGCGCCACCGAGAAGCGCCGCCGCATCAAGCGTGGCAAGATGGAAGCGCCGACCAAGCGCGTCTTCATCAACCAGTCCGTCTGCGAAGGCTGCGGCGACTGCTCGGTCAAATCGAACTGCCTATCGGTCGAGCCAGTGGAAACCGAGTTCGGCCGCAAGCGCCAGATCAACCAGTCGACCTGCAACACCGACTATTCCTGCATCGAAGGCTTCTGCCCGTCCTTCGTGACCGTCACAGGCGGCGACAGGAAATCTGATGCCGAACGCGGCGCGCCGAAGTTCGACCTGTCCACCCTCCCGCAGCCCACGCTGCCCCAACTGGGCCACGAAGCTTGGAATGTCGTGTTCACCGGCGTCGGCGGCACGGGCGTTACCACGGTGGCAGCCGTGCTGGCGATGGCCGCCCACGTCGATGGCAAGGCGTCCCAGACGCTCGACATGACTGGCCTCGCGCAAAAGGGCGGACCGGTGCTCAGCCACGTCCGCTTCGCGCTCGACCCGGATGACATCAAGGCCGGGAAGACGCCGCCAGCCTCCGCCGACGTGATCATCGCGTGCGACCTCGTCGTGGCATCGTCGGGCGACGCCCTCGTGATGTTCGACAAGGCCCGCACGGCCGTCGTCGCCAACCACGACGTAACGCCCACGAAAGAAATCATCGAAAACCGCAATGTCCGCTTCGATCCGGACCTGTTGACTGCCCGCGTCCGCAGCCGCGCGAAATCGTTCGCCGCGACCAATGCCGAGGCGCTGGCCGAGCATCATTTCGGCGATGCCATCTACACCAACATGATCATGCTCGGCATGGCCTGGCAGAATGGCTTGATCCCGATTTCGGATGCAGCGATCTACGAAGCCAACCGCCTCAACAAGGTGAAGGTGAAGGAGAATGCAGCCGCCTTCGACCTCGGCCGCATCGCCGCCGCCAATCCCGACCTCATCCAGGCAACCGCGCCCAAGCGCCCGGAGATCGAGCCCCTGAAGCTCGACGAGCTGATCGCGCGCCGCGCCGAGATGCTGAAGCAATACCAGAACGCCGCCTACGCCGACATGTACGAAGCTCGCATCGCGCGCATCCGCGCCGCCGAGAGCAATCTCGGCCTCGGCGAACAGCTGACAACCGCGGCGGCGACCTATCTCTCCAAGCTCATGGCCTACAAGGACGAGTACGAAGTCGCGCGCCTCTACACGCGCCCTGAGTACAAACAGGCCGTTGAAGACACGTTCGGGAAGGGCACGAAGCTGACCTTCCTCATGGCCCCGCCGATGATCGCGAAGAAGAACCACAAGGGCGAACTGATCAAGCAGCCCTTCGGCCCCTGGATGATGACAGGCTTCAAGGTTCTGAAGAGCCTGAAGGGCCTGCGCGGCGGCGCGTTCGACTTCTTCGGCAAGACCGACGAGCGCAGGATGGAACGCCGGCTTCGCGACGAATATCTCGCCCGCCTCGAAACGCTGGCCTCAGGCCTCAAGCCCGAGAACCACGCGCTCGCGGTCGAGATTGCGTCGATCCCCGATGACATTCGCGGCTACGGCCATGTGAAGGAGAAGTCGGTCCACGCAGCCGAGGCGAAACTCGCCACGCTGATGGCCAAATGGAACGCGCCCGTCGCACCGCCAAGGATGCAGGCGGCTGAGTAGGCGCGGTCTATTGCTCTGATCTTCCGTCCCCGTACTTCAAGCGAAGCACGACGATGGTGATCGGCATTCCAAGGCAGACCAAATTGGACACAGCGATGGGCCATGAGGCCAGGAGCACGCCGTAGACGGTCCACAGGACGAAGGCGGTGACGGTCACTGAAAACATCTTCAGTGACACGCCCTCCGCCGATTTTGTCTTCAATATCTTCCCGATCTGCGGCGCGAAACTCACCATCGAGCAGACCCCGGCGGCGACGCCGACGGTGTTGATGATGAGCTCCGGCGCCATGGATCGAGGTCAGGCTGCAGCATCGACAGGCTGCCCGACGTCAAGTTGTACGCCTCGCATGGAACGGGTCTGCGGAGTGGGGATGCCCGAAGCCTTGTACTGCTTCATGAGTTCCGCCTTGCGAGCCGCAAGTTGTCCGCCAAGTTCCATCATGTCGACACCAGCCTTCTTGGCCTGCGCGAAGATGCCATCGCGTTGTTCCTCTTCCTTGACGTGATGCTTGATTTCCTCGGAGAGGACCTTGACCTTGGCGTCGTAGAACTGGTCGTCGGGCGCGCCAGCCAGAAGCTCCCCAATCATCATCTTCGCGCCGTCGTGCTCAACATAGGCTTCGTCAAGCATGTCGTCTTCGACCTGGCCTTTGACGGCAGGGTAGAAGATCTCCTCCTCGATCGTGGCGTGGATGGTGAGTTCCATGCAGATCTGCTGGGCGAGCTTGGCCTTGACGGATGAGCTCTTCGATTTCTCGTAGCTTTCGAAGAGGTCCTCCACCTTGCGATGGTCGGCCTTGAGCAGGGCGATGGCGTCCATCGACTTGCCCTTGCCGTTTCCGTTGGTTGATCTGGATGAAGCTCCGTTCGATTTCTTCGCTGCGGCCATGATGTGTCTCCTCGATAGGGGCTCGGGCGCCTACGCAGGCGCGCAGGGTTCGCATCACAAGAACTCCTGAGCTTTCAAAATGGACCAGGCCGGCAGCGAAAAAATGCAGCAGAGGCCACGGGCTCTCATAGGCCAGCGCTACGGCGCAGTGCCGATCCAAGGTCCTGAGCTGTCTCCACCGCCTTGAGTGATGCGCGAACCGCGCTACGGTCTCGTCGAAATCGGGGAGGTCTTCATGCGAATGGTCGCGCTCGCGGCAGCGATGTTTGTTGCGGCGCCCGCGTTCGGGCAGGCGGCCCTCGACGGCAAGGCGACGCTTTCGGGCAAGGCGGCCGGGGCGCTGGGCAGCGGGATTTCCACCAAAGAGCAGGTGCGCGGCGTGATCATCGCCGCGGTCGGGGACGGAATGTCACCCGAGGAGTCGGACTTCTTCAAGGAAGTTGCAGCGGGAGGTGCTGTCGACACTCTTGCTGCGGGGAAAACCGTCCGCGTTGGTCCGCTGGCGGGCGAGGCGCTGGCGATCGCCAACCTTCTCGTCGCGCCGCCCAACCTCAAGATGCTCTGGAAAACGCCCGGCGAGCCGATCCTCCAGATGGTGGAAATGTCGCGCTGGGGTGATTTCGGGCGGAACCGCGTCACGGGGTTCATGGCGAACCAGCTCTATGCGGCGTGGGCGCGAAGCTCAGTCATGACCGCCTATCGCGACTGGGTCTCCGAATATGTCGGTGTCAGCAATGCGATCGATTCCATCACGGACCCGGCAGTGGAGACAGAGGCCAGGTTGCTGCTCAAGTCGGCGGTTGAGCAGGTGTTCGCAAAGTGCAATGCGGATCAGCGCGTGACGCCGCCGCTATTCCTGTACGATCTTCCCCTGCTGTCTGTCGGCGTACCCTCGCCGTGATGTCGTGTCGTTCGCGCGGGGACGTCTAGCGAGGCAGCCGCCATTCGTACCCTCCCGTCAGGCCGGAAAATGCTCGACGTGAGTATCGCCGGTACTGCCAAAAAAGACGGTGCGGCGGCCTGGCATCGAAACCATGCAGGCGCTGCACCCCGGCAGCTTTCCCCTTTTGCCGTAGGTCGCGATAGGTGTGCTGCCACGCCTGTGACTGGCGGACGCTCACGCCTTCGGCGTCCCAGCCAGCCATCAAGCCCGTGTGCACGGCTTTTGCCAGCGGAGTGTCAGCAACGCCTATCGGGGCAGTTGGCCGCCGGCCCACGATGCGTCACGATGCCCACATGGATCGGGAGGCTTGAATGCTCACGGGCGGATGTCACTGCGGCGCGATCCGGTACGAAGCGACCGTCGGGCCAAGCCGGCACGCGCTGTGCCACTGTTCCGATTGCCGGAAGTCTGCCGGCGCGCCCGTTGTTGCCTGGGCAATCTTCGGCATGAACGACGTCCGTGTGACAAAGGGCGCGCCCAAGGTTCGCGCTTCGTCCGAGCACGGCCGTCGGCACTTCTGCCCTGACTGCGGAGCTGGCGTTTTCTACACCAACGATGTGATCTTCGATGGTCTCATCGACGTGCAGACCGCCACACTCGATGACCCTGACGCAATCATCCCGCCCATGGCGCAGATCCAGGTCGCCGAACGCATTGGCTGGATGAAGGATGCGCACCTGCTGCCGCACTTTGAGCGCTACACAGCCTCGTAATCGCTCAGACGCCGTTCTTGTCCGGAGTAACGAGAACCTGAGGCGAGCCGCACGCATTGCAGCGCAGGACCGAGTTCGGCGGGTTGTGCCGGTTCACCGCCAGGCCAACGAATCCGAGCGTTGTGAAGCTCCAGTCGCGCTGACCATTCTCGTTAAGCCACAGGTGTCCGGCCTGGCCACAGGTCCGGCAGTGTAGGGCGAAAAGCTGTTGTGTGCGCGTCGACACCTGGCCGGTTCATCGGAAAGAATCCAATCTTCCGAGGGTGGGAAATGTGCTGGCGGCGCGATTTGATCCGGATCAAAGGTGCGCAATGACATTTTTGAGGATTTCGCGTTAGCGTTCCCGCGATGGATACTTTCGAGGCAGATGCGGTGGTGATCGGTGCGGGGGCAGTGGGGCTCGCCTGCGCCCGTGCGCTTGCGCTCAAGGGGCGGGAAGTCCTGGTCCTGGAAGCAGCCAGCGCCATCGCGACCGAAACCTCCTCCCGCAATTCAGAGGTCATCCATGCCGGTCTCTACTACGCCACCGGTTCGCTGAAAGCGCGCCTCTGCGTCGAGGGGCGGCGAAAGCTCTACGCTTATTGCGCCGCACACGGCGTCGAGGCGCATCGTTGTGGCAAGCTTGTCGTTGCCGTCGATGACGAAGAAGCCGCGGCTACCCCAGCCCTTCTGAAACGTGCGCAGGCCAACGGCGTGGAAGATTGCCGGCTCGTGGATGGCGCCGAGGCGCGCCGGCTGGAGCCGGCCCTCAGTCCCGAAGTCCGCGTCGCCATCCACTCCGAATCCAGCGGCCTGTTCGACAGCCACGCCTATTTCCTGGCGCTGCAGGGCGAGTTCGAGGATCGCGGAGGGGCGCTTGTCCTTGATACGCCCGTCCTGCAGGGCGCGGTCACATCGACGGGGATCGATCTCGTCACCGGCGGGGCCAGCCCGTCGCGCGTCCAGGCGCGCACGGTTGTGAATGCGGCCGGCCATAACGCCTTGCCGATGGCGCGCAGCATCGAAGGCGGCCCGCGCTATGACGCCCTGCGCATGCATTGGGTGAAGGGATCATACTTCGTAGCCAGCGGCCGCGCTGCATTCGCGCGTCTCATTTATCCCATGCACAATTCCGCAACACAGGGCCTGCACCTCGCCATCGATCTTGGCGGCCGCACACGTCTCGGCCCTGATGCTGAATGGCTGCCCGAGGATGCCGCGCCGCCATTCGACTACGAAGTCGACCCCGCGCGTGCGAAGCATTTCTATCACGAGGTGCGTCGCTACTGGCCCGGCCTGAAGGACGGCGCGCTGTCGCCGGATTATTCTGGCGTGCGTCCGAAGATTGTTGCGCGTGGTTCGCCGAGCGCGGATTTTGTTGTCGATGGTCCAGACAGTCACGGCGTCGCTGGACTCGTGAACCTTATCGCGATCGAGAGCCCGGGCCTCACAAGTTCTCTGGCGCTTGGCGAGCTTGTCGCCGGCATGATTGACTGAGCGAGCATACCGCTAGCGTGCTACCGTAACTGGCGCAGATGTCGCGATTGCGCCCTCAGCAATGCGGTGCGAGACTATGCGGTATCGGATTTGCTAATCATCGAATTTGAGTGCGGGCCCGACCCCCCAACCCAGGGCCCAAGCAGGGAGAGGCGTCGGTAATCCGGCGCCTCTCTTTGTTTGAGCGAAGAGAACCCGGCAAAGCCGCGCCAACCACAGCGCGTTTCTCTCGGCAGAGTTCGTCAGTGTTGCTGGAGAAGGGTGGTAGTGGGACCCGGGATCGAACCGGGGACCTCAGGATTATGAGTCCTGCGCTCTAACCAGCTGAGCTATCCCACCGCAGCCATGAGGCGCAGGGGTATACGTTCCCCCGCGACCCAGCGCAAGGCGGGTACGAACACCCTCGAAAATCGCTATTTCACAAGGAATTTGTCGCGCTTTTCGCCCTTGCGCTCCAGGGTGCGCAGCCATTTCGGCGTCGGTCCGCGGCCCGTATAGGTCTCGCCATTGGGGCCGACATATTTGGGCTTCAGCTTCATTCCCTTGTCCGAACGCTGCCGGCGGCTTCCCGGCGCCTTGCCCATCAGCTCATCGAGGCTGAACCCCTCCGCGCTGGCCAGCGCCTTCAGCTTGTTCAGCGCTTCGGCCTTCGCGTCTTCCTTGCGCACCGCAATCGCCTTCTGCACGCGCGCAGCAAGCTCGTTGAGGTCGGTCAGCGATAGATTGTCGATATTGGGGAGCTTGGACGCCATTGCCAGTCCTTGAATTCTTGCAAGACTTAAAACGGAATGCTCCAACCCGCGCCGCGATTATACCTTCGGCCGCCTGTTGTCTAAACAAATAAATTTGCCGCCAGTGTTGGCGGCTCTGGATTCAGGCAAGTCTGCGCGCATGCCAGGCGACATGCTGGTCGATGAAGCTCGCCATGAAGAAATACGAATGGTCATAACCATGATGCATGCGCAGCGTCAGCTTCTGTCCCGCATCCTGGCACGCCTGTTCCAGCAATTCCGGCTTCAGTTGTTCAGCAAGGAACGGATCGGCCAGACCCTGATCGACAAGGATGTCGTCGAAGTATCCGTGCGCCAGTCCCTCGCGCAGCAACTCGCACGCATCATGCCTGCGCCACGCTGCGCGATCATTTCCCAGATAGGCGGTGAATGCCTTCTCGCCCCACGGGCAGTTCATCGGCGAAGCAATCGGTGCAAACGCTGACACCGATCTGAACAGGTCCGTATGGCGCAAGGCCAGCGTCAGCGCGCCATGCCCGCCCATTGAATGGCCGGAAATCCCAAGGCGCACGGGATCAGCCGGGAAGGCCGAGCGAACCATCGGGATCAGGTCATCGACGATGAACGACTCCATGGCGAAGTGCTTCGCCCATGGCTCCTGCGTCGCGTCGAGATAGAAGCCCGCGCCCTGTCCGAGGTCATAGGCCGGATCATCCGCCACCTCCTGTCCGCGCGGCGATGTATCCGGCGCCACGATCATCACGCCATGCGCGGCGGCCGCAGGATACGCGCCGGCCTTTGTCGTGAAATTGTCTTCGGTGCAGGTAAGCCCCGATAGCCAGACCAACACGGGAAACGGCCCGGGCCCTTCCGGCGTGAAGACGCTGAACGTCATGGGCGTGCCCGTGGCCGCGCTCTGCATACGACAATAACGCAGTTCACCTTCGCAGACCCGGTGAGTTTTTACGGTTTCGAATGTCACGCTGTCTCCGGGGCTGGCGGCGACGGCGCGCCGAGCATATTCTCTGCGCTACGATCCGTCATTGCATTGAGGAGTGCAAACATGAATCCGGCCAGAGGCGTTTTCGTCGCGATGGGGATGGCGATCGCGCTGTTCGGCTCGGGCGCCGCGTGGGCCGAGGACGCGGTCGGCAAATGGGCGGGCGTCGTGAAGGCGCCTGAAGCCGACATTCCCTTTAACCTCACCGTCGCCAAGGATGGGGCAGGCGTGCTCACCGCGACGGCGGAGAGCCCCACCCAGGCGCCCGGCATGGTGATCCCAACCGAGAACGTCGCAAGCGATGGCGACAAGCTGAGCTTCGAAGTCGCAATGGCGCAGGGCAGCTACGCAGGAACGTGGGATGCCGCGAAGAATGCTTGGGTCGGCGTCTGGAAGCAGAGCGGATACGAAATGCCGATGGAACTCAAGCGCGCGCCCTGAGTCGCGCCGCGATCCCTACGCTCTGACCGCGTCGTCGCCCCGGTGTACAATCTCGAAGCGGCCGCGCGTGGACATCATCCACACCGAGCCGTCATGCCCGCTGGCTTCGAACAGGCCGACGCCACATGTCTGCGCCGAGCGGCGCGCCCGATAGAGGGCAGGGCCCGATGAATCCCAGTGGAAGCTCGCCTGCACGATACCCTGCGTGAAGCGATAGGTGGCCAGCCGCACCGCGGCCGGATCATCGTCGTCCAGCGCATGCGGATCGCGGCGGCCGGGAAAGCCCTGCGCCATGTCGCGATGCCACGCGCGCAGCGGCGCAGTGGTGCGCGAGGCGTCGCCGCCCGAGCCGCCATCGGCGTCGCGAAACGTCCGGCTCACCCAGTCGAGAAAATCGTACCGGTCGCGCGGCGCCGCGAAGAGATCAAAGGCAAAGAGATCGTAGGCCAAGGCTGTCGATCCGTTAGGAGGACGATGATGCAGTCGCCGGCCTGGCGCTTGTGAAGCGCACGCCTCGAACCCTCACACAAACCATGGTTTCGTTAAGGCTTCTGGAAACGGGTCTGGAAGATTTGCGGGATCGGAGCGGCGGAAGGTCTCAGCCTGACTGCTCTATGTGGTGCGGAACAGGAACCAGCCATTCCCCACATTTTCCAGCCAGATATACTCCGAAGGGCTGATCGCCGGCGGACCCGATGGACCGGGTTTGAGGAAGCCCACCGTGTTGTCGAGCGTGCCTCCGATGACGACGCGGACTTCGCCTTCAGCTTCCTCAATCGCGCTGAGACCGAGTTGCTTCAGGTCCGCGACGATGCCGGGATCGACCTTGTTCTGACCGGGATCATCGACGAGCAGGAACGCGACCGTCAACAAGTCGAGCTTATCGTGGTTGGCGCCGAACCACGCGCGTAGCTGGCTGTCGGACGACAGGGTCAATTCGAGGTTGAGCTTCTCAAGCTGTTCTTTGGGCGACAGGGTCGGGCGCTTCTTCATCTCGGCGAGCAGCATCTGGTCCATGCCGGAGAGCGCCATGGCGCGGTAGGAGGAAACCGCCCAGCCCGCCGCCGTCTTCTCGAGATAGAAATAAGCGTCGGCCTCCTGGCCGGCGCCGCCACGCAACACGATGCGCGCCACAGCCAGGGCAGGGTTCACGACGATCACCTTGTCGGCGCCGGGCAGCGCGCTCCTGGCATCGGTCGCAAACTGCTTTGCCTCGCCCGTCAGAATAGCCTGGCCGTCAGCCGTCGTGAGTTCACCGGCGTTCGCGAGTTTGATGAAACGCGCGATCGTCGCCTCCGGGCTCGCCTGCGCCACCGCCATAGGCGCCGCGATGCAGATGGCGGCGACGGCGAACATCGCGCGGAGGGTCACGTTGCGATCATCCTGTCTACTTGTCCCGCTTCTTTAGTCCCGTCGGCGACGTGGAAGACCGTACGGGCGCGCCAGTCGGTCAGATTAGAAAATCACCACGCTCCGGATGCTCTCGCCCGCGTGCATCAGGTCGAAGCCCTTGTTGATGTCTTCGAGCTTGAGCGTGTGCGTGATCATCGGATCGATCTCGATCTTGCCGTCCATGTACCAGTCGACGATCTTCGGAACGTCGGTCCGGCCACGCGCGCCGCCGAAGGCTGAGCCTTTCCACA
>ERZ795044.5775-NODE-5775-length-9971-cov-6.917305_pt1 | contig 9971 bp, 6 predicted proteins | sample MGYA00375128_ERZ795044 | MGnify/ENA primary metagenome ERZ795044 (study PRJEB30173, sample SAMN05720213) | anaerobic digester metagenome | isolation source: active sludge of municipal wastewater-treating anaerobic digesters | place: USA | collected 2014-12-22 ... | reverse complement strand
TGCTGCGGTCGACGACGTTGGGACGGCCTTTTTCATCGAGGAAGGAAACCAGCGCCTCGCCGACGCCGAGTTCGGTGATCACCGTGGCGGCGTCGAACTTCGGGTTGGCGCGCATGGTCTGCGCGGCTGCCTGCACGGCCTTCTGGTCGCGCGGGGTGAAGGCGCGCAGCGCGTGCTGGACGCGGTTGCCGAGCTGGCCGAGGATCTTCTCCGGGACGTCGAGCGGGTTCTGCGTGACGAAGAAGACGCCGACACCCTTCGAGCGGATCAGGCGCACCACCTGCTCGACCTTGTCGGTGAGCGCCTGCGGCGCATCGGTGAACAACAGGTGGGCTTCGTCGAAGAAGAAAACGAGCTTGGGCTTGTCGAGGTCGCCGGCCTCCGGCAGTTGCTCGAAAAGTTCGGCGAGCAGCCAGAGCAGGAAAGTGGAGTAGAGCGCCGGCGCCTGCACGAGCTTTTCGGCGGCCAGCACGTTGATGACGCCGCGGCCGTTGGCATCGACTTTCATCAGGTCATGGATATCGAGCATCGGCTCGCCGAAGAAAACGTCGCCGCCTTGCTCTTCCAGCGTCAGCAGGCCGCGCTGGATGGCGCCGATCGAGGCGGAGGCGACGTTGCCGTATTCGGTGGTGAAATTTTTGGCGTTGTCGCCGACGTGCTGGACCATCGCCCGCAGGTCCTTGAGGTCGAGCAGCAGCAGGCCCTGGTCGTCGGCGATCTTGAACACCAGTTGCAGCACGCCGGCCTGCGTGTCGTTAAGGTTGAGGAGACGGGCGAGCAACAGCGGGCCCATGTCGGAAATCGTCGCGCGCACCGGGATGCCGTTCTCGCCGAAGACATCCCAGAAGGCGACCGGGTTGGCATAGGGGGCGAAGCCTTCAAGGCCGAGGTCTTTCAGGCGCGCCTCCAGCTTCGGCGTGATGACGCCGGCGGCGCCCATGCCGGAAAGGTCGCCCTTGACGTCCGCCATGAACACCGGCACGCCGGCGAACGACAGCCGCTCGGCCATCGATTGCAGGGTCACCGTCTTGCCCGTACCGGTGGCACCGGTGACGAGGCCGTGGCGGTTGGCCATCTGCGGCAGCAGGGCAGGGTAGCCGTCGTCGGACTTGGCGAGGTAGAGGGGTTCGGACATGGTGGCTGACTCCGGCGTGATAAAAAGTATCCGGTAATTCTAACAACGCCGCGATACGGCATTGTTAAATTGCGCAAGTTTGCGCGTCACGCCGGCCTGACGAGAAGCGTCCATGAAGATAGAATCGCAAGCTTGAATTCGAATAGATGCTCATGGCAACTGCCGAAAATCCCATTCTCAACACACCCTATGCGGAGCCCGGGCGTCACTACGCAACCGACATCCAAGGCAACCTGAACTACAAGGATGTTCGCGAAGGTCGCCGCGTCTTCACGCCCGACGTACCGCAAGTGCCTCTCGCCCAGCAGGCGCAGGGCAGCATGTTCGACCTCAACGATCTCAAGGCGGATTATGGCGAACATCTGGTCAACCAGTTGCGCGAACACATCCGCGACTGGCGCCAGTCCGGCTATCGCGGCATCACCAGCCGGGTAACGCGAGACCTGCTCGGCTATTGGTTCGCCAACCCCGAGCGCGCACCGCACCAGAAACTGTTTTTCGCCCAGCAGGAAGCCGTTGAAACGGCCATCTGGCTCAACGAACTGGCCGAAAAATCCAATAGCGGTACGCACATCCTCAACCAGCTTCGCCAGCGCCAGGCCACTGCCGGCGACAACCCGGCCGACCAGTTGCCACGCTTCGCCTTCAAGATGGCAACAGGCGCGGGCAAAACCGTGGTCATGGCCTGCCTGATTCTTTACCACTACCTGAATCGGCGCGAATACCGCAACGACACCCGCTATTGCGATTATTTTCTCGTCGTCGCGCCCGGCATCACCATCCGCGACCGCCTAAAGGTATTGATCCCTGACGCCCGCCACGACAGCCCGCAGGAAGCGCAGGACTACTACCGTCAGCGCTATCTGCTGCCCCCGGCCTATCGCGCGGCACTCGGCGAACTCACCCATCGCCTGATCGTCACCAACTATCACGAATTTCTGCCGCGTCTGCTCTCCGGCAACAAGCGAACCCCCTTCGATGGCAAGCTGGGCGCAGACGGCGGCAAAGTAAAAAGCTGCGAGGACGAAAACCTCGTCCTGCGCCGCGTGCTCGGCAGCTTCAAGCCCGGGCGCCGCCTGCTCGTCATCAACGACGAAGCCCACCACTGCTATCTGCCGCGCGCCAAGGGCAAGGACACCGAACTCGACAATTCCGAAACCGAGAACGAACGGGCTGCCGTCTGGTTCTCCGGCATCCGCGCCCTGGCAATGCGCTTCAAGCTGCGCGCCGTGTATGACCTGTCGGCGACGCCTTACTACCTTTCCGGTTCCGGCTATCCGGCCTATTCGCTGTTTCCATGGACAGTCAGCGACTTTGGCCTGATTGAAGCCATCGAATCCGGGCTGGTCAAGATTCCGTTTCTTCCTGTCGACGACAGCAGCCACGCCATCGACGAACCCATCCTCAAGAATCTCTACGAGCACTGCAAGGGCGAACTGCCCAAGAAAGGCCAGCGCAAAACGCGCAAGGATGCCGAAGACGATGGCGCCAAATCCGAAGCTGCCCCGCACCTGCCCGGCATCGTCCGCTCCGCCCTCGAACAGTTCTACGCCCACTACGAAGACTACGAACGCGGCCAGCGCAAAAAGGGTGAAATCAAGGCTGACCTGTTCACCGCGCCGCCGGTCTTCATCGTCGTCTGCAGCAACACCACCGTATCGCGCGAAATCTTCAAGGAAATCGCCGGCTACGAGCGGGTCGATGAAAACGGCCAGACATCGGTCGTTCCCGGACGCCTGCCGCTGTTTTCAAATTTCGACCAGAATACCGGTCGACCGCAGGATCGCCCACCGACGCTGCTCATCGACAGCGATGCCCTCGAACACTCCGGCCAGATCGACGAGAGTTTCAAGAAGGTGTTCAGTCCGGAAATCGGACGCTTCAAGCGCGACTATCGCCAGCGTCACCCCGGCAAGAGCATCGAACAACTCGACGATGCCGACCTCCTGCGCGAAGTCGTCAACACCGTCGGCAAGCCCGACACCCTCGGCGCCCACATCCGTTGCGTCGTTTCTGTCTCGATGCTCACCGAAGGCTGGGACGCCAATACGGTCACCCACGTTATGGGCCTGCGCGCCTTCGGCTCGCAACTGCTCTGCGAACAGGTGGCTGGCCGGGCGTTGCGCCGCCGGCACTATTACATCGACCCCAAAACCGGCAAATTCCCACCCGAATACGCCCACATCATCGGCGTCCCCTTCAAGCTGTTCAAAGCTGGAAAGAGCAGCACGGTCGACGTGCCCGAGTACGCCACCCTGCGCGCCCTGCCTGAGCGTTCGTCGCTGGAAATCCGCTTTCCCAACCTCCTCGGCTACCGTCTCGAAACCGACAGCAGCGAACTCAGGGCCGATTTCACCGCGACGCCCGACTACTTCATCGACACCACCCGCCAGCCGCTCGAAACCACGCTCGGCACCGCCGTTTCCGGCGACACCCAAACCCTGCGCGCCAACCTTGAAGCCCTGCGCGATCAGCAAGTCATCTACAAGCTGACCAAGGAATACCTGCGCCGCGTCCACGACGAAAAGCAGCGCGACGACCTGCGCCTCTTCCAGCAGGTCAAAACCATCGTCGGCCAGTGGTACGAGCAGAAACTCAAACTCAAGGGCGAGGACGACCCCATTTTCAAGCGCCTCGTCATCTACGACGACCCGCAACCCATCGTCGAAAGCATCAATCGCGGCATCGTCGCCCATGCCGCCGAGCGCGAGCGCGTGCTGCCCATCCTCAACCACTACAACCCGGTCGGCACCACGGCGCACGTCTTCGGCCACACCAGCAGGAAGACCTGGCCGACCAAAAAGAGCCACATCAACCTCGTCGTTGCCGATACCGACACCTGGGAACAGATCGCCGCCAAAACGCTGGAAAAAATCCCGGCCGTGGAGAGCTACGTCAAGAATGCGTTTCTCGGCTTTGCCATTCCCTACATTCAAGGCGGCAAGGAACGCGAATACCTGCCTGATTACCTCGTCCACCTGCGCACCCCCAAGCTGCGCGAAGCCACGCTCATTCTGGAAATCACCGGCTTCAACAAGGACAAGGCCATCAAGCGTTGGGCGGTCAACGAGCGCTGGTTGCCGGCAGTCAACAACGCGCGCGGCAAACTGGGCCTGGCGCCCTGGTACTTTGCTGAAATCGATGACATCGACGACATCAAGCCTGTTCTGACCCGCACCATCCAGGGCATCGTCGACGAAATCGATGCCGCCCCCGACACCCTCGGCGAAGCCCTTCGCCTGCTGGCCAGCCTGCCCGACGACTTCTACCTCGAAGGGCGGGAAGACCCCCCCCTCTTCGAACAACGCGAGCCCTTCGAATGACGCCCCGTTACCTGCTCGACACCAACGTCTGCATCGCCTACAAAAAACGCAAACCCGGCATTCCGGAGCGTATCGAAGCATTGCCGCCGGGCCAGATTGCCATGTCGGTCGTGACCTGGGGCGAACTCATGCTCGGCGTTGAAAAATCCCGGCACCGTGAACGCTCGCTGGAAATCCTCAAGCGGGTGCGCGAAATCATCCCTGTCGTTGGCACTGACGAAGCGGTGGGTAACCACTACGGTGCAATCCGGGGCCAACTTGAAATAGCCGGCACCCCCATCGGCCCCAATGATCTATGGATCGCTGCCCATGCCCGGGCGCTCGGCATTCCCATCGTCACCAACAACACCGGCGAATTTGCCCGCGTTTCCGGGTTGACCGTAGAAGACTGGACGCAAGCATGACCGACAAGAAAATCGACAGCCTCAAGCACAAGAAGGCCCGCCGTGTTCATATTCCGAGCAAGGAGGAAGCTGGCTACGAAAGTAACGAACCCAGCCGCGCCGAACTGCCGCTCAACCCCGTCACCACGCGCGGGCAAGACCCCGAACTCTACTGGCTGGAAAAATACGGCGCGGACGACGCCGACGATACCCTCGACCTCGACATCCGCTCGCTCTACCGCACCGAACACATCGCCCCGGAAATACTGATCCAGCGCCTCTACCAGCTCAAGCGCGAAGGTGCCCAGCAGGACGACATGTTCGTCGACGAGCTCTTCAATAATTACAAGGACATCGACGAACTCGACAAGCCCACCTACTACTACAAGCAGGCTGACAAGTGGGCCAGCCGCCTGATCCAGGGCGACAGCCTCTTGGTCATGGGCAGCCTGCTGGAGCGCGAAGGCATGAAGGGCCAGGTCCAGATGATCTACATCGACCCGCCCTACGGCATCAAGTACAACTCCAACTGGCAGATTCGGGTGGGGGACAGGAACGTCAAAGATGGCGACGACGCCAGCCTGAGCGGCGAGCCGGAAGTCATCAAGGCCTTCCGCGACACCTGGGAACTCGGCATTCATTCGTACTTGAGCTACCTGCGCGATCGGTTGCTGGTGGCCAAGGAACTACTGAGCGAATCCGGCTCCTGTTTCGTGCAGATCAGCGACGAAAACGTCCATCTGGTGCGTTGTGTGATGGATGAGGTGTTTGGGAGCGAGAATTTTTGCTCCCTGATTTCGTATAAAACAACGACAGGCCAAGCAGACCAGTTGCTGTCTTCTGTTTGTGACTACCTAATCTGGTATGCAAAAGATCGAGAACAAGTCAAATACAAGCAGCTCTATCGGCTCAAGTCGCAAGCTCCAGATGCTTACACCCATGTTGAGTTTGCTAATGGGGAACGGCGCCGAATCTCGGCAGAGGAGGCAACGGGCGAAAAACCCCTTCCTCCAGACAGTCGGTTATTAAATTATGACAACCTTGTATCGCAAGGTTTTCGCCAAAACACATCCATTCCATTTGAGTTTAACGGAAGCATTTATGACCCCGGAAAACAACAGAATTGGAAAACAACGATTTCCGGACTTGAACGTTTGGCAAAGCTAAATCGTCTTGGCGTTACTGGGAAAACTTTGCGCTACGTTCGTTACTCTGACGACTTTCCAGTCAGCCCCTACGGGAACGTTTGGGATGACACTAGCACGGGGAGTTTCACTGACTCGAAAGTGTATGTGGTCCAAAGCGCTACAAAGTTGATTGCGCGCTGCATCCTCATGACCACCGACCCCGGCGACCTCGTGCTCGACCCGACTTGCGGCAGCGGCACGACAGCCTACGTGGCCGAGCAGTGGGGCCGGCGCTGGATCACCACCGACACTTCCCGTGTCGCGCTGAACATCGCCAAGACGCGGCTGATGACGGCGACTTTTCCGTGGTACACGCTGCACGACGAAAAGGCCGGCCTGCAACGCGAAGTCTGGGATGTGCGCCACGGTTTCGACTACAAGAAGGTGCAGCGCGTCACTCTCGGTTCGCTGGCCAACGACGAACCGCCGGAAGAAGTCACGTTATTCGATCAAGCTGCGGTCGACCGAAAAAAACTGCGCATTTCCGGGCCGTTCACGGTGGAAACCCTGCAGAGTTTCGAGCCGCTGGCGCCCGATGCGCTCAATGAAGCCAGCCTCGACGTGGAAAGGCTGGAGGCTTTCCAGAGCCGCGTCTTCGAGCATCTGAAATCGGCCGGCGTCAAGAATGGCGCGCGCAACGAGAATGCCGTTTTCGTGCGCATCGACGCCTTGAGCGACGGCTACCTGCACGCCGAAGGCTATTTCGACGCCAGCGAAGGCGAGCAGAAAGCCTATATCCACCTCGGCCCGCAGTTCGCGCCGGTGAGCAAGCAGGCGGTGAATGGCGCCATCCGCGAATGCCGCCAGCGTGGCGACGCGCAATGGCTGTTGATCCTCGGCTTTGCCTTCGAGTCGGATGTCGAGAATTCGCTGCAAAATCAGAAGGCCGGCAGCTTCCGCGTCGACAAGGTGCGCATGCACGACGATTTGCTGCAAGCCGGTCTGACCAAGAAGGACAAGAAGGCGGCGACTTTCGTGACCATCGGCGAGCCGGATATTGCCGTCCTGCGCGATGGTGATTTCGCCACTGTCGAGATTCGCGGCCTGGATATCTACGACCCGATCAAGGACGAAGTGAAAGCCCGCTCGGTGGCCGACATTGCCTACTGGATGGTCGACGACGATTACGACGGTTCCAGTTTCATGGTGCGCCAGGTTTTTTTCTGCGGCGGCGACAAGGACGACTTCGCCAAATGGCAGCGCGGCCTCTCCGATCTGGCCAAGTCCAAGACGCGGAGGAAGGTGGAAAACACCCTCAAGATCGAACTGGATGAAGAAGCTTTTGACCGCTTGTACGGCTTTATTTCCCACCCCATTCCTTACCGGCCCGGCAAGCGCATCGCCGTGCGTGTCGTCAGCCAGTTCGGGGAAGAATCGACCAAGATACTGTTGTTGTGAGATTGCCATGACCGTCACCCCTTGCCGCCTGCGTTTGAAAATCACCCTTGAAGGCTCCGAGCCGGCAATCTGGCGCCGGGTCGAGGTCAACGACGCCCTGACTTTCTTCCAGTTGCACCGGGTCATCCAGCAGGCCATGGGCTGGGAGGACTATCATCCCCACGAATTCGTGGTTGCCCGCCAACGAGTCGGCACCGCCTGCGACGACGACATGTTCATGGCGCGGGACGTGATGGTCTCCGAGCGCCGTACCAAACTTTCCGATCTCCTGAAAAACAACAGGAAGTTCCGCTACTGGTACGACTTCGGCGACGACTGGTGGCACACAGTTTCCATCGAAAAACGTCTGCCGGCCGATGCGGAGGCTCCCTCGGCGCAACTCGTTGCCGGCGAGAACGCCTGCCCGCCGGAGGATTGCGGCGGTATCTGGGGTTATGCCGATCTCCTCGACGCCCTGGCCGACCCCAACCATGAAGAACACGAACACTTCAAGGACTGGATCGGCGACGATTTCGATCCGCGCGCCTTCGATCTTCAGGCCCATGCGCAACGGGTCGCGAGAACTATCAGGAGACCGACGCGGGCAAAGAAGACGGCGGCGGGGTAAAATCATTCTTTTAGTTTTTCGATGAGAGAGCAGCATGGCCGGACATTCCAAATGGGCCAATATCCAGCACCGCAAGGGCCGGCAGGATGAAAAGCGCGGCGCCGCCTTCTCGCGGATGGCCAAGGAAATCACCGTCGCCGCCAAGATGGGCGGTGGCGATGCCAGCTTCAACCCGCGCCTGCGCCTGGCGGTCGACAAGGCCAAGGGCGTCAACATGCCCAAGGACAAGATTGACAACGCGATCAAGAAGGGTACCGGTGAACTCGAGGGCGTCGAATATGTCGAGGTTCGCTACGAAGGCTACGGTATCGGCGGCGCGGCGATCATGGTCGACTGCGTAAGCGACAACAAGGTGCGAACGGTGGCCGACGTCCGCCACGCTTTCAGCAAGTACGGTGGCAACCTCGGCACCGACGGCTGTGTGGCCTTCCAGTTCAAGCACTGCGGCCAGATGGTCTTCGCCCCCGGCACCGACGAAGCGGCGCTGATGGATGCGGCCATCGAAGCCGGCGCCGAGGATGTGGCGAGCAACGAAGACGGTTCGATCGAGGTCATCACTGCGGCGAACGACTTCATGGCAGTCAAGGATGCGCTGGAAGCCGCCGGGTTCAAGCCGGAATTCGGCGAGGTGACGATGAAGCCGGAAGGCGAGACCGTTCTCGCCGGCGACGACGCCGTCCGCATGCAGAAACTGCTCGACGCGCTCGAGAACCTGGACGACGTCCAGGAAATCTACACGACGGCGGTCATCGATGAATAGGGACATTGCGCCGGCAGGAGTTGTCATGAGTCGAGTTCATGCCTTGGCCGCTGTTGTTCTTGCCGCGCTGAGCGTGACCGCATCGGCCGCCACCTTTGTCTGCCCTGACTTGTCCGCGGCTGCCCAGGTGAATGCCTGCCCGCTGGAAGAAGAGCTGAAATTCACCTATAACGGGTTCTGCAGCGATACAGCCAAGGCCTATGCCAATCAGACGGATTCCTGCATCCGTTACGAAGACTACCGCGCGATGAAGAACGTCGCGATGTGGGAATCCGCGGACGGCGCCTTCGACGGCTACATTTCGTGCGACCTGCCGCCCGCCCAGGTCAAGGTGCTGAAGCCGGCCGGCATGACGCTGGAAAGGCAGGGCAAGCTGACCAAGCTGGTTTGCGGCTACGACAAGGGAATCCGGCTGACCCATCGGACTCGGGCGAACTGCACGGTCGCCAACGCGCAGGCCACTTGCGACTGACGCCAGCGGCGCGCGCAGCTGGCCCGCTCTGATGCAGCGCCTCTACCCCTTCCTTTTCGTCTTCCTGTGGAGCACCGGCTTCATCGGCGCCAAGTACGGACTGCCGTATGCCGGGCCGCTGTCTTTTCTGCTGACGCGCTACGGCTTCGTCATCGCCCTGATGACGGTCATCGCGCTGGCAACCCGCGCGCCATGGCCGCAGGAACCGGTTCAATGGCTGCATATCGCGGTTTCCGGACTCCTGGTGCATGCGATCTATCTCGGCGGCGTCTTCGTCGCAATCAAGCACGGGCTGCCGGCGGGCGTGACGGCGCTGGTGGTCGGCATGCAGCCGCTGCTGACCGCCTTCGGCGCCGGCTGGCTGCTCGGCGAAACGGTCAACAGATGGCAGTGGGCCGGGCTGGCGCTCGGCTTCGTCGGCGTCGCTCTCGTCGTTTCCGGGAAATTCGGCGACGGCGCGGCGCTCGGGCCGATGCTGATTCCGGCGCTCGTCGCTCTGCTCGGCATCACCGCCGGCACGCTCTATCAGAAGCGCTTCTGCGCCCAATTTGATCTGCGCACCGGTTCGGTGATTCAATTCGTTCCAACGGCGATCGTGACGGCAATTGCCATCGCCTTGTTCGAGGATCTCCAGATCGAATGGACGCCCGATTTCATCTTCGCTCTCGCCTGGCTGGTGCTGGTGCTCTCGCTCGGCGCCATCAGC
>ERZ795044.5769-NODE-5769-length-9976-cov-5.150690_pt1 | contig 9976 bp, 8 predicted proteins | sample MGYA00375128_ERZ795044 | MGnify/ENA primary metagenome ERZ795044 (study PRJEB30173, sample SAMN05720213) | anaerobic digester metagenome | isolation source: active sludge of municipal wastewater-treating anaerobic digesters | place: USA | collected 2014-12-22 ... | reverse complement strand
GGATATTGCCGATTATATTGGTGATAGTCTCGGTTTAGCTCAACAAGCCGAAAAAACACAGGCGGATATCATTGTATTTGCAGGGGTGCATTTTATGGCTGAAACAGCCAAAATTCTGAATCCGGGTAAAAAAGTAGTTATGCCGGATGCAAAAGCAGGCTGTTCCCTGGCCGACTCTTGTCCACCGGTATTATTCAAAAAGTTTATTGAAGCCCATCCTGGACATACGGTGATCAGCTATATTAATTGCACAGCGGAGATAAAAGCACTGAGCGATATTATCTGCACCTCCAGTAACGCTGTTAAAATCGTTGAGAGCCTTCCGGCTGATCAGCCTATCATCTTTGCCCCGGATAAGAATTTGGGCCGTTACATTGAAAAGAAAACGGGTAGAAAGATGGTTTTATGGGATGGGTCCTGCATGGTGCACGAAATTTTCTCTCTGGAACGTATTACCAAACTCAAACACCAGCATCCGGATGCAAAAATTATCGCACATCCCGAATGTGAAGAGCCTGTTCTGGCTATCGCCGATTTTATCGGTTCTACAACCGGATTGTTGAAATATGCCACAAACGACTCAGCTCAAGCCTTTATCGTGGTAACTGAAACGGGTATTATCCACCAGATGCAAAAATCTGCCCCGCACAAAACATTTATACCTGCACCTCCGGATAATATGTGCGCCTGCAATGATTGTCCGCACATGAAACGCAACACCCTCGAAAAAATCTATCTGAACCTGCGCTACGAACTCCCGGAAATCAACATCCCGGAACCTACAATATCCAAAGCAAGGCAAAGCATCCAACGCATGCTCGAAATTTCAGCAAAAGCGGGATTGTGAATGGTGGAAAAGGAATGAGGAATAAGGAATAACTAATAAGGAATTTCTTACCGCCTTCCAGTCTTCCAGGCCTCTGCATTTTGAATTTTAAAAAAAATTATTTCTTCCGAAACTCCTCTATTAACCCATTTACTCTCGCCAGAGTATTGTAGTTGATTTGGTAGTAAACAAATTTCCCTTCCCTTTGTGTGCGCACGAGATTAGCACTGCGGAGTATGTGTAACTGCTGGGAAGCAATACTTTGATCCAGATTTAATCCGGTATATAATTTGTGTACACTCACCGAACGATGTTTGTCGATAAATGAAATAATCTTTAAACGCAACGGATGCGTAATCGCCCGCATAATCAGCAGCGATTCGCGCAATTCCATAGATTGCACATTATCGAATATTACATTATCCTTTGGCATCTTCTTTTGCTAATTCTTTGATTAATGAACCGATGTTTTCTAATCTGTCTTTATTCAAGGAATAATACACGCATTTTCCAATACGCTTAGTGGTTACGATATTACTGCGCCGCAAAATGGCGAGATGTTGTGAGGCAATAGATTGTTCTAACCGCATCTTCAAATACATTTCTGTAACTGTTAAACGCGGATGTTCCGTCAACAAATGAATCATCTGCTGACGTATCTTATGATTAACCGAACGAATGACTAATAATGTCTTTCGCAGATTATTGTAATCCAATCTGATTTCATCACCGGAGTCGGTGAGTAATTTACTAATATGAATAGCGGGCATGTTAGTTAGTTTTAGTCACGATACCCACTCAACCTTCGATATCAAAACTATAAATTCAGGCGTAAATAAACAAATACTTTGGTCACTTATCTGCGTGTTTTTTTGCAGGGGTGTAAAATTCCTTGAGGTATTCTGGTTCGAAATAAGGTAAATCAGCAAAAATACCCATCGAAAATTGCTGAAATGCTAATGAATGAAGATGTTCAGAAGATGGATTGTAAGCGGTAAATGCTTCAGCATGTGCGGGTAGATAGGATAAACTTTTTGTTAACCCACTGCCAAAACAAATAGTTTGCCTGTTTTCCGGTAAAAAAGTAAATGCCGGAGCAGCGATCACATAGGCATGCGGTGCAACAAGGGTTTCATGTGTTGCAGTTCCAACCATGGTATACACTTCCATCCTGCGGGCATCCAGTAAAGGGCAAAAAACCACATCTCTGTCTGCATACATAGATTTAACGCCGTCTATCATAGCTTCCAGCGTAGATATGGTTATTAAGGGAATGTTTAACGCGTGACATATTCCCTTCGCGATACTGGTGCCAATGCGTAATCCGGTGTATGAACCCGGACCGGCACTAATCGCTACTGCCTGTATGTGCTGCAGGGATATTTGCGCAATGTCACAAACCTGCTGAATATATTGCGCAATTCCGCGAATATGATCTTGCTGAACATCAGATGTGTATGCCGATATCGTTTTACCCGCATACGCTATACTGACGCTGCATACCGGACTGGATGTTTCTATGTGTAATATATAAGCCAATCAGAATTGAACAGGCAGTTCCAGTAAAGTTTCGTTACGCATAATGGTTACCGATGTTGACTGACCTTTACTGAATTTTGAAAGTGATGTCATGTAGGCCATCATATCTGTCACATCAAAGGCTCCGAGTTTAACAATGATATCTCCCGCCTGAATGCCTGCTTTTTGTGCGGGCTTACCATCACTTACACCATCAACACGCATACCTTTACCCGTGTAAGCATAGTCGGGCACAATACCCAATGTTACAGTAAATCGCGGTGTATTTTCATTGTTGCTGTCCTTGGTTTTGGTAAAATTAATTTTACCGTTGTCATCTAAAGCGCCAATCAGATCTACACTATACGTATATACTAATTCCATGCCCGGATAATTAATCAACGATTCATCATCACTTGGCTTATGGTAATCAGCATGTGAGCCGGTGAAAAAATGTAAAACCGGAATATCACTTAAATAAAATGAGGTTTGATCACTTGGCCCTATTCCACTTTCGGTTGTGGTGATGTGTAAGGGTTGTTCAGCTATTTGCTGGATTATACTCCAATCAGTACTGGTTCCCGCACCATTAATAATTAGTGCATGCGTTGTATCCATGCGACCCACCATATCATAATTCAGCATGTAGTTAAAGGTGTATTGCTGCATTAAAGGTGAATGCACAAATGCTTTACTGCCAAACAATCCCATTTCTTCACCACTGAAAGCAATACACATATAATTGTTATGCGTGAGCGTATCTCTGCTGAGTGTTTTTGCTAATTCAAGTAACATGGCAATACCACTGGCGTTATCGTCGGCCCCGTTATGTATAGCTGCTTCTCCCCGATATAATGAACCTTCAATTTCACCATGACCTAAGTGATCATAATGTGCTCCGATTACAATTGTCGTGGGCGCATGATTATCAATATATCCTATTACGTTATGACCGATGCGCACTTCTTCCTGTAAATCTGTACTTAAGGTAAGCGGTCCTGTGTACATCGATAATTTGTCAGCGGTTTCAGCATCAATAATAAATACCGGGATAGATTCTGCTGTTACATTGCGACGATAATCTGCCGCGGGTAATGTATAATTTTCATCGGTATTATACAGGATAACCCCAATAGCACCTTTTGCTGCAGCTGTCTGAATTTTTTTGCGCTCGTCGTTATATTCAATATACTTACTATGTGGATGTGTACCATCAGGAGATGATGTTTGCATCAACACAATTTTTCCTGTTACATCTATGTTTTCATAATCGTCGTAAGATAATGCCGGTGCTGAAATACCATAGCCAACCTTTTGTATCGTGCCGGTAACGGTTCCATTTGCAGACATGGGATGCGGATACAGGCGATCATCCATTGGATACAATCCTTTCGCCATAATAAAATTATTTTTCCCCGGCTTTTTTCCTGCACGGGCTTCAAAGGATTGCAAATAGGTGTTATCATCTCCCGCAGGCAATAATCCATATTGGGAAAATGCTGCCATTATATATCCCGCCGCGAGTTGTTCTCCTTGTGAGCCGGTTGCACGACCTTCCAGTTTATCATCACTCAGGAAACGTATATGTTCCTGCATGGAAGTAATCAGGGGCGTTTGCGCGGATGCGGATAGGGATGCGGTTGCAATTAAAAAGTATACTAATCGTTTCATTTGATGTGTCAGAATTGCAGGCAATTTTTGTAATTATTGACCTTGAAGGAGTTTGTTGTAAGTTGATGTGTTTTGTAAAATCTCAATAGCTTGTTTTAAATCCGGGTCATAACCGAAACTCACTTCTATACGGCCTTTTTCATTGTAATAATGTGAGGCAATTTCCATTTCTAACTCTGCACGAATTTCTTCTTTGTATTTATACAAATCGTTTTTCTTATCGTTCGAAATGGTTTCCCGTAAATGGTCAATATCATGCTTAATGGTAGAAAAATACGCATCGTCTTTAGCATTGGCTTCCAGTGCTTCTAAGGTGCGTTCTGTATTGGTTGTGTAGTTATACTCTTTATCGGCAAGCCAATTTACGAATGCATCATATTCGGCATCTGTCAGTTTGAAATTTTTTGCATCACCAATTTCCGGGTGTTCATGCTGATACTTTACAGCGTATAAAAAAATAAGACTCTTGGTAATCAGACTGGCCGTAATATCTTTATACTCTTCAGGTGTTACCAGCATATCCGGATCAATGCCACCGCCGTCGTAAACAGTGCGGCCGTTTTTCGTTTGAAAAGCTGTTTTGAGAGAATCCGGCACTTTACCTACGCTGCCATCCGGATTTCTGTGACTGTAATCTAAAGCCTGAATACATCTGCCACTTGGGATATAATATTTGGCAGTAGTTAATTTCAGTTTTGTATTAAATGAAATATCTCTGGTAGTTTGCACCAATCCTTTTCCATAGCTTTTTTGTCCTACAATTACACCGCGGTCTAAATCCTGCACAGCTCCGGCAACAATTTCGGAAGCGGATGCAGATGAATTGTTGGTGAGCACCACTAATTGAATTTCGGCATCAACCGGATTGTTTAATGTTTTAAATGTTTTATCCCACTCTTTCACTTTACCCAGGGTGCTGCATATTTCCTGATTTTTCTCAATAAATACGTTGGATACATTTACTGCTTCGCGCAATAATCCTCCGGGATTGCCCCTCAGGTCGAGAATGAGTCCGCGCATATTCGGGTTTTGTGCGCGCAAATCTTTCAGTGCATTGCCAACATGTAAGCCGGCGTCTTCTGTAAATTGAGCGAGAATGATATATCCAATTCCATCTTCTACAAACCCGTAATAAGGTACATTTTTAACATCTATATCTTCCCGCATAATGCTGAAGCTCAACTCTTCATCGGTATAGGGGCGTTTTATTTTAACCTGAACGGAAGTGCCGGGAGAACCTCTTAATAATTCACTGATGGATTCATTATTTTCTTCTGTTAATTTTTTTCCGTCAATTTCAATCAGCACATCGCCAGGTTTCAATCCTGCTTTTTCGGCAGCAAAACCCGGGTATAATTCTACCACGGTTGCCTGTTTATGAATAGGTCGTATGCTGGCGCCAATGCCTCCGTAATTTCCGGTAATCTGAAATTTATATCCCTCTAATTCTGCTTCTGAAATGTAATTGGTATAAGGATCTAAACTTTCCAGCATCGCATCAATACCGGTACGCATGAGTTTATTTGGGTCTACTTCATCTACATAAAATGTATTTAATTCTTTATAGACAGAAGTAAAGATGTCGATGTTTTTACCTACTTCAAATAAATCAGCACCGGCAACAGCAGAGGTGCCGATAAAAATAGTAGCCACCCCAATAAGGGTTACCATGAATTTATTCCGGATGATTCGACGCATAATATCTACAGTAAATCAGGGTTGAATAATGAAGTATTTGTTATTTAAGTGGATCATAACCGTGTCCGCCCCAGGGGTGACAACGAGATAAACGTTTTATGCCCAACCAGGTGCCTTTCAGCGGACCATATTTTTTAACAGCTTCGAGCATATATTGACTGCAGGTTGGCGTATATCGACAACTGTTTGGCAGCAGTGGCGAAATTAACCATTGATACACCTTTACCGGAATAATAATGATATAAGAAAATAGATTCACGTATGCGGGTGTTGCTGCTGGTTAACCTTTTTTTGTATGTGTTCTGCTAACGTGCCTAAAGCTACTTGTATTTTATGTTCAACCTCGTTAAAAGTTGTTAGCGTTTTACCGATATACACAAACGCAACGGCGTATTGTGCTTCCTGTTTATCTAATACGTTGTAGAGGATATTTTTGTTCCGCCTGAAGGCTTCCCGCATTAATCGTTTTGCTCTGTTGCGGTCGCTCGCATGCGGATATTTACGCGCAGATACGGAAAATAAAAATTGGGCAGGAACTGGCTCCTCTAGCTGGATTGGTAAATAGATTACCTGTATCGGGTGATGTAAAAAACGAAGCCCCGCTGAAAACAGCGAGGCAATAGTTTGTTCCCGGCACAGTCGCTCTGACTTATGCAAAGTGGCACCCGGCTTTGGGGCGCGGATGACACGCGGGGTATTATTGGTTGATCGTTCTTTCGTCAGAAACAGTCAGTTTTTTGCGGCCTTTACGGCGGCGACGGGCCAATACTTTACGGCCATCCTTGGTTTTCATGCGCTCACGAAAACCATGCTTATTTTTTCTTTTCCTTTTTGAAGGCTGAAACGTCCTTTTCATCACACATTAATTTGGGACTGCAAAGATAAGCCTTCCCGCCGAAATTCACAATCTGTCAACAAATTTATCTGAACGGATTATTACAGATTCTTTGGACAAGAAACAGTGAAAATTCCATGTCACAAAATGCGCGAAATTGTGCTATTTTTTTGTAGACGGGAAAACAGGTTTGAATTGGCTGAAACCCTTATATGCATTATGTGAAACCATAATGCATATAAGAAATTCATAATATGTTATCGAACGAGGGTGAAGTTACCGGTTGCGGCATATTCCTGTCCGTCGCCAAATTTTGCACTCACCTGCCAAATGTAGGTGCCGATTTCCTGCTCGTTCCCTTCTACCATTCCATCCCAGCCGATACCCGGACTAAATACTTCGGAAGTATACATGACTTCGCCCCAGCGGTTATAAATGGTGAGGTGATAGTCTGATACGTTGTATCCATTGCCAAAGAAAATATCATTTACATTGTCGCCATTCGGGCTAAATGCAGTAGGGAAGAAAATTTCAGGCACTACGTCCACAATAATCGTAATCGAATCAGTGGCCACACAACCCATATCGTTTGTTACAGTTACGTAGTAAGTGGTTGTTGTAAATGGCGTGTCAACCACCACAGTGCTTGGGTCAATTAAAGCAATATCCGGATCCCAGCTTGTGCTTACGATATCGGGCAGACTGGTTGTAAGGGTAATGATTACCGGTTGACCACCTAGAATGCTCATATCAGAAGCGGTTAAATCTGCAGTAAACAGGATAGGTTCTGTAATCGTGAAATCAACGGTGGTTTCGCATCCGCTTGCATCTGTCACAGTTACGGTGTAATCACCCGCCGGAAGGTTATCAAACTCATTAATGAGTGTTGAAGTGCCGCCGTCTAAACTATAAGAATATGGAACGGTGCCGCCATCTACATCAATTTCAGCATAACCTTCTTCATAATCGAAACATGGATTGTCTTCAATATTGATAGCATCGGCTGTTAGTGTTTCGGGTTCTTCTACGGTAAAGGTGTAGGTGCGGTGACAACCACCGGCTTCGGTAACGGTTACTGTGTAGGTGCCGCCATCCAGATCACCAATTTCTGTTACACCTGTTGCACCGGTACTCCATTCGTAGGTATAGGGTTCTAAACCACCGGAAATATCAACTTCAATTGAGCCATCGCCTGCGCCACCGCAACTTACATCTACAATCAGGCTGTCAACCGTTAATTCAGCGCCTACTTCTACAGTTACGTCATCTGTATAAGAGGTTCCGTCACACAAAGTTTGCACCAGTGTATAAGTAGTAGTGTACTCAGGCGCAACATCCACTTCCGGACCTGTGCCAATTAAAACGCCGTCTTCATCATACCAGGCTATATCACTGGTATACCAACGCCATGATTCATCATGCGCTTCCCATGCAGTTGCATTTCTATCCGTAACCGTATAAGCCAGTGTGCCGTTTTCATTATGCATCCCCTGGGTGGCGATACCTAAATCCCAATCGGGACAAATCATCACATCTGTAAAGTGATTATCAACCCAGTTGGTGGTTTCGTATAATACAATCTGGAATGTGCCTAACTCATCTGTGCAACTAAACAATGGCACTTCCTCCCAGGTAATAGCAATTTTTCTGTTTGGTGCTACACCAATAGTTTCATAGTGAATACAGTCGGTACACAAACCCGTATGCCAGTCTGTCCACGGAGCCATAATCGCAGCCTTTGGCACGTCGCCCGCCGCATCTGGAATTGGACCGTCAGGCGTCCAGTTAGAAGCCCATGCACCGCCGGGTGTCACAAAGCTGATCCATCCATTGGAACACAAATAGAATTGATCGTAGTAGGTGCCGAAAAAGCAAAAATCAAATCCAATATCATAAGGCCCGATATAGGTATCGTCTACCATCGTAATGGTAACCCCGCCAATCGGTTCGGGCGCAAAAGGAATTTCTTCATAGGTGTAGCAGTTCGCACAGATATCAACCAATTCAGAGCCGAGCGTTACCGGGTCGCCCGGACAAATGCTCGTATCCGGAAAGGCAATAATCTGAGCGCGAACGGTTAATGTGCTAACAAGGAGGAGTAAAGTAGTGTATACAGATCGCATCACAATAGAGTTAAGGAGCTATAAATTTACAGACTTACAGGTAATATTTCATAGTAGTGTCCAGTCTCTGGTAAAATCCATGTCAAAATGTGGAATTGTCATAAATGTTAAACCTGAATAAAGTGCAACATTTGCACCCGCAGTCCCGTTTTATATATAATTAAAAGTGGTCGATTATGACGATGCTCGAATATTTCAAAATGATCCTTGAAAAAGTAAGTTTCGATAAATCACTTTTCAGAGCCGAATACTACAAAGCCATCAAAAAACTACTCGGCGAAGAATTAAGTGAGTTGCAAAACTGGTGTTTGCAAAAATTTGGCATCGGCTATTGTAAAGAGGCTATTCCGGATTTATTTTAACGCATCTGCCCAAATTATGCGTTTATTTGCCTTATAGGAAACGCACATTGTTTTTTAACCACTGTGTCGCGGAATTCTTTTTCGTTGAAAATAGCCCCATTTCCGGAGGTCGAATTTTTACACCCAAATGCTTTTTTGGGGGTTGGGAGAATGTCGGTGTTTTGCCCTTACAGTTGTCGTTCCAGTACGCTTTTGTGGTAAATGATTTTACGAATGCTGCGCACAACTGTTTATTTTTCGAGCACCCACTCAATTTCATTTTCCCAATTGGCGCGCAAATTTTGATCCGTTTTATAATAGAGCGTGCGTTCGGGTTGTTTACGTTCAGATAAATTTCCTGTCGTGAATGTTTGATTATTATCTGTATCTATCACCGCCTGAATGCGATAAATACCAGGTAATAAATATTTTTGTTTTAAGCTTACTGGTGTATTGCTAGAATCTGCAACCGGAATGTTCCACGTTTCTACAATAGTGCCATCGAATTTTGTTAAAGCAATATGTAAAGGCGCGTCGGTTTTGTTTGTTAATAAAATGGTCAATGTAGAATAGGCATCTTCTTTTCTGATGTTCAAGGAAAGGGTATCTGCCGGATTCGATAATCCAAATATATCTGTAAAGCCGGATTCCGGAATATAAATTTGATACTGTTTATCTGTTGCAAACGGATATTGCAGGTAAACATAACGCGGATCTAGAGTATCCGTAACTACTTCCATGTTTCCTATTAATATGGAGTCCTGATAAATGGCTACGGGTTTACGTATCTGCGCAATGGGATTATAAAACTGTAAGCGAATAGCTTTCCCCGGATCCCAGTCGGCAGGCGCTTTCGACGATTTGCTGAGGGTACTCACATTATGCGTGAACGTGTTTTTCTGACGTGAAAACACGGTGTCTTTCGGCAAGGTTTTAATGGCAACCGTTCTGTTGATGCTCGTTG
>ERZ795044.5764-NODE-5764-length-9984-cov-3.771276_pt1 | contig 9984 bp, 9 predicted proteins | sample MGYA00375128_ERZ795044 | MGnify/ENA primary metagenome ERZ795044 (study PRJEB30173, sample SAMN05720213) | anaerobic digester metagenome | isolation source: active sludge of municipal wastewater-treating anaerobic digesters | place: USA | collected 2014-12-22 ... | reverse complement strand
CGACCTCGGTCTCTCCGTCCCCAAGACGTGGGAGCAGTTCATGGCCAACAACGCCAAGATCAAGGCTGCCGGGATCGACCCCGTGCTCCAGAGCTACGGCGACACCTGGACCTCGCAGCTGTTCGTCCTGGCCGACTTCCACAACGTGACGGCCGCGCAACCGGACTGGGCAGAGAAGTACACCGCCAACCAGGCCAAGTACGTCGACGAGCCCGCCATCAAGGGCTTCCAGCGTCTCGAGGACGTGAAGAAGGCCGGCTACCTGAACAAGGACTTCGCTTCGACCAAGGCGCCGCAGGCGCCGCAGAAGCTGGTCAAGGGCACGGGCGCCCAGTACCCGATGCTCTCCTTCATGGTCTCCACCTACGTCACGATGTCGGACGACGCGGCCAGCAACATCGGCTTCTACGCCCAGCCCGGTGACGACGAGGCGAAGTACGGCCTGACGGCATGGACGCCCGGTGGCGTCTACATCCCGACCACCACGACCGGTGACAAGCTCGCAGCGGCCCAGAAGTTCCTCGCGTTCATCGCGAGCCCGGCTGGTTGCGATGCCCAGACCGCGGCCGTGACACCCAGCGGACCGTACATGGTGAACGGCTGCACCCTCCCCGATGGTCTGCCGACGGCTGTGACCGACCTGCAGACCTTCTTCGACGGCGGCAACGTCAGCCCCGCGCTCGAATTCGTGTCGCCGATCAAGGGCCCGAACCTCGAGAAGATCACCGTCGAGGTCGGGTCCGGCATCACCTCCGCCGCTGACGGAGCCAAGCGTTACGACGAGGACGTCAAGAAGCAGGCCCAGCAGCTGGGTCTCGCGGGCTGGTGACCGTCGTGGGTCGTGAGGGCCGGGTGACCGGCCCCCACTTCCCGAGTTGATCCAACACGTGCTGGTGTCAGGCGGGCCGAACCCGCGCCTCGCCTGACACCACCGCACGAGCCCCGAACAGACGCCGCGCCTGGCCTGGAAGTTGCCTCGGCGCTGGGCCCCGGGTCGAAGCCGCCGCATCGTTGCGCGCACGCAGCCGGCCCTCGAATGTGTGACGCACCCCTTCACGACAAGGACCCCTGCATGACTACGACCACTGTCACCCTCGACGGCGAAGCCGTCGAGCTGGCCAAGCCGCCCCGGGCATCTGCCAAACACGTCGACAAGACCTATCCGTTGTGGTTCCACATTCCTGGCGGGCTGGTCTTCATCACCCTGTTCCTGGTGCCGACGGTCGCCTCCTTCTACTTCGCCTTCACCCGGTGGACGCTGTTCAACTCCACGTACGTGGGCCTGGAGAACTTCAAGATGTTCTTCGCTGAGCCGGGCCTGATCGGGTCCCTCAAAAACACGCTGATCTACGGCCTTCTCACCTCCAGTGCCAAGGTCGTTCTGGGGATGCTTCTCGCGGTCCTCCTCAGCGGCCCGATCATTGCCCGCGGCTACCTCCGTTCGGTGACCTTCTTCCCTGTCCTGGTCAGCGCCGTCGGCGTCGGCCTCACTTTCCAGGTGCTCCTCGATCCGTTCAACGGCGTGGTCAACAAGGTCTGGACGGCGATCCTGGGCGGCGATGGTCCCGGCTGGCTGACCAACCCCGACATCGCGCTGCTGACGGTCGTGGGCATCGACGTCTGGAAGGGCATCGGGCTGGCAACCCTCATCTACATCGCGGGGATCGCCGCCATCCCCAACGAATACTTCGAGGCCGCCCGGGTGGACGGAGCCAGTTCCTGGCGCATCTTCCGCGACATCATCCTGCCCCTCAGCTTCCCCGCGACCTCGACGGTCATCATCCTGTCGCTGATCGGCGGCCTGAGGTCGTTCGACCTCATCTGGACCACCACCCAGGGTGGCCCGGGCTTCGCGACCGACGTCGTCGCGTCCGTGATCTACAAGCAGTACCAGGCGGGCTTCTACGGCCTGTCCACGGCCGGGAACGTGATCCTCTTCCTCGTCGTGACCGCCATCATCTACCCGCTCTCGCGGTGGCTCAACTCCAAGGAGACAGTCCTGTGAACACCATGCGCGCGTCCACCCGGTGGGTCATCGGCATTGTCGGCATCATCTTCACGACCGTCTTCTTCCTGGTCCCCTTCGCCTTCGTGTTCACGATGGCCGCCAAGGACGCCAACGAAGCGTCCATGCTCGAGTTCTCGTGGCCCACGAACTTCCAGCTGTGGGAGAACGTCGTCAAGGTCTTCCAGGCCCGCGACTACATGCTCGTCATCGCGTTCATCAACTCGACGATCCTCACCGTGGCCAGCGTGACGCTCCTGGTGGTGCTGGGGGCGATGATCGCCTATGTGCTCGATCGCCGGAAGTCGCGGATCAACACCGTCATCAACACCCTCGTGTTGTCGGGCCTCATCATCCCTCCGGCGGTCGTGCCGACCATCTGGGTGATGCAGGCGCTCGGCATCTTCAAGACCCTTCCGGGCCTGATCCTGATCGAGGTCGCTTTCGGTCTGGCCTTCACCGTGCTGACCATGCGGGCGTTCATCGCGTCCATCCCACGGGAGATCGACGAGGCCGCGATCGTCGACGGCGCGGGGCCGCTCCGGCTCTTCTTCCGGGTGATCTTCCCGCTGCTGCGGTCGGTCATCGTGACCATCGTGGTCGTCCAGTCGATCTTCGTGTTCAACGACTTCCAGAACCCGCTCTACTTCCTGCCCGGTGACAAGAACGCGACGGTGCAGTTGACCCTGTTCAACTTCCAGAGCCAGAGCCTCACCAGCTACAACCTGCTCTTCGCCAACATCCTGGTCATCACGATCCCGATGCTGCTCATGTACATCTTCTTCCAGCGCCAGATCGTGTCGGGGATGACCTCCGGCGCCGTCAAGGGCTGACCCTCCATCTCGAAAGGCTTGTGGGCAATGACCACCACCGTGGGTTCCGTTCGGCTCGAGTACCAGACCGGCCCGTCCGTCCCCGTTCCCGCACCCCGGGTCTCGTGGGTGACCTCGACCGACACGCCGGCCTGGCGGCAACTCGCCGCCGAACTGATGTGGGACGACGGGAGCACCACCGCGACACGCGAACTGACCGGGGACGCGTCGAGCTTCGTCGCGTGGCCCTTCGACGACCTCACCCCGCGCCAACGAGGCACCCTTGCGGTGCGCGTGCTCGGCCCGGACGGGTGGTCGGCGTGGAGCGCCCCGCAGCCGGTGGTGGCGTCCTTCCTCGGCTCGGACGAGTGGCGGTGCGAGTTCATCGGTCTCGCCGACCCCGCAGGGTTGGCCCAGCCGGCCCTGCTCCGGACCGGGTTCGAGGTGGCCGAGGGTCTCGTGCGCGCCACCTGGTACGCCACGGCGCTCGGTGTCTACACCGCGGAGGTCAACGGGACCCCCGTCGATGACCAGATCCTCAAGCCCGGCTGGACGCCGTACCAGTACCGCCTCGTGCACGAGACGACCGATGTGACGGCGTCCGTCGTGGCTGGTCGCAACGCGATCGGAGTCGCCCTGACCGGTGGCTGGTACACCGAGAGCTACGGTTTCCAGGGGCAGGCCAAGCCCGTCTACGGGACCCAACCGAGCGTCGCCGGTCAACTCCTGCTGGAGTACGCCGACGGCTCGACCCAGTGGGTCGTGACCTCGTCCGAGTGGCAGGCGACCGGCGACGGCCCGTGGATCTCGGCGGGCATCTACGCCGGTGAGTCCTACGATGCGCGTCGTGAGCCGGAGGGCTGGTCGAGCCCGGGCTTCGACGCGACGGACTGGTCTGGCGTGCGCGTGCTGCCCGCTGGCCCGACCCCCGGCCCGCGGACGTCCCCGGAGGTGCGGGTGATCGATGAAGTCGCCGTGGTCGAGGTCATCACCTCGCCATCGGGCAAGCGCATCCTCGACTTCGGCCAGAACCTCGTCGGACGCCTGCGCGTCCGGGTCTCGGGGGACGCCGGCACCACGATCACCCTGCGCCACGCAGAGGTCCTCGAGGACGGGGAACTCGGCGTCCGCCCGCTGCGGGTCGCCAGGGCGACCGACACCTACACCCTCGCGGGCGGGGACGCCGAGTGGACGCCGACCTTCACTTTCCACGGCTTCCGGTACGCCGAGATCAGCGGCTGGCCGGGCGAGTTCGACCCTGCCGACGTCATGGCCCAGGTCATCCATTCCGACATGGTGCGCACCGGTTGGTTCGAGTGCTCGGACGCCAGGGTGACCCGGCTGCACGAGAACGTCCTGTGGGGCATGCGCGGCAACTTCCTCTACCTGCCGACCGACTGCCCACAGCGCGACGAGCGCCTCGGCTGGACCGGCGACATCCAGGTCTTCGGCCCCACCGCCAGCTACCTCTACGACTGCAACGGGCTCCTGGCGTCCTGGCTGGTCGACCTGGCCCTTGAGCAGCAGGCCGTGGGTGGGGTGCCGTTCATCGTCCCGGACGTCCTCAACTCCGGCAAGGTGCCGGCCGCAGCGTGGGGGGACGTGGCGACGCTGCTCCCCTGGACCCTCTTCCAGCGCTTCGGCGACGAGGCGATGCTCGCCACGCAGTACCCCTCGGCCAAGGCGTGGGTCGACCAGGTGCTCGCCATCGCCGGCGACCGGCACCTCTGGGAGGGCGGCTTCCAGTTCGGTGACTGGGTCGATCCGGACGCACCCCCGGACCACCCCTCCAAGGCCAAGGCGGACGCCGACCTGGTCGCCAGCGCCTACCTGTACCGCTCGACCAGGGCCCTGGCCGGGATCGCCGCGATCCTCGGTCACGACGAGGACGCGGCGCACTACGCCGAGGTCTCCGGGTTGGTGCGCGAGGCCTGGCTGGCCGAGTACGTCACGCCCTCCGGGCGGATCATGTCGGACGCCCAGACCTCGTACGCGCTCGCCATCGAGTTCGGGCTGGCGGACGGCGAGCTGCAGGTGCGCCTGGGTGAACGACTGGCGGCGCTGGTGCGGCGCGACGGCTACCGGATCGGTACCGGTTTCGTGGGAACACCCCTGGTCACGGACGCGCTCACCCGCACCGGCCATCTGCGCCAGGCCGGACGCATGCTGCGGCAGGAGGAGTGCCCGTCGTGGCTCTACTCCGTGAGCATGGGCGCCACGACGGTGTGGGAACGCTGGGACTCGATGCTGGAGGACGGCTCGATCAACCCCGGCGAGATGACCAGCTTCAACCACTACGCCCTGGGCGCGATCGCCGACTGGCTGCACCGCATCGTCGGTGGACTCGCCCCGGCCGCGCCGGGTTACCGCCGCTTGCAGATCGCCCCGCAGCCGCTCCCGGGCATGGAATGGGCACGGACGAGCCACGACACCCCTTATGGCACGGCTGCGGTGGCCTGGAACCGGGAAGGCGACCAGATCCGCGTCCGGGCGACGGTTCCGCCGAACACGACGGCGACGGTCCAGCTTCCGGGCGGCGAGCCGTTCGAGGTGGCGTCCGGATCCTTCGAGTGGGTCGTGACCGACCCCGACCCTGCAGCGAAGCCGGAACCGGTGACCACCCAGACCTCGCTCGCGGCCATCATGGACGATCCCGAGGCCTATCGCGCGGTGGTCGACGCCTTCACGAGCATCGACCCGGCCCTCGCGAAGGACTTCCTCAAGCGGACGGCCTGGCTGCCCAATCAGCCGCTCGTCGGTGCCTTCAGCCTGATCTCGACGGCCGTGGTGGAGCGCATGGAGGCAGCGCTGGTGGCCCTCAACGAGAAGCGGGGCTGAACCCCGGGACGTCCGTCGGCACTGACGGGTCAGATCGCACCCGGTTCGCCCGGCGTCCCCTCGGACGCACCGAGGCCGAGCCGGGTGCGATGTCGTTCGACCCAGGCGGGGCCCGTGCCGTAACGCTGGGACTTGATCAGACGTCCGTCGGCGCAGTCGGCCACGAGCTCGGCGAGCCTGCGCTGTCGCGTCGACTCCTGCCTGGCCCCCATCACCCAGTGGCGACACACGTGCTGGTACGACGCGGGGGCGAGGTCGAAGAAGGCGGAAGCTCCGGCGTCCGACCGGAGGACCGCCTCGTAGGTGTCGGGCCACTCCAGGTCGGGGTTCTCGTAGGCGTAGACCCGCTCATTCTCGGGTCGACGCGCCTCGTGGGCGGCGAGGCCGGGCGGCTGCATGCGTCCCTCGCGCGTGAGTCGCTCGACGATCGCGAGGTTGACGGCACTCCAGTTGCCCCCCGGACGCCGAGGCGTCCACCGTTGCCTGGTGGCGTCAGCGTCCAGTCGTTGGGCCGTGGAGTCGATCCACCCCCAGCACAGGGCCTCGGCCACCGCGTCCTCCCAGACCAGCCCGCGGTGTCGGGCGTGCTTCTTCCACAGCCCGACCCACACCTCACGTTCGGACGCGTGGTGCACGGCCAGCCAGGCGCCCCACTCGGCGGCGTCCGCGAAGAAGAGCGCCGGACGCTCGGGCGTCCCGCCGGGAGTCGGTGTCATGGGGCCCAGCCAACACCATGAGTGCAGGTCGGAGACAGGGGATCGGACCTCACGGTTTGGGTTCGGTCGTCCGGATCGGATACCCTAGGGGGTATACAGTCTCCCTCACTGAAGGACATCTCATGGCCACCGTGACCATCACCGAAGCTGACATCGAGTCGACCCTCGCCGACAACGAGATCGTGTTCCTCGACTGGTGGGCCACCTGGTGCCCCCCGTGCCGCATGTTCGGACCGATCTTCGAGGCGGCGTCCGAGGTGCACGACGACATCGTGTTCGGCAAGATCAACACCGAGGAGCAGCAGGGCCTTGCCGCCGCTGCGGGCATCGAATCGATCCCCACGTTGATGGCGTTCCGCCAGGGCATCCTGGTGTTCTCCGAGGCCGGCGCCCTGCCCAAGCCCGCCTTCGAAGAGGTCATCGGTCTGGTTCGTGACCTCGACATGGACGACGTCCGCCGCCAGCTCGACGAGGCCCGCGCAGCCCAGGTTCAGCTCTGACGCTGCGCCTTCCCCCTCCCCGGACGCCGGTTTCCTTGATCACGCAACCGAATCTGCGTCCCTGACCCCCCCGGAGGGCGTGTTTCCTTGATCACGCAGGGAAACCCGTCGCTCCCTACGTCGTCGAAGCACCCCGGACGCCCAGCGTCCGACACGCTCAGGCGCACCCACGCACCTCTTGAGGGAGAGGGAAAGGGACGAGGCCCCGGACTTTGCGTCCGGGGCCTCGTCTCTTGTGGGGGACAGTCAGGGCTTGCTGGGCGTGGTGCTGATGCCGAGCATGCGGTAGATCGGGCAGAATCCGATGACTGCGGTGACAGCAGCCAGGAGCGCGATGATGAGCAGGATCACGCCCACCACGCTGCCGAAGCCGGCCAGGAGTGCGCCGATGAAGGCGACGACCGACAGGCCGAGGCGGACGATCTTGTCGGTGTCGCTGACGTTCTTGGTCAAGGTGGCTCTCTCTCTGCTGTGCGTTGGGGTGGGTCCTGAGTCGGTGAGGCGCGGATCAGATGAAGATGATCTGTCCACCCTCGGAGATCTCCATGAAGTCGGACGCGCTGATGATGCCGTCGATGTCGTCGTAGAGGTCTTCTTCGGTCAGCTTGTTCATGTCGAAGCTCATGCGGCAGCCCCAGAGGTGGCCGCCCATGGCCTTGATGGTGTCGATCATCTCGGGGACGTCCGGGATCTCGAGGTCGGCGATCTGCTGCTTCATCATGTTGGTGGCGTAACGCGTCACGCCCGGGATGGCGCCCATCACGGCTGGCAGGGGCAGCTTCGGCGCCTGCGGCATGTGCATCGCGGTGTTGCCCAGCATGGAGAACTTCAGGTCGGCCATGCGCGACTTGGTGATGATGTCGAAGCCCCAGAAGGTGAAGAACATGTGGGTCTCGATGCCCTCACCCAGGGCCGCGGACGCCAGGACGAGGCCGGGGTAGACCATGTCGAGGTTGCCCTTGGAGCAGATGATGGTGAGCTTGCGTCCACCTGAGGCTCCGGACTCCGCCGCGGGGGCGTCGTCGAAGCTGGGGACGATGGGTTCAGTCATGGTGTGTTCTCGATTCTTGTCGTTGAGGACCTAGACGCAGCCCTTGGGCTTCGGCAGCCCGGCGACGTAGGAGTACTTCTTCGCCGGCTTGCCGGGGAAGAGGACGAACAGCTTCTTGATGTCGAACCCACCGACGGCCTGCGTGCGACGCAGGGTGGCGGTCTCGCCGCGGGCCGGGTAGTCGGAACGCAGGAACTTGATGACGGCCCAGTGCTCGTCGGTGAGGTCGAGGCCGATGAGGCGGGCGAGTTCGCGTCCGAGGTCTTCGTCCCACTGGGCGTAGTCGGTGAGGAAGCCCTCCTCGTTGACGTCGATCGGGCGTCCGTTGATCAGTGTTGCGGGCATGGTTGGTTCCTTCGAGGGATCAGAACTTGGGGATGATCGGGCTGGCGAGCACCTGGTCGGCCGGGACGGTCGAGTTGGTGGCGGGCCCGGTGTGAACGGGCACCACCGGCTTGATCTCGCCCGACTCGCGCGGCGGAGTTGCCTTCGGAGGCGTCCGGAGCTTGATGGACTTGTGGATCGGTGTCGTCTTGAGGACAGGCTTGGGACGCGGAGTCGCAGCGGCCGGTGCGCTGCTGGACGGGGCGCTGGTCGGCATGGCGTCCGCGCTGGAAGCAACGCCGGTCTCGACGTTCTTGCCGTGCAGGCTCATGGCGGCGGGCAGGGGGATCTTGCGTCCGGGAAGCAGCATGTTCCAGTAGACCCACTTGAACGCGAGCTTCGACAGGTGGTTGATGCGGGTTTCCTTGAGCAGGCCCATCGGGCCGACCTTCGCGAACGGGAAGGAGCCGGTGAAGGGCTCGGTGTCGTAGTTGAAGTCGAGGAGCATGCCCTTGCCGTTGCCCGACTCGATGAAGCAGTTCGCGTGGCCGTCGAACTTCGCGTGCTGGGGCTGGCCCTTGAGCATGTTGACGAAGTTCTCGATGAAGATCTCGACCGAGAAGTGGGCGACCGCGCCGGCCTTGCTCGTCTTGAGCGTCCCGCCGTCGCCCAGGACCCAGATGGTGCCGGGGTAGGCGAGCGACTCCATGGTCTGCTGGTCGCAGGGGACGTAGTTCATGTCGTCGCCCAGACCGGAGGTGGCCAGGAAATCGGCGCCCAGGTTCGGGGGCACGGTGACGAGGAGGTCGAAAGCGATCTCGCGGCCGTCGAAGGACACGATCCGGTCGGCCTCGACGTGCTCGATGGCGAAATCGGTCTCGAGGGCGATGTGGCGATCACTGAGCGCGTTTCCGAGTTCGCGGCTGGCCACGGGCTTGGTGAAGGCGCCGTCGAGCGGGGTCACGTAGACGATCTCGATGTTCTTGCGACGGCCGTTCTTCCGCAGGAAGTCGTCGGCGAGGAAGGTGAACTCCAGGGGCGCAACGGGGCACTTGATCGGCATCTCGGACACGTGGATGACCAGGCGTCCGCGCTTGAACTTCTTGACGACCTCGGTGAGCGCCTTGGCGCCCTCGAGGGTGTAGAACTCGTGGGCGGTCTTGCCGAGGTGGTCGGTGAGCCCTTCGACCATGTCGGGACGCGGGTGCGTGCCCGTGGCGATGATCAGGTAGTCGTAGTCGAGTTCGCGTCCGTCGGCGAGTTCGACGGTCTTGGCGTCCGCATCGACGCCCGCGATCTCGCTGATGATGAGGTTGATGCCCTCGTGGATGAAGCTGTGGCGCGACTTCACGATGTCATCGACGGTGTAGGTGCCGAAGGGCAGGAACAGGTAGCCGGGCTGGTAGTGGTGCTGGTCGTCGCGGTCGACGACGGTGATCTCGAGATGGGTGGCGGGGACGGCGGCGCGCAGCTTGTTGGCGGCCATCGTCCCGGCGGTGCCGCCACCGAGAATGACGAGCTTCTTCATGGGTCCTCCGTTGGAACCGTGCAGGTGAATCCTTCAGGCGAACATACACCGGGGGGTATCAGCGGTGGGAGTGGGGTGCCGAGAATCGGGGCCGCCAAGGGGTGTTGGGTTGGACGCGCAAGGAAACGTGCTGGTGGGGGCCCGCTGGCGGCGGGTTTCCTTGCGTCCGCACGGAACTACCCGTCCTGAGGGCGCTCTGCGGGTCGGTTT
>ERZ795044.5755-NODE-5755-length-9991-cov-5.127818_pt1 | contig 9991 bp, 6 predicted proteins | sample MGYA00375128_ERZ795044 | MGnify/ENA primary metagenome ERZ795044 (study PRJEB30173, sample SAMN05720213) | anaerobic digester metagenome | isolation source: active sludge of municipal wastewater-treating anaerobic digesters | place: USA | collected 2014-12-22 ... | reverse complement strand
TGTATTCTCCTTCCCAAAACAGATATTGGTAACGATTACCATTTGTTTTGTCAATTATATCTGAATTTGGAAAAACTTTTATTTCCCACTTATCGTGATATTGCGGAAACGAAAATTTTAATTGTCCATTAAAATGCATGTTTACATCCAGATCTAAGGTGTCTTTAGAATAAAAATAAAGAATAGGTTTTTTATAATAAATTCTTTCTCCAAACGTAATACCTGATCCAATTTCAAATAAAAAACTGTTATTAAACGAAAAATAACTTATTCCTGCTTTAAAATTTAAAAAAGCTAGATATTTTTTATCAAATGAAAATAAATATAAATTTTTAATAAGTTGAAGGTTAAATACAGAAGATTTATCCGAAAAAATATAATTATAATTTATTCCTAATCCCAATTTTTGCTTTTTATTCAGATTAAAATTCAATCCTAATTTTCCGAACAGCATTGTTTTTTTATTCATTGGGCTTATTACACCTAATCCCACAAAAGTAATAGGTCTTAAATAACGCAGTGGAACAATAATATCTAAATCATAAGATCTCGATATTTCTTTATTTGATAATGCATTAAAATTCAAACTACCTACTTTAAAAAAATCAGATTCAGGAAATTTTATCTTTATTATTTCATTTTGGCCTTTAAGTCTGAAACTTAAAATAAACGTCAACGAAATAAGCCATAACACCTGCTTTGGTTGAATCATAAATAAATTAATTGAGATAAATTTTTTGAATAATCAGAGCTGTAGCTCCTGCTTTGCTTTTTATATAATTATAAGCAGATGTAGCAGCTGCATTTCTTTTCAATTCATTATGTATTAAAACTTCAAAAATGCTTTTAGCTTCCTGTTGATTTTTAACACAAAAGGCCGCATTGCAAGAAACCATTTCCACAGCTTCATTAAATTTATGATACTTAGGTCCAAAAACAACAGGGACTCCATAAACGGCGGGCTCCAGTATATTATGAATACCTTTGCCAAAACCTCCACCAATATAGGCAATTTTTGCAAACTGATACAAAGAAGAAAGTTTGCCAATATTGTCAATAAACAATACCTGAAATTGCTTGTCTTTTGAATCCTGTAATTGGGAATATCTCAAGGCAGGTTTGGTAATCTGTTTTTCAAGCAAGCTGATATAAGAATCTTCAATATTATGAGAAGCGATAATCCAGACGATATCCTCGCCAGAGCTGTTTATTGTATCTTTCAATACCTGCATATCTTCATTCCACATACTGCCAACGACAATGGTAAAGCGATTTTGAATAAAAGCTTTCACTTCGTTCAATGGCAATGGGTTTTGAGCAATTTGAATCACCCTGTCGCAACGAGTATCGCCGGCTACTTCGGCATTTATATTTATCTTTTTGAGCTCTATGGCAGAATTTGCATCTTGAACAAAAATAAAATTAAAAAAGCCTAACATTTTGCGATAAAAACGGCCATACCATTTAAAGAAAATTTGATATGGTTTAAAAACAGCCGAAATAAGTATAATTGGAATATTACGCAAGTGTGCTTCGCGAATGTAATAATACCAAAAATCGTATTTCACAAATATCACATAATCCGGTTTTATTAAATCATACCATTTCCGGGCATTGCGTGGACTATCAATCGGCAAATAAAAAACAGCATTGGCATTGGAGTAATTTTTTCTAATTTCATATCCCGATGGAGAAAAGAAAGTTAAAACAATTTGCACATTTTGATTCTGCTTCTTCAATTCTTCAATTAGAGGTCTGCCTTGTTCAAATTCGCCCAACGAAGAAACGTGCATCCAAATCACTTTTTCCTCTGAATTAAGCTTTATATCAGCAATTCGTTTCCAAATGTTTTTCCTGCCTCTAATCCATAATAATGCTTTATTGTTAAACAACGATACAATATGAATTATACCGGCGTATATCCACAATCCTATTCTGTAAAAAAGCAACATCATTTAATAAAAATAATATTTTTGAGGCTCACGGCTATAAACAGGAATTATCCACCCTATTTTAATTGAATGAAGTAAATCAAAATATGGAGTATCGTCCTTGCGCATCAAATTAAAATCCCAACTGCGACCACTCTTTGTCCATGCCTGATAAAATTCAAATCCGGCATAAAAGTTCATCATTTGTGTTTTACTAAAAAATATAAAACCTATAAATTCTGTGGCAGCAAAACCATATCGCATTTTGTCGTATCCTAATTTATAATCGCCAATGATCTGAGGAGCATTATTGCCGTCGTTTTCGATTCTTATTTTATGTTGAAGATATCCTCCTCCAATGCTTACTAAAATACCGCTATTTGGATTCGGTTTATTAAACGAAACTATTTTCCCTAACCTTGCTCCAATAAAAAAACCCCTTTCGAATGTACGCACCTTAGCATATTCACCATTTTCATTGATAATAGCCTGATTATTCGAGGTACTGATACTATCGAATAAATGTGTTGCATCACCCTTTAAAACGTTACCAAAAATATAATTTCCATTTATTTCGAGCAATAAATTCTTTTTGTTTTTTAACATAAAAGACCCTCCGATATTGGAATTCAAACCATATCTATTGGCCATATCGCCACTCGGAAATTGTAGCATATAATTTGCCGTAAACATTGGGAACGTTATACATGAGTCAATATTTTTCTGGGCAATAACCGGCAAGCAAATAAACGCGAATAAGATATAAATAAGTTGTTTCATCAAATTTTTTCGCTAAAATACTAAATTATACTATACAAGCATCGAGTCAAAAGAAATTTATTCTTATCAAGAATTGGAATATAAACGTAAGGTTAATTCAAGTTATTTTGTATCATAATACAAACCAAATAGAACTATATTATTATGACACATGTTTTGGTGCCACTCAAATAAAAGAACTTTAGCCGGTAAAGGTTTTTACGTTCATGTCTTTATGATCATATTTTTCATGTAAAGTGCAATAGCGAGAGCCGGTCCCGAATTGTCGGGAGAACCGGCGAACTTCCCGATTTACATCGGGACGCTCTAACCAAACTCCTTGCAATAAAAAAGCCCAACGATTTCTCATTGAGCATTTTACTAACTTGTAGCGAGAGCCGGGATTGAACCGGCGACCTCATGATTATGAATCATGCGCTCTAACCAACTGAGCTACCTCGCCAACATTTAAATCGGGTGCAAAATTAGAAAAAAATTCAATTCTAAAAACAAATCATTAAAATTATTTTCCGTGAAAAACGTTTCTTACATTACTTTATCTTAATTTCCTAAAATTGAACCATTTGAAATTTCGCTACAGTATTAATATTTGTTAACGTTTTTGAAATTCTACTTACATTAACTACCTTTGTTCAAAATTCATAAAAAATGAAGAAAATATTCATAATTTTTCTTGCTCTTTATTTTCTTAGTGCATGTAAAAATAATGATTTCAAAAACGACGGTAATGGATTAGAATATAAATGGATTAAAAATAATCCGTCTAATCGTATAGCAACACCCGGCGAAATTATGGAATTAAGCATGTATTACACAACTGATAAAGACAGCATTTTGTATGATACGCGAGAATTTACCGATGTTTTTAAAATGAAAATTAAAAATGGCAGCGCACAAGGAGGAACCATTGATGATGGTTTTCTATTATTGCACGAGGGAGACAGTGCGGTTTTTAAAGTCGACGCTGTTCGTTTTTTTGTTGAAACTAAAAGCGAGGAAGTGCCTAGTTTTATTAAAAAAGGAGATAAACTTATTTTTTATGTAAAGGTTCATAAAATTTATTCCATTAACGAATACTTTGAAAATAAAAAGAAACAACTAAACACCAATGAACAAGAAGAATTAGCAGCATTAGATAATTACTTAAAACTTTCTAATATTACTACTCCTCCAACTCAAAGCGGTATATATTTTATAGAAAAAAAGAAAGGTAGCGGCAAAAAGCCCACAGACACATCTACTGTAAGCATACATTATATTGTATCCATATTAGGTGGCGAAATTTATGACAATACATATCAAAGAAACGAACCCTTTGAATTTCAACTTGGTAAAAACATCGTTATACCAGGGCTCGAAGAAGGAATTAAATTAATGCACGAAGGAGGCGAAGCTACTATTATTATACCCTCAAAACTTGCCTATGGAAGTCAACAATATAAAATAATTCCACCATTTTCAACCATCGTATTTGAAGTTAACTTACTAAAAATTAAATAAATAAAAATGAAAACAAACATTGTATTTTTAACATTAAACTTACTAACCATCTTAACATTTGGGCAAATGGAAAATTTAAAAACAACTGCATCTGGATTACAGTATGCTATTTTACAAGAGGGTAAAGGTATTATGCCAAAACCCGGTGACAAAGTAACCGTTCATTACGTAGGAAAACTATTAAACGATACCGTTTTCGATAGTTCATACAAAAGAGGCACACCGTTTAGTTTTAACTTAGGCGAAGGAAGAGTTATAAAAGGATGGGACGAAGGAATAGCTTTGCTTCACGAAGGAGATTCCGCATTATTGGTTATCCCTCCAGACTTGGGCTATGGAAATAGAGCCATAGGAAATATTCCGGCTAATTCTACATTAAAATTTATTGTTCAGCTCGAAAAAGTAACTCCGGCACCTAAAATAGAACCTTTTGACACAAAAGACAAACCGGTTGAAACCACAGCAAGCGGTTTAAAAGTTATTCGCATTAACAAAGTAGATAAAAATGCCATTAAAGCTGAGAATGGCGACAATGTAGAAGTACATTATACCGGTTATTTTGAAGACGGAAAAATATTCGACTCATCGGTAAGAAGAGGTGAGCCTATTCAGTTTACCTTAGGCAGAGGACAAGTAATAAAAGGTTGGGAAGAAGGCTTATCTATGCTTTCAGCAGGTGAAAAAGCAAGATTAATCATTCCTTATCAATTAGCATACGGAGAAAATGGTCGTCCACCTGCCATTCCTGCTAAAGCAAATCTTATTTTCGATGTTGAGCTTATTAGTGTTCACAAACCCGTTGTTCCGGTTGCTTTTGACACAAAAGGTAAAGATACCATTAAAACTGCTTCCGGCTTAAAATATATTATTGTACAAAAAGCAGATAAAAAAGCGATGAAAGCAGAAAACGGGAAAACCGTAAAAGTGCATTACACAGGCTATTTTGAAGATGGAAAAATGTTTGATTCTTCAGTTCAAAGAGGTACTCCATTCGAATTTAAATTAGGAGCAGGAATGGTAATTAAAGGTTGGGACGAAGGTGTAGCACTTATGCATGTTGGCGAAAAAATAAGATTTCTTATCCCATATCAATTAGCATATGGAGAAAACGGATATCCGGGTGCTATTCCTCCCAAATCTAATCTCATTTTCGATGTCGAATTAATAGAAGTAAAATAAGATTAAAGCTCTCTTCGGAGAGCTTTTTTATTATATTTTCACTCCCATTACACAGATATCATCAATCTGTTCGTATGACCCTTTCCATTCTTCGAAAAACAAAAGCAAATGTTTTCTTTGTTCTTCTATTGTATAAGGTTGAATTGAAAGCAACATTTCTTTAAATGGCTTATACTTCAGCTTTTTGCCACTTGGACCACCAAATTGGTCGGCAAAGCCATCTGAAAAAATATAAATAGAATCGCCTGCTTCTAACTGTATTTCATGACTTTTAAATTTTTGATGCTCTATATATGCTCCTATTGGTTGAGAATCTGCTTTAATTTCGTAAAGTATATGAGTTGATGATTCTATTTTTTTGTCAGACAAGGCAATTTCATTTTTTTCTTTTGAACGGACAATATATAGAGGGTTGTTTGCACCGGCGTATTGCAACACATTGGTTTTTCTATTTAACGAACATAACGAAATATCCATGCCATCTTTAATTTCTTGCTCGGAAGTATGTAATGCTTGTTGTACTAAAATATTAAGTTTATCTAAAATTTCACCTGGAGCGGTTAAATTAAACTCTTTTATAACTTGATTTAAACTATTATATCCAACAATGCTCATAAAAGCACCGGGCACTCCATGGCCGGTACAATCAACAACAGCAAAAAGAACTGTATCACCAACAGGCATAAACCAATAAAAGTCACCACTAACAATATCCTTAGGTTTAAAAAAGACAAACATATTTAAAAACCTCGACATATAATTTGGCAAAGGCAAAATTGCTTCTTGAATTCGCTTTGCGTAAGTAATACTGGCAAGTATATCTTGATTTTTATGTTCAATAATGTCTTTTTGAATGGTGATTTCTTCGTTTTGTTTTGAAAGCAAAATATTTGCACGTTTACGTTGCCTGTTATTTCTGAAAATAATGACTGTTAAACTTAAAATGAGTGCGATTACAATTGAAGCTCCGTAAATTAATAACGACTGTTGTTTTATTTTACTATTTGCCAATTGAATATCTTTTTCTCTCTTTTCAGATTTAAACTGCTCTTGCAATGAATTTACAACCTTTGAAGTATTATCATTGTATATAGAATCTTGTAACTTATGAAAAGTTATAAATGTTTTATAAGCTAATTCATATTTATTTGTTTGATAGTATAACTCTGCTAATACCTGATAAGCTCTCGACAAACCCTCGTTGTTTTCAATCTCTTTAGCTAAATCAATGGCTTTTCTAATATTTGTAATAGCTTCAGGGAACATGTTTTTTTTCTGATAAAGAACCGACAAAGAAATATAAGAACTAATTAAACCATACTTATCTCCTATTTCTTCTTTTATTTCGATGGATTTTAAAAAATATTTTTCGGCTGCCTTTAAATCATTTTTGCTGTAATAACATATAGCTAAATTAGAATAAGATGTGGCTATTCCATACCAATTTTCTATTTGTTCATAATATTTTAATGACATTGTAATATTGGTAAGTGCAGAATCGTATTGTTCTTTTTCGATATAAACCAATCCAAAATTATTATAAACTGTTGCTAAGCCTAATGGATTTTTTAACTCTTTTACAAGAGATAATGCTAAATTGAAGTTTTTTAAAGCATTATTGTAATCGCCTTGATAATAATTTATTAAACCAATACTGTTATAACTTGATGCAATGCCCTTTTTGTCTTTAATTTTTTCTCGAATTTTCAAACTTTCAATATAATAGGCAATGGCTTTATCTAAAATTGATTTCTTTTCATAAATTCGACCAATATTATTTTTTAAATCAGCTACCTTTTTTATACTATCCAATTTTTGATAACTCATCAACGATTCTTCATAATACTTTAAGGCATTATTATAATCGGCTTCCATTTCGTATTGATCAGCCAAAAAAGATGAAAAAAAGGCTACATAATATTCGTTTTTTTGAGTTCTACTCGATTGAATGGCCTCATTCGCCAAACGCATTGTTAATGATTGGTTTTTGTCTTTGATTAAGGAAATTAATTGGTAATATGCCTTTAACGATAAGCTATCTTCTTTGTGATACTTAATTAAATTTAGTAAACTGTCAACCTTCGTAGCATGAACACCATTAGAAAGAATAAACAAAAATATAATAAGAGCTTTGAAAAACTTCATATAATTTCTTATCAATTTATTTTCAAAAGTAGTAATCTTTATTTTAACCTCACCGAAAAAGCAGTTTTTTTTTTCAACACATCAAAAATTAACTTAGAAGCAATATATTTGCACATATGAAACTTTTACTCATTTTATTATCATTTCTCTTTTTTTTCAACCCACTTCTTTCGCAGAACTCATGGTTACTTATGCCTTCTTACAGACATGGTTTTTTATTGCCTCACAGACCTTCGCTAGCATATTTCAATAATCAACATATAGATGAAATTACGTTTGAAGTTTCGAAACAATTAAGTGACACCAACCAATGGCATAGATTGTACAGACTTCCAAATGTTGGTGCCGGCTTATATTTTGCAAACTTACCTTCCAGCTATTATACGGGAAAATCAATTGCTGCTTATAGTTTTATTGATATCCCTATTAAATGGGCAAAAAAATATTCGATAAATTATTCCATCGGTACCGGTATCGCTTATCTTACCAAACATTTCAGCAAAACGGATAATTATTATAATATTGCCATTGGGTCGGCTTTTAATGCGTATATTAATCTCGGTCTATATTATTCTCATTATTTTAATAAAATACAAATAAATACAGGCATCTCATTTACTCACTATTCAAATGGCGCATGGAAAAAACCTAACTTAGGATTTAACATTCCTACTGTTAAAATCAGCGTTGGATATTTATCAAAAGTAAAAACACCATTTCTACAAAAAGCTCAATATAAAAAGAACAAATACAATGCTTACGAATATGATATTATGTTTTCGTGTGGCACTAGGCAAAATTATCCTGCCGATCCCAATTCATATTTAGTAAATAATTTAGCTTTTACCTTTGAGAAGTATATCTCTTTAAAGCGAAAACTTGGCATCGGGATAGATTTGTTTTACGATCCTTCGATTCCAATTCGCGAGCAAGCTATACCAAATTTTAATACCTATAATCATTATTTTAGGAGCGGGCTCCGATTTTCACACGACCTAATTTTCAAACAATTATCAATAACCATGCAAACAGGATGTTATATATACGACCCACTTCTTTCAGACGGGTATGTTTACAGTAAATTCGGAATAAGATATAATATTAACTCTTGGTTAAGAGCATCTTTATTGCTCAAATCACATTTTGCAAAAGCTGACGTTATTGAATTTGGTTTATCTTTATACAAAAAACAAAAAAAGGGAACCTGAAAACAAGCTCCCCTATATATATAACTCAAGAATGCTAAAATCTAAAACCTAATGTAGCAACCATGCCAACATTGTTATTTGTTAATGATACAGCATTGGTAAGTGTTACAGAAGGATCGTATAAATAGTATTTTTCTTTAAAGGTTGAATAGTTAAACCCTATATCAAAGTACGAATAATCACCTTTTATACCAATTCCAAAAGAATAAACAGACCAATTAGCAGAAGAGTTTGCCTGATCAGATTCATAGGGACTAGGATAAAAGCCATACCCACCTCTTAAATAAATATCAGATAGTTTAATCTCAGCACCGGCTCTGATATTACCGACAGCCCGATATGCTTTTTCTATAACACCATTTTCTAAGTCAAAACCATAACCATCTGCATACAAACGAGCCATTGAATAATCAACATATTCGTATTCAACAGAAATACTTGCCAATGGTGATTTTACTTCATTGTTTGTAGAATAAAGCACAAAACCGGCACTTGCTATGGCTTTAAAAGGGGTTGTTAACTGATAATCAAAAACGCCCTGTTTTGATTTAATTTCTTTACCATCTCCATGTAAGTTATCGTTAAATGAAGATTTTATAGAACTGCTATAACTATCGGATAAATTAAAAAACGTAGGAGTGTGCATTGCAAATCCAAGCCTAAACCAGGGGATTGGAGTATAAATCATCCCAAACTTAAAATTAAAGCCTGAGCCTGTGGTTTTTAACTCCTTATTGAAATTAAAATAATTAAACGAAGCAATGGTATCTTTATCGTCTATTTCAGAGTAATTATCAAATTCTCTGTATCGTACATTTTGAATCCCTAAGCTCATTCCTAAAAAAAGTACATCTTTATAGTTACCTGCTATAGAAAACAAATATTCGCCCATACCACCCTTACTGCTCAAGCTTTTAACTTGTTTTTCGCCGTAATTAGGTAAAGCAGTTTTATACAAATTGGTTCCATTGGTATCCGGATCAATAAGGTATGAATCCCAAGCCAATCCTTCATTAAATCCATCAAATTCATCTACTTTTTTCCCATTTGCAATAGAAGCAAAATAGTCGGTCATGGAGTTTTCTTTGTTGTATCCTTCAATATTAATCAATCGTGAAAAATCATTCATTCTATTATAAGCAAAAGCAAATGAAACCGATTTCCAGTCAGAAGCATCGCCATTGTTATGGTTCGCTACAAATCCAATATTTCCCATCTGAAAATGAGAACGGAAGAGCGTCGTGTAGG
>ERZ795044.5751-NODE-5751-length-9993-cov-5.059771_pt1 | contig 9993 bp, 8 predicted proteins | sample MGYA00375128_ERZ795044 | MGnify/ENA primary metagenome ERZ795044 (study PRJEB30173, sample SAMN05720213) | anaerobic digester metagenome | isolation source: active sludge of municipal wastewater-treating anaerobic digesters | place: USA | collected 2014-12-22 ... | reverse complement strand
GACGAGAACATCGTCGAGGTGCACATCTCGTCCCTGCGGCGCCGGCTCGAAGCCCATGGGCCGCGCGTGATCCACACCGTCAGGGGACAGGGATATCGGCTCGGGGAGCCCTGAGGCTGACGACGGGCACCTGACCAACCCGAAGGCTTGTGAATCAAGGAACTTGTGAGCGTTCTGTGATCGATTCAATCGTCCCGTGACGGAAGTGGTCTAGGGTTGTCCACGAGCTTCCCGGCCGATCGCAGCGTCCCCTCCCCCGACGTGGGACCGCGAGACACCCTCCCCCGGCGGCCGGGAGCTCTCTGAACGATCAGCCGCGTGGCCGGCACTACCCGTCTCCATCCCCCCGGGCGTGACGTGGTCAGAGGTCGCGCAACATCGATTCGAAATCCATCTCGAGCACCAGGCCTGCGTCCGACGACTGCGCGTCCACCGGTTTGAGTGGCGTCGGTCGTGACGCATCGTCGAACGCGGCCCGTCGAACGGCCGCGACGAGCGCGGCAGCAGCCTCGTCGATCCTGGTCGTGAGCGAGGCGCTGGTGCCCCAGTCGTCGGTCGCCGCGAAGACGCCACCCGGCAGCACCCTCGCGCGCAGGTAGTGGAAGAGCGGCACCATGGACGCGTCGATGGCCAGGGTGTGACGCACCGTGCCACCGGTGGCCCCCAGCAGCACGGGCGTGTCGCGCAGGACGCCCTCGTCGAGCACCTCGAAGAACAGCTTGAACAGCCCGCCCATCGAGCCGTTCATGACGGGCGAGACGGCGATGAGTCCGTCCGCGGACGCCACGTCGGCCAACGCGGCCGCCAGGGCCGGGCTCGCGACGCCGGTCAGCTGACGATTCACCACATCGGACGCCACCTCCCGCACGCTGACTTCGACGATCTCGGCGTCCGGTTCGATCCCGCGGACGGCGGCGCCGAGGCGCTCGCCCAGCATCCGCGAGCTCGACGGCGTCCCCAGCCCGGCCTGCACCACGACGATGCGCATCGTCAGACCCGATCCGGTCGGTGGTGCCCGTCACGGTGTCGCGCACCGGCACGTCGCGATCCAGCCCACCGTCCGTGTCGACGGCACCACGGGCCGCGAGCAGGGACGCATGGGTCGGCGCCTCGGGGACGTCCGCCGGACGCCCGGCGTCGAAGCCCTCACGCATGGCCGGCAGGATCTCGCCCAGCAGGTCGAGCTGCGCGAGGACCGTCTTCGTGGGCAGGCCGGCGTGGTCGAGGAGAAACAGCTGACGCTGGTAGTGACCGACGTGGTCGCGGAACGACAGCGTCCGCTCGAGCACCTGCTGCGGGCTGCCGACGGTGAGCGGGGTGTAGGAACTGAACTCCTCAAGGCTCGGTCCGCCGCCGTAGACGGGGGCGTCGTCGAAGTAGGGACGGAATTCGGCCACAGCGTCCTGGGAGTTCCTGCGCATGAAGAACTGCCCGCCCAGGCCGACGATCGCCTGGTCGGCGCGTCCGTGGCCGTAGTGCTCGAAGCGGCGCCGGTACAACTCGACCATGCGCTGGGTGTGGTCCATGGTCCAGAAGATGTTGTTGTGGAAGAAGCCGTCGCCGTAGTAGGCGGCCTGTTCGGCGATCTCGGGCGACCGGATCGAGCCGTGCCAGACGAAGGGGGGCACGTCGTCGAGCGGACGCGGGGTCGAGGTGAAGCCGTGCAGGGGGGTGCGGAACTTGCCCTCCCAGTCGACCACGTCCTCACGCCACAAGCGGTGCAGCAGGGCGTAGTTCTCGAGCGCGAGCCTGATCCCGTCCCGGATGTCCTGGCCGAACCACGGGTAGACCGGGCCGGTGTTGCCGCGCCCCATCATGAGGTCGACGCGTCCGCCGGCGAGGTGCTGCAGCATCGCGAAGTCCTCGGCGATCTTCACCGGGTCGTTCGTCGTGATGAGGGTCGTCGCGGTCGACAGGATGAGGCTCTCGGTCCGGGCCGCGATGAAGGCGAGCGTCGTGGTGGGCGAGGAGCTGAAGAAGGGCGGGTTGTGGTGCTCCCCGAGAGCGAACACGTCGAGGCCGACGTCCTCGGCGTGCTTCGCGATGGTGACGATGTCGCGAATGCGCTGCGCCTCGGTGGGTGCGCGTCCGGTCGTCGGGTCGACGGTGATGTCGCTGACGCTGAAGATGCCGATCTGCACGAGTGCTCCTGATTGGTTGAGGATTCAACTATCTTAACCCACTCGGGACGCGATTCATTCCCCCCGGCCGGGTCGGGCAACCCTGGCCACTGTCGCCCCCGCGAGGGGAGGAGTCCCAGCCCTACGATGGTGCCATGAGGGCAGCGTCCTGGGCTGACGTGCGGAAGGACCCGCGTCTCACCGCCCTGCGACTCGTCCGGAACTGGGTGCTGACCGTGGCATTCGTCTCGGTCGTCGGCGCCGCCGGCTACATGGGCCTGGAGCACTGGAACTGGTTCGACTCGCTCTACATGTCGGTCATCACGCTGGCCACGGTGGGCTTCAAGGAGGTCCACCCGATGGATCGGGCGGGCCAGGTCTGGACGATGGTGCTCTCGGTGGCGGCCATCGGCATCATCTTCGGGACCGTCGGCTTCGTGGCCGAGGGCATCATGGCCAACACGGCCAGCGGCAGGCGGGAGGCCAGGCGGATGGAGAAGCGCATCGCGGGCATGCGGAACCACTTCGTGGTCTGCGGGTACGGACGCGTGGGGTCGCTCGTGGCCCGCGAACTGACCGCTGACGGCGAGGAGGTCGTCGTGCTCGACATCGGCGCCGAGTCGCTCCAACGGGCCATCGACGACGGCTACCCCGTGGTGCCCGGCAACGGGACGTCCGACGAGGTGCTGCGCGCGGCGGGCGTCGAGCGGGCACGCGGTCTGGTGACCTGCATCGACTCCGATCCCGAGAACGTCTACGTCACGCTCAGCGCACGCAAGATGAACCGGGGGCTCTCGATCGTCGGACGCGCCAGCTCGCGCGCCGTGATGGACAAGCTGCTGCAGGCAGGCGCTGATCGCGCCGTCTCGCCGTACCTCATGGCGGGACGCCGGATCGTCGAGCTGGCCCTGCGTCCCGGGGTGGCCGACTTCCTGGACGCCGCCCTCTCGCGCAAGGACCTGTCGTTCACCTTCGAGGAACTCACGGTGAGGCCGAAGGGGAAGCTCGTCGGACGTTCGGTCGGCGAACTCCGCAACCGCGGAGTCTTCACCATGGCGATCATGCACGCCCAGGGGAACTACGAGGCCACCCCGGCCGACGACCGCGTCCTCCTGCGGGGCGAACGGCTCATCGTGTCGGGATCGATGGAGTCGCTGCGCGAGCTCGACCCCGAACGTTCCGACACGGAGGTCTGAGAGGTGGGCCTACCCCTTCCCCTCGCCGTCTCGCCCGAGTCCTGGGGGTCTGCGGACTGGCCACTGGGCCCGCACCTGGACGCGGCGACGAACTCGGCCACCTTCGCGGTCCACGCGCCGGCGGCGACACGCGTCCAACTCGAATTCTTCACCGGCCCGACCGGCGAGCCGTTCGCGACCTTCCTGCCCGCGAAGGGCGCCGACGGTGCCTGGCGGGCGAAGGTGACCAACGTCGGACCGGGCGTCCACTACGGGTATCGCGTCTGGGGCCCCACGTGGGAGTTCGACCCCGCGTGGACGCCGGGAGGCAGCGGGGCAGGTTTCGTCTGCGACGTCGACGACGCCGGGAACCGGTTCAACCCCAACAAGCTGCTCTTCGACCCCTACGCCCGCGAGGTCAGCCACAACCTGCTGTCGCCGCTGATCGAGACCGATGGTGGGGACGGCGGCATGTTCGGGACCGGTGGGGACGACTATCGCGGACGTCCGAGGCGCGAGTTCGACACCGCGCGCTGGGCGCCGAAGGGGATCGTCGTCGACGACGCGACCCCGACCGGGACGCGGCCCCGCAACCCGCCCGAGAACACTGCGCTCTACGAGGCGCACGTGAAGAACCTGACCATGCACCCGTCGGCGTCCCGACTGACGGAGATCTTCGCGCACCTGCCCGGCTACGCCGATGTGGTCGACATCCCGGAGGCCCAGCGCGGCACCTACGCCGGTGCGGCCCACCTCGCGCCCTATCTGCACGCCCTGGGCTTCACCACCATCGAACTCCTGCCGGTGCACGAGACGAATTCATCGGACGCGGCCGTCGCCCGGGGCGAGGCCAACCACTGGGGTTACCAGACGCTCAGCTTCTTCGCCCCCAACCGTGACTATGCCCACGACACGTCCCCGGGTGGTCCGACCCGCGAGTTCAAGTCGATGGTGAGGGCCTTCCACGACGCCGGCATCGAGGTCTACCTCGACGTCGTGTTCAACCACACCGCCGAGGGCGGGCACTGGGCCGGCGACCGCGACACCGTGGGGTTCACGAGCCTCGGCGGCTTCGCGACGCCCGACTACTACGTGCTGACCGACGACCACCGCCTCATCGACGGCGCCACGGGGTGCTCGAACCAGACCAACATGAGCTCGGACGCGGCCAGGAACCTGGTCACCGACTCCCTCATCCACTGGGCCGACGAGATGGGCGTCGACGGGTTCCGGTTCGACCTCGCACCCGTGCTGGGACGCCTGCCCGAGGACGCACCGCGCGAGGACTGGGGTGCCCAGCGACGATTCTTCTCCGACCACCCGTTACTGAGGGCGGTGCGCGACCTCGCGTCCGCCCGTGATCTCGAAGTGATCGCCGAGGCGTGGGACCTGTGGGGCTACGAGGTGGGCAACTTCCCCGCCGGGTGGGGGGAGTGGAACGGTCGCTATCGGGACGCGGTCCGCGGCTTCCTGAAGGGCGACGGCAACACGACGGCGTTCATCGACCAGCTCAACGGTGACTACCTCGCCTTCAACGACCAGGGCGGGCCGCAGCGCTCGATCGACTTCGTCACCGCGCACGACGGGTTCACCATGATGGACCTGGTCAGCTACGACACCAAGAACAACGGCCAACCGTTCCCGTTCGGCCCGTCCGACGGTGGCTCGGACGCCAACCTCTCGTGGGACTCCGGGGGCGACGCGACCGTGCGTCGCCAGCGCCTGCGGAATTTCTGGGTCGTCCTGTTCCTCAGTCGGGGCGTGCCCATGGTCGTGTCGGGGGACGAATTCGGACGCACCCAGAACGGCAACAACAACCCGTGGGCCCTCGACACGGTCGGCATGTGGAACAACTGGGCGATGGCGACGTCGAACGCGCCGACGCAACTGGCGGTCGACGAGACCCACCCGGAGTACCGCTACCACGACAACTTCGGTGCGTCCGGGGCTCCGGAGGGCGTGAACCCGCTGTTCACGCTGGCCACGTATGTGGCGAACCTGCGGCGCGCCCACCCCGGCCTGCGGCAGGCGACGTACGGCAACACCACTCTCGACGACGCCGACGTGACCTACGAGTTCGCCGGTCCGGACGGCTCGCCACCGGTCGACGGTGAGCGCAACCTGCGCGTGCACATCGATGCGTCCACGGTCGAGGGCGACGACCTGGTGATGCTCATCACCATGGGAACCGGGCCGGTCACCTTCAACCTGCACCGGCCCAGCATCGGCAAGCGGTGGCGAAAGATCATCGACACCCACGCGTACGCCGAGGCTGTCGGCAACTGCTGGCACGTCCCGGACGCGGAGGTCGTCGGTGACACCTACGACGGTCAGCCGTGGTCGGTGGCAGTGCTGATCGAGACCTCGGACGCCTCGGTGGCCGAGTCGGCGTCCCGTGGGGAGCAGGAGGAGGCTGACGAGCGGGCACGCGTCCGGGCCGAGATGGCGGGGCGGGTGGCAGGAGCCCTGGGTGACGTGTTGAAGGGCGCGCTCGGCAAGGTGAAGAGACGTCAAGGTCAACCCCACCAGTAGGCTCTTGACGACCTCGGGAGGTTCGATGACTCGCACCCTGCGACTACTGGCCGTGCTGCTTGCGTGCCTGCTGGCGGTGGCCGGCTGCTCCGGCACGACGCCCCAGCCCGACCGGAGCCCGGGCCGCGACGACTCGACGCCCGCGGACGGGGCGGTGGCCGCCCTCGCGGCCGGGCTGGCGTCCGGGGACCTCGACCGCGTCCAGTTCACCGAACCCGCCGTCGACGCCACCGCTGAACTGACCGTGATCATGGCCGGGATGGACGGTCTGCGTCCGGCTGTGACCGCCGGCCCCATCGCCTACGACGGCGGCACGGCCACAGCCACGCTGAACCAGTCGTACTCGCTGGGCGAGAAGGCGTGGACGTTCGCCTCGTCCGCGTCCCTCGAACTCGATGGTGGCATCTGGAAGATCGCATGGACGCCCACCCTCGTGCACCCCGACCTCACCGACGCGATCCGCCTGCGTCACACCCGTGACGTCCCGAAGCGAGCGCCGATCACCGGACGCAACGGCGTCGCCCTGGTCGAGGAACTCCCCGTCTACAAGGTCGGCATCGACAAGTCATTGATCCCTTCGAGTGCCTGGGCGGCGTCGGCGAAGGCGCTGGCGTCCATGGTCGATGTGGATGCCACCGCATTCACCAAGCAGGTCAAGGCGGCGGGGGTCAAGGCATTCGTGGTGGCGATCACGCTCCGACAAGGGGAACTGCCCAAGAATCTCGCCACCGTCGACGGGGCCCGGGCCCTGGAGTCCACGTCGATGCTCGCTCCCAACCGGCTCTTCGCGCAGGCCATCATCGGCAGCGTGGGTGAGGCGTCGTCGGCACAGGTGACGGCGGCGAAGGGCGACCTGATGCCGGGCGACATCGTGGGCATCTCGGGGTTGCAGCAACGCTACGACGCCCAGATGCGGGGCACGCCCGGGCACACGATCTCGCTGGTGGCGCGCAAGGCGACGAAGCCGACCGCGTCCGGGAGCCCGTCGCCGAGCGCGTCGACCCCTCCCTTCGTCGAGACGGTGCTCTTCACGTCCGACCCCGTGGTGGGGACGCCCCTGGAGACCACTCTCGACCTCGACCTGCAACTGAAGGCGGAGGACGTCCTGAACGACGTCGTGGGCGTCGCGTCCATGGTGGTGCTCGACCCTGCCACGGGGGCAGTCCTCGTCGCCGCGAACTCACCGGCGTCCCAGGCGAACCCGGACGCGACCTACGGCCGCTACGCCCCCGGGTCGACGTTCAAGGTCGCGAGCGCCCTCGCGCTGATGCGGGCCGGGCTGAGCCCCACCTCATCGGTGTCCTGCACCGCTCGCGTCACCGTCGACGGTCGGGTCTTCAAGAACTACGACGACTATCCGGCGTCCGGTCTCGGGTCGATCCCGTTGCGGGACGCCCTGGCGAACTCGTGCAACACCGCCTACATCTCGAGCGCCACGAAGCTCGACGCGCGCGGACTCGCCGATGCCGCCGCCAGCCTCGGCGTAGGCGTCGACCACGACACGGGATTTCCGTCCTTCTACGGCTCCGTCCCGGTTGCGGGTGACCTGGTGACGAAGGCCGCCAACATGATCGGACAGGGCGAGATCGAGGCGTCGCCGCTGGCCATGGCAGGGCTGGCCGCGTCGGTGCAGTCGGGTCGCACCACCATCGGCCACCTGCTCGAGGGGCAGGAACCGACGTCGACCGCGGCGCCACTGACCGCGGCCGAGGCCCGGAACCTCCGCTCGCTGATGACTTCGGTCGTGACCTCCGGGTCGGGGCGGACTCTGAAGGGGCTGGTGACGGGCGCCAAGACGGGCACCGCCGAGTTCGGCACCGCGTCCCCACCGAAGACCCATGCCTGGATGATCGCCTGGAACGCCGATTACGCGATCGCCGTGATGGTGAACGATGGGAAGAGCGGCTCAGCCACGGCGGCACCGTTGATCAAGGCGTTCCTGTCGTGACCCTGCACGAGTCGCTGATCTGGGTCTGGCCCGACACCCTGCTGCAGGTCGTCGTCGTCTTCGCCATCGCCGGTGTCTCCCGGTGGCTGGTGCAGCAGGTGATCCGCCGCATCGTGCGCGCGTCGGTCGACCGTTCGACCCATCGCTTCGACTTCCTGCCCGGACGCACGGGCGAGATCCTCTCCAAGTTCGGCGGCGAGCGGCAGCCGGCACGCGCTGCGACCCTGGGCGCCCTGCTCGCCAACGTGGCAAGCTTCACCATCGCCACCGTCGCGACGCTGACCATTCTGGGCATCCTCGGCATCCCGATGGCGCCGGTGCTGGCGTCCGCGGGTGTCGGCGGCGTGGCGCTGGGCTTCGGTGCGCAGACCCTGGTGCGTGACCTGCTGAGCGGGCTGTTCATGATCGCGGAGGACCAGTACGGCGTCGGTGACCTCGTGACGATCGGCGACATCACCGGAACCGTCGAGGACGTCGACCTGCGCGTCACCCGCCTGCGCGACGGCACCGGGCTGGTCTGGTACATCCGCAACGGCGACATCGCGAAGGTCGGCAACTTCTCGCAGGGCTGGGCGAGCGCCACGATCGACATCCCCGTCCACTACACCGAGGACGCGGCGAAGGTGGCCGGCGTCCTCGAGTCGGTCGTCAGCGAACTGGACGCCGACCCCGCCTGGGCCGACAAGCTACTGGACACCCCCCACGTGTTGGGTGTCGAGTCGATCGTCGGGTCGGCGATGACCTTCCGGATGCAGGCCAAGTGCGTCGCCCGGAACCAGAGCGAGGTGCAGCGCGAATTGCGCGAGCGGGCCAAGCTGGCCCTGGACGCGGCCGGGGTGCGCGGACCGGCGTGAGCGTCCGTCGGTCGGCTCCGGCCGACCTGACAGACTGTGCGTTCAGAGAAACTGTGCGTCAGGGAAACTGTGCATACCAACAGACTGTGCATTCCGAGACGTGGCACGGCGGAAGGACTGACATGGGCGGCGGGTTGTTGTTCCTCATTGCAGGAACGGTCATCTTCACGGTGGTGGTCGGCTTGGGCATCGTCGCGGTGATGGCATTGGTGGCGGGGCGCAAGGGCAGGCTGGCCGAACTCGACCGGCTCGACCGGGAACTGGACGAACTCGAGCGTCGCAAGTCGGCCAGGGACGCCTGAGGTGACGCAGGCCTCCCGGACGTCACGGGCGGCCGTGTGGTTCGTGCTCGGTTCGATCGCGTCGGTGCAGGTGGGCGCCGCCTTTGCGAAAGGTCTTTTCGGACGCGTCCCGCCGACGTCGATGGCCTGGCTAAGGCTGGTCACGGCGTCCGCGGTGTTGTTGCTGGTTTCGGCGATCGTGCGGTCACGACAGACCAGGCGTCCGGCCGTGAGACGCAACTGGAGCCTGGTGCTGGCCTGGTCGGCGTGCCTGGTGACGATGAACTGGGCCATCTACGAGTCGTTCAGCAGGATCCCGCTCGGGGTCGCGGTGACGATCGAGTTCCTCGGCCCGTTGACCGTGGCCGTCCTCGGGTCGCGGCGCCGCGTCGACCTGGTCTGGGTCGCGCTGGCCGGGTGCGGCGTGGCCTTGCTGGGTCTCGCCCCGACGTCCCCCACCCTGGCCGGGGTCGGTTTCGCGCTGCTCGCGGGGGCCGGCTGGGCCGGCTACATCGTCCTGGGATCACACGTCGGACGCACCTGGCCCAGCCTGGACGCCCTCACCATCGGCTGCACCCTGGGCGCGGTCGCCCTGGCCCCGTGGGCCATCAGCCAGGGCGGCGACGAGTTGTGGCGTCCCGGGATCGTGGCGACCGGGTTGGCGATCGGGTTGCTCAGCTCGGTGATCCCCTACGGGCTCGAGCTCACGGCCCTGAAGTCGATCCCCACGGCCGTGTTCGGCATCCTCATGAGCCTGGAACCGGCGGCCGCGGCCCTCGCCGCCCTCGTGGTGCTCGGTGAGCGCCTCACGCCGATCGACCTGCTGGCCATGGCGTGCGTCGTCATCGCGAGCGTCGGCGCGACCCGAACGCGCGCGTCCGCCTGAATGTTCGTGGGGACGACTCGGGTGTTGCGACCCTCACACGAGCAGCGCCGCTGCCGCCTGCTCCACCAACTCGGACGCCCGTGCCATGCAGGCGTCCGGGTCGGGCTCCAGCTCAGTCAGGGCGATCACCCGCGCGAACCCCGCGGACGCCAGCGTCGCCGCGTCCAGGGTGGTCCGGCCGCAGATTGCCACCACCG
>ERZ795044.5746-NODE-5746-length-10002-cov-4.819644_pt1 | contig 10002 bp, 9 predicted proteins | sample MGYA00375128_ERZ795044 | MGnify/ENA primary metagenome ERZ795044 (study PRJEB30173, sample SAMN05720213) | anaerobic digester metagenome | isolation source: active sludge of municipal wastewater-treating anaerobic digesters | place: USA | collected 2014-12-22 ... | reverse complement strand
GCTTGGCAAAGAATCGGGTAAAGACTATATTACTACTATCACACACTCAGCTTCTCACGCAGGCTATTATCCTGGGGGGAGCGCAATGGCGATAAAGCTTGTCTATACCCCTCAGGGCAGGGTATTGGGTGCTCAGATAGCAGGATACGACGGCGTGGATAAGAGGATAGATGATATTGCGATAGCAGTAAGGCACGGGATGACGGTACATGACCTGCAGGAGTTTGAGCTTGCTTATGCTCCGCCCTTCTCATCCGCAAAGGATCCTGTAAACATGGCCGGTTATGTCGGAAGCAATGTTTTGAACGGGGATGTCAAGACGGCTTACTGGTATGAGGCAATGAATGCGGATATAAGCCGGACATTTCTTTTGGATGTGCGGGAACCTTCCGAATATCAGAAGGGGCATATCCCAAATGCGGTGAATATTCCCCTGGATCAAATAAGAAGCAGGCTTAAGGAGATACCCAGGGACAAAGAGATTATTGTCAATTGCCAGGTGGGCTTGCGTTCTTATATAGGGGCAAGGATAATGATGCAAAACGGTTTCGATAATGTAAGAAATCTGAGCGGCGGCTATAAAACATACAGCGCAGTGGAAGCGGATATGAAAAGCATTTGACTATATTTGTTTTTATAGTAAAATTAATTTAATACAATAATTTTTGGCAATTTATAATGTTCTTCATGATATACGGATGGATATGCTGTACGAAATGGAGAGAATACCTATGGGCAAAGACATTAATTTTAAAGACAATATTGTAAGAAGAAATAAAATTCCGATACTCATCTACGTACCGGAGTGGATACAGCTATTTTCCGGAAACAAGTCCAGAAGCATGCAAAAAATTATAGCCAGATTGGAAGCGCTTATTGCCAGGAATAAGGAATGTGATTCCGAGTTATATAATCTGGAAAAAAGAAAAAAAATGGTTATGAATAAAATACTATATCTTTCAAAGGATATAAATGAAAATAACGACAAGACCGCCTTATCCAAAATGGAGGAAGCGGAGAAAGAAATAAAAGAAATTAACAGGAAGATTCCGGTACTTTTAGAAGAACTGGAATCTATTCCTAAACAAATAAATGATATGAATACGCAGCTTCTGAAGGAAACTATCAAGAGGGCCTACGAGCTTATAAATGAGAGCCGTTCGGAGTCGGAGAAGTGCCAGGAGCAGGTGAACGATCTCAGACAGAAGCTGGCGGAATTGATACAGAAAAAGGCGGATATGGAGGAAAGGGTAAACAAGCTGTATTTATTTATTCATGGAATGATTGGAGCGGACGAGATGGAAAGCCTGGATGAAAGCTTTTTGCCATAGGAGCATATAGGGTTGATTCTGCTGCAGCGGCGGAATTGACCTTTGTTTTTTTATTATTATATACGGTTAATGAGAGGATATAGGATTTTATTGTAGAATATATACAATTAAAGTGCATTATGAATGTGCTGAAATACGGGAGTGATATAATGATATTCGGTATTGGGACTGATATTGTTGAAATAAAAAGAATTAAGAAGGCAATATCCAGAAGCCCGAGATTTATTGAAAGATTGTTTACCGCACAGGAGCTGGAATTTTACAAGAAAAAAGATATGAAAGCACAGCATATTGCGGGAGGTTTTTCTGCAAAGGAAGCTGTGCTTAAGGCGCTGGGAACGGGATTAAGAGGTTTTAGGTGGAAGGATATCGAAATCCTGAGAGGCCCGGTCGGAAAGCCCATAGTCCGTTTTGAGGGCAATGTCAAACAGTTTATAGAGGATAACGGAATCGGGATAATACATGTAACCATATCCCATTCCAGGGAATTTGCTACAGCTACCGCAGTGGCGGAAGTTTCCATGGAAAGGGAAGGCATGGTTATTGAGGATTTATTTTTTCAAAGCCATGAAGAGGCAAGAAAGAATATTCATTAATAAAAAAATTTCACATACAATAATGTATAAATAATACGATATGGAGTAACAGGAGGGTATATTGTGTATCGTAGGATTATTTGCGTGCTCATTATTGTATGTGCAGGTTTAACCGGCTGCGGAATGATAAAGCAGAAAAAGAACTTCGGGGAAGCCGGCAGGAGGCTCTTGAAGCTGGAGGCCTATACCTGCGATGTTGTTATGAAGGTCACAAACAACAGAAGTACAATGGAATACAGGCTGAAGCATTCCTATAAAAGTCCGGACAAGTACAGGGTAGAAGTTTTGGCACCGAGGGAGCTTCAAGGACAAGTGACTATATATAACGGACACAGCTCTTATATATATCATCCCGGAATAAATCAGTATTTTGTAACTGAAGATTTCTCAGGGTCAGTGGAATATAACAGCTTCATAGGTTCATTTATGGAGCATATCAGAAAAACCGATGAAATAAAAATCAGCTATGAGAAATACGGGGATAAGGAGTGTATTGTTGCAGAATTTGAGATTCCCGAGCCGAACAGATACATGCAATTTGAGAAGCTTTGGATAGACAGGTCGGAAATTGTGCCCCTGAGAGCGGAAATATACGGAAATGACGGCGAAACATACGTAGAGATATTTTATGATAATTTTGTCTATAATCCCAGATTGGAAGACAGGGATTTTGAAATTATACGAAAAAATTCTATGAAATTACAGGAGATGAAAAGAAATGTACAATCTGAAGGAAATCAGGGCCGCATGGGCGGAAGTGGATCTGGATGCTCTTGCCCACAATATGAGGGAAATAAGGAGGCTTGCTAGGAAAGATGCACTTGTAACCGCAGTAATTAAAGCTGACGGATACGGACATGGAGCAACAAAAATAGCACAAACCCTTTTGGACAATGGAGCAGACAGATTGGCCATTGCTGTATTGGATGAGGGTATCGAACTGCGGAATGCAGGCTTTGGAGGGCCTATTCTAATCCTTGGCTTTACCGACAAGGAAAGGGCAGAGGAAATAGTAAGCTTCAATTTGGAGCAGGCTGTGTATTCCTGGGAACTGGCGGAAGCAATATCAAAGGCGGCCGTGAAGCAGAATAAAACAGCAAAAATCCATATAAAAGTTGATACCGGAATGGGAAGGATAGGCTTAAAGACTGACAGGGACTCCGTACAGCTTATAAAGAAGATTAGTCAGCTGCCTAATATTGTTATTGAAGGTATATTTACACATTTTGCGGTGGCTGATGCCTTGGATAAAGCATATACTGAAGAACAATATGCTAAATTCACGTGGATATGTAAGGAGCTTGAAAGGGAGAATGTCAGAATAAATGTAAAACACTGCGGAAACAGTGCTACAATAATTGACCTGCCTGAAATGCATTTGAATATGGTCAGGGCGGGAATAATTCTCTATGGCCTGAAGCCTTCAGATGAGGTAATGCTTGATAAAATTGAGCTTAAACAGGTTATGTCATTGAAGGTCAGAATATCACATGTAAAGGAGATAGAAGCCGGACAGAGCGTAAGCTACGGAAGAAAGTTCATTGCAGAAAAAAAGAGCAAAATCGCGTCGCTGCCTATCGGATATGCCGATGGCTATACAAGAATGCTGTCAGGCAAAGCTGAAGCATTGGTAAAAGGCCGGAGAGTACCTGTGGTTGGAAGGATATGCATGGACCAATGCATGGTTGATGTAACAGGTATCGAGGATGTAAAAGTCGGTGATGAGGCGGTGCTTTTCGGGAAACAGGGAGAAGGCTTTATTCATATTGATGAACTTGCAGAAAAGCTTGATACCATAAATTATGAAATTGTATGCATGATAAGCAGGAGAGTTCCGAGAGTATATGTCAAGGACGGAAAGATAGTCGATGTGTTGAATTATTTAACAGACTAGCTGCTGCCATATATTGTACATAGGCATAGTGCAGGAATTGGTATATAATATTGTATATGCGGTTAGTATAATCATATATGGCACAATGTGCATTTCCGACACATAATTTTACACTCCTTGCTCATACATATTATTGACGATGCAGAATGTTGTATACTCTGTGTGGTCTTCAAAAAACTTAGGAGGTGCTAGTGTGGCTGATTTAAAAAAGATTGCCGTTTGCATGCCGGACACGCTTTTAAAGGAAATTGATGATATGGTATGTCATAAATGTATTAATAGAAGTGAATTCATCAGGGACGCCATGCGTTTTTATATAAGTGAGATAAAGAGGTCTAATGCGGTAGAAAAGTTAAGGAACGGATATCTGGAGATGTCAGAAATAAATATAACACTAGCAGAAATAGGACTTACGGCAGACTATGAAACAATAATAAGATATGAAACAAGGCTTGCGGAGTGTGAATAATGTGGTTTTAAGAAGAGGGGACATTTTCTATGGAGATTTAAGCCCGGTGATAGGATCGGAACAGGGCGGTGTAAGACCCGTATTGATAATACAGAATGATATAGGAAACAAATATAGTCCCACTGTTATTGTTGCTGCAATAACTTCACAGATTAATAAAGCAAAGCTGCCTACCCATGTTGAGCTGGAAGCTTTGAAATACGGCATAACAAAGGACTCGGTCATATTATTGGAACAAATACGAACGATAGACAAGAGAAGGCTGAAGGAAAAAATCGGCCATTTGTCGGAGGAGCTTATGAAACAGGTGGATACAGCAATTCAGATAAGCTTCGGATTAATTGAATATACATAGTGATTCATAAAGACCGTGGTGCATTAAAATGCATCACGGTCTTAGTTTGCAGACAAACACGGTTTCAGCCAGAAACGGAAATCGTGTTTGTCTGCAAACTGAGGGTGAAGCATGAAAAATAATATAAAAGATACTGCCGTAACTGCCATGGAAGCCCTGATAAATACAAATATATGCCGATCCCTTAGTAAAAACACCGACATTGCGCCAATAAAGAAAGCTATATTGCATGTCGAGAATTAGAACAGCAAGGGGCACCAACATAAGGGGAAGGCTTTTCAACCTGATACGGTTAAAGTGAAGGCTTTCATAGGTATTCCATAACTTATGCAGCGATGCTAAAAGAGTTTGTACCAATTCATTCAATAATATACCTACATAAAGACATATAAGTTTTCTGAGAAATGTCTGGATATGTTCAGCAAAGAGAAAGTGGATATAACTATTAAATTATGCCATAACTTTACATTGTATTCAACAAGAATATATACCAGGCAATAGATAAAAAGCGTCCGGGTTTGTGTTGATTCATAACCATTACCAAATACAGTGCATAAATCAGATAATAAGCTGCAGGAGATAATGAAGCAGCTGGCACTATATTTTCTTTCTATTGAATAACTCAAGTGGTATAATAAATTTAGCACGAATTTACTGACTGTCTTATATTAGAGGGCATATACATTATCCGAGAGAAGGGAAACGCATGCTAAGACTTTATATAGAGAAGATACTGAAGATTTATAATCTGATAGATGACGTATGTATAGTGGATAAAAACGGAATCATTCAGCATGCAGAATCTTTCGTTGCCGGCGCTTATAGTTATGATCCGAAAGAACTGGTTGGCAAGCATCTATTTGAGGTATATACAACCTCCAATGAAAATACAAGCAATCTATATGAAGTTTTAAAAACAGGCAAGCCGATATTTAATAGAATTGCTGAATGGAAAACCTATACGGGAGATACAAGGTGCGGTTCCGTTGATACTCTGCCGATAATGAAAGGCCATGAAATAGTCGGTGCAATTGAAATTGCGAGATTTATCGGAGATGAACTGGAAAAACAGAAGATAGTCCTTGATGTTCTGGATAATAAAATAAAGTCTAAAGCAACAAGGTATTATACGTTGGATGACATCATAACACAAGATATACAAATGATTGACATAAAAAATAAAACCAGGAGAATAGCACGGAATAATTCAACTGTTATGATATATGGAAAGACCGGGACTGGCAAGGAACTGGTCGCCCAAGCAATACACAGCTGTGGAAATAAAGAGGAAGCCCCTTTTATTTCTCAAAATTGTGCTGCCATACCTGCATCATTATTGGAAGCAATGCTATTTGGAACGGAAAAAGGGAGCTATACAGGTGCGGAGAAAAGAAAAGGGCTGTTCGAACTTGCAGAGGGCGGGACGCTTTTTCTGGATGAAATAAACTCTATGGAAATAGGCGTACAGGCCAAAATACTTAAGGCGGTAGAAGAGAAAATGATAATGAGGATCGGCGGGCAGCAGCCAATCAGGATTAATACCAGAATAATAACCGGATTAAATGAGGATCCCATTACTGCTGTAAGAGAAAAAAGGCTGCGCGAGGATCTGTTTTATCGATTAAGTACTGTTCAGATTAATCTGCCGGACCTAGTTGACAGAAAAGGTGATATCAAAGTCCTGGTTGACAGTTTTATAAAAGAATACAATGAATCTATGGGTATGAACATTAAAGGAATAAGCAAGGAAGTTGAAAAAGTATTCATGAATTATAAATGGCCGGGAAATGTCAGAGAGCTCAGAAATGTGATAGAAGGCGCATTTAATGTTGCAACAGGAAGCCAAATTGAGATGTGTGACTTGCCAGGGTATATGGTAATATCCGGCAAATCATTTAATACGAATGGGAAGCCGGAGATAAAAGTACTTAAGGATATGATGGAGGATTATGAAAAATCACTGGTTGTGGAGGCAATGAGAATTACCGACAATAAAATGAAAGCGGCAGAATTGCTGGGCATGTCAAAACAATCACTAAATTACAGATTGGATAAGTATAAAATCAGGTGATATAAGAGATTGAGGGGATTTAAAAGGATATTCTATATAATAGTAAAAATTCTTTTTACGTACCAGTAAAAAGTTTTTTTACTTTTTTGCTGCAAACAGAGAAGTACGATAAATGACAAAATATCATTATTCTTCGGTGAACTTTGGAAATAGTTCCCTTAGCATGTGTGCTGCTTTGACATAAGTTTGTTTGGCAGGTATTCTCAAAACAGAAATTATTGAGTATTAAATGAAATGGCACAGTATTTGCATTATTTTGCAGTTGTTAAAATGTTCAGACATACGTGTTTAATATACATCAAGGTTGTATAATGGATCATTTTGGCAAGAAAATTATAGGAGGAATAAAATGTCAAATATTAGTTCTCTTAAAGAAAAACCTATTGCCGTATTGGGTGCCGGTGCGGTTGGGAAATCCATAGCCGCAGATTGTGCATTGGCAGGTGCCAGGGTCAGAATTTGCGACTTGCCACCTTATTCTGAAAAAACATTGTTCGGAATAGAAAAAAGCGGTATCAAATTATATGGTGAACAGCTGAATCTATATGGTTTTGAAAGGTCCGGCGCAGCAAAAATGGAAATTGTAACCGAAAAAGTGGAAGAGGCGGTAAAAGGAGCGGGAATAATAATAGTAGCCTTGCCCTGCATAGGACACAGGGTATTTTTTGAAAGGCTGATTCCTGTGTTGGAAGACGGGATGGTGATACATATATTTCCCGACAACTATGGCAGCCTGGTTTTAAGAAAAATGATGCGGGAAGCAAATTGTACAAAAAAAGTTATTATAGGCGGATGGTCCAGTTCACCCTTCGGAACACGAGTAGATATTAAGGGCGGAGTTATAATGCCAGCCGTAAAAGTGGACTACAGGGCAATAACATTGAGAGGTGCTTCACTGCCGTCAATTGATCAGGAAGAATTTTTTGAAAGTGCAAAATATATCGGAGCTTTGGATTCGGTCACTAAAGGAGACGGCATTGAAAGCGGAGATACAGTAATAGACATAGGCTTCAGCAATATAAATTCCATATTGCACGCTCCCGGGACCATTCTTGGTGTTGGCGTTATGGAGAATATGGGTGTTATATTCGGTGTCAAAGAAGATTTCTCCATATACTCCCATGCATATTGCCCCTCCATATCAAGGGTCCAGTATGCATTTTATCTTGAAGAGGTAGAACTGGCAAAGGCATTGGGCGTAGGAATACAGCATTATGAGAAAAAGCAGTTTTTCTCAAGAGAAAGCATTCTTGGCTGCGAATATATGGGAATGGATTTTGAGATTCCGTTTGAGGATATCAATCATGTTGCGTGGGGAACGGGGCCCTTTTCAATAGATACGAGATACCTTACCGAGGATATTCCGGTAGGCTGCCATATTTATCATTTGCTCGGGAAAAAGTGCGGCATAAAAACCCCTGTTATTGATTCAATGATTAATATTGCATCCGTTATGCTTGAAAGGGATTTGTATGCTGAAGGGTATACCCTTGATGATATTGGGATTGGACATATGTCATTGGAAGAATTACATGAATATCTGGACAAGGGCATATGTAAGGAATAATACTGCGGAAGACATCTGCATCAGATTATGCGGATATTGGTGATTTGGCCGGGGATTTGCCAATAGAGTTATAAAAATGTAAAAACAGTAAAAGGAGGAGCATTATGAGTAATGTGCAGTTAAAAGCCGGACTGGATGAGAAGAATGACCAGAATCCATATACAGAATATAGCCTGAAGCGGATATTAAGGTTTGTTATCCCGTCCTTAATTGGAATATTGTTTTTTCTTACGCCTATAAAGGATGGTGACAAGTACAGTATCCTGGTTGCGATATTGTCAGGCAGGTTTTCCGATACTTTCATATCAGTAATGCCATATGTCGTTTACGCAATAATCCTGACCTCCGCAGCAGGGGTTATACTTGCTAAAGCAATAAAGCCGAAATTCATACTGGAAAACGAGTCACTGAATAATTTGTTTAATGTGAGCCCTACATGGAGTGTTATAAGGATTGCCGGAGCTGTCATTACAGTAATGTGTATGCATAAGCTAGGCCCTGAAATGATTATTTCAGCCGATACAGGCATGTTTCTGATAGACGGTCTGCTTGTATACTGGATGGGTACAATTCTTTTCGCAGGTTTTTTCATGACATTCCTCATGGACTACGGATTGCTTGAGTTCACCGGAGTATTTGCTTCAAAAGTATTTCGCCCGCTGTTTACATTACCGGGGCGTTCAGCAGTGGACTGTATGGCATCATGGGTAGGAGACGCTATCGTTGGTGTTCTTCTGACAACCAACCAATTTGAACAAGGGTATTATTCCAGGAGAGAAGCTGCGACTATTGCAACTACATTTTCAGCCGTGAGTATAGCTTTTGCGGTTATTGTAATAACACAAGTAGGTCTGGAGCACATGTTTTTTCAGTTTTTACTTACGACCGCGGCAATTGGAGTAATCTGCGGTATTATCATGCCTAGGATACCGCCCTTGTCTTTAGTAAAGGATGATTACTATAAAACAAACAAACCGGGTTTATTTGATCAGCTTGAAAATCTACCCCTGTTCAAACGGGCGCTTTATACGGCAGTTGAAAAGGCCGGCAGGACAGAAATATCTGCTGTAAAATGGATTAAAAACAGCCTTAGAACAGCTTTGAAAATGCAATTGCCTGCATGCCGGCAGTAATGTTTATAGGAACCGTATCATTAGTATTATCGACATATACGCCTGTCTTTACATGGCTGGGTTACCCGTTCCTGCCTTTGCTTAAGCTTTTGCAGATACCTGAAGCTGCTGCGGCTTCTCCATGTGTTGTCGTAGGCTTTGGAGATATGTTTATACCGTCAATTTTGGCATCGGCTACGATTGAAAGTGAATTTACCAGATTTGTAATAGCTGTAGTTTCAATCACCCAGCTGATATATATGTCTGAAGTCGGCCCGCTGCTGTTAAGCTCAAAGCTGTCCATCAAATTCAAGGACTTGGTTTTCATTTTCCTTGAGAGGACTGTAATCAGCCTTGTTTTTGCAACTTTGATTACCAGATTTATTATACAATTGATGCCTTAAAGGGGATGGTGCTATTGAAACATAAATATATTGCAAAGAGATACTGGAAGGATATTACAACGCCGATGGGGCAGGTTGATGAGCTTTCCAAACAATATGATGATGTTATAAATTTGAGTTTGGGGGATCCTGACCTGGTAACACACGAAATAATCATTGATAATGCTATGAAGGATGCCAGGGCAGGACATACCAAATATACT
>ERZ795044.5730-NODE-5730-length-10013-cov-6.694517_pt1 | contig 10013 bp, 16 predicted proteins | sample MGYA00375128_ERZ795044 | MGnify/ENA primary metagenome ERZ795044 (study PRJEB30173, sample SAMN05720213) | anaerobic digester metagenome | isolation source: active sludge of municipal wastewater-treating anaerobic digesters | place: USA | collected 2014-12-22 ... | reverse complement strand
GGTACGGGCCGAGCGGCAAGGGGGCGACCGCGACCATTGCCTATCCGCCCATCAAGGTCACCGAGAAGCACAAGGAAGAGTGGCGCGAGTCGCGCAAGCAGCAGACGTCGCTCATGGTGACGATGAACAACGGGCAGCGCTCCGTGCGCACCGGCCCGCCGCCCGCCGACGCCCCCGACCCGGGGAACTGGCCGGAGGTGATGCCGCCGTTCCTGGACAACTCGGTCTTCGTCGCGCCTAACGGGCAGGTGTGGGTCAACCGCACGCGTGCCGCCGGCGACGACGCGCCCAGGTTCGACGTGATCGACGCGAGCGGCAAGGTGGCGATGCAGGTGGTGCTGCCGAAGAAGACTCGGCTGGTGGGGCTGGGGAGCGGGACGGCGTATGTCGTGCGTACCGATGATGACGACCTGCAGTATCTGCAGCGGTATCGGGTGCAGTAAACGCTGGGTCGCATTGGAAACGGAGCGCGGGGACGCTGACTAAGTCGGCGTCCCCGCGCTCACTTTTTCGCGCGCTTCACCTTGCGTTGCGCGACCGGGCGCGGCCCGATCTCCTCGCGCACGACCCGCCGCAGCACCGCCTCGAGGGGTTCCACTGTCTCGTGCATCGCGCGACGCAGCGTGTCGTTGATCAGTGTCTGGTAGTTTCCCCCACCAGTCGCATCAACCTGCGCGCGGTACCAATGCAGGATGTCATCGTCGAGACGGATCGTGATCCGCGTCTTGCCTGCGGGCGCAGGGATGACGGCGCCACGTCGCGCGGTGGAGAAGTCGTATTGCCTACGCATCGGTGTCCTCGGCGAACTGCCGCCGTTCTCGGGGGGTAGCGCGGCGCGCTGAGATGAGGCGAATGGACGCTGCGTTCCAGCTCCACACCACAACCAGCACCCGATCGAGGGTGTCGCGCCCGATCGTGACGTATCGTACCTCGCTCGGATAGTCGTCTTCGAGCGTGAGTGCCATGGGGTCTTCGAAGACTCCTACTGCGTCGGCGAGCTCCACCCCATGTTTCCGCCGATTTCCCATCGCCTTCGCCGGATCCCAGTCGAAGCCCATGCTGCAACGTATGTACACCTGTACACCGGTGCAAGCGCTGCGGCGCGCGGCGCGCGAGAACCTACGTTGGTTTTGGCCAACGGAGGGGGGCCTACTCTCCCCGTCTCCGCCCCATCGCTTTCTCCAGGCTCCCGCACATCCCCTCCATCGCCGACCGCACCTTCACCACCAGGTAGACGAGCGGGACGTCGCCTAACGGGCGCACCTGGTGCGCCGCACCGGCGGGGATGCGCACCACGTCGCCGGGCCTCACCGTCACCTCCTCGGGCGTCACCAGCCGAGCCGCGCGCCACTCGCCCCACGTGTACTTCACCGGCTTCTGAACGCGACTGGAGTGCGACACAACACCCGCCCCCGCGCGCACCACCAGGATGTCGTCCCACTCGCAATGCAGCTCGACCTCGCTCGGCGACGTGCGCCGGTTCATGAGATACTGCGCGTTGCGGTCGGCGGCGAGGCGAAACTGCACCCCCTTGGCCCCCGAACGCATCGTGGAGTCGAGGGCGGCGTTGAGCGCCGACGCGGGGATGTGATCGATGGTGCTGGCGGTCGATGGCGGGATGGCCGGCGACGAGGCGCGCATCCCGACGGCGAAGGCGACCGGGGCGACAGCGAGCGGCGTGAGGCGCATGCGGACCTCCGAGGTGTGGCGACCGACGCGGGACGATGCACGCTCGGGGAGATGGGTCGCGCTGTCAAGCATTGATATGCAACCGCTGAGCACGGCGGGCCCTCGCCCGCCGTGCTCACCGTCCGCGGTTACGCCGCCTTCGCCTCCACGGTGCTGGCGTCCACCGCGCCCGTCACCTCCCCTCCCCTCGCCCGCCCCCCGACACGCGCCACCACCGTGGCGGTCCGCCACGCCGCCATCCACTCGGCGTTAGGCGCCTGCCTGGGCACCACCAAAGATTGCACGATGCGCATCTGCCGAAGCGCCTCGCGCGTGACCTCGCGCGCCCCGCTGGTGGCCGCCGTTCGCTTGCCCATCTCCACCCCTCGCGTGTTGATCGCCAGGCGCAGCTCCCCGGCCACCTGGCTCAGCAGCTTGACGTGCCCCGCGGGGAGCCCGTGCTCGCCAAACTGCGCCTCCTGCTGCGCCACCAGCCGCGCCATGCCCTCGGCGGAGGCGATGAGTCCCTCGTAGTCGCTCGCGCGGTGCTTCACGAGCGCACCCTTGATCGCTTCCGCGTCCGGCCCCGACGCGGGGAGGAACGACTTCCCCACGCGGACGATCGGGGCCATCAACTCGGTGCGGAGCCGCACGGCGAGCAGCCGCGAACGCTGCGTCGCCGCGAGGGTGAGACGCCCCCGGTGTTCCTGTTGCGCTGCCAGTTCGGTGAGGCGATCGATCGTCGCCTCGAACCTGGCCAGGCTCTTTTCCACCTCAGGTGCCACAGGTCCCGACCGCAGGAGATCGCGAACGCGGCGGAACATCTGCAGGCGGTTCTTGTCCTTGGCATGCATGGGACACGCTCCGTGGGAAGGTTGGACGCAGGAGAAGGGGAACGCCGAGCGCTGCGTCCGGCCGTTCGGCGTTCACGTTGGGGCTTCGCTTGCTGGGCGGCGCGGGTGATGCCCTTCAATGAGGGGGACGTCACCACCATCAGCCGGCCATCCCCCGACGTGCCTCGTTAGGTCTGACACGCACACGTTTGGTGCTGCATCGTCGACGGTCCGGACGGACACGGCGACGGTCGGTTGTTGCTCATCGACGGACCACGCGGCGGCGTCGACGTACCACACGGTGTTGTCCACGGCCCGCGTGACCTCGTCGACGGACCGACGTGACACGTGCACGATCCGAGCGACACCGCGGACGATCCACGCTGCAGCGTCGACGATCCGCCCGGTCAGCTGCACGCATCGGACGACATCGTCGACGATCCGGTTGGCCACGTGCACGGTCCGACCGTCGACGTGGACGTGTTCAGTCGCCGGCGCCGGCGTATCGTGCTGCATCTCGCACGTGCCGACCGCACACGCACACGGATCGCGTCGACAGCTGCACGGACCGACCAGCGTCGCCGACGGACGGGTCGTCGTCGTCGGCGGACCGGCCGATGCACGACAGGTGCACATCGGCCTCGTGGACGGACCGAGCGTCGGCGTCGAAGGTCCGAACGTCGACGTGACGCGCCCGGGCGAACGCGAGGACGGACCAGACCAACAGCTGCACGGACCGAGTGCGCGTGCACACGGACCAACGGCGTGTGGACACGGACCAACCGTTCGCGCACACGGACCGACGGCTCGTGCGCACAGACCGCGACCGATTGCTCGCGGGACTCCAGGCGTTGGGGGGCGATGCGCGGGTGCCGGACACGGTCGACGGCGCCTGCGCGCGTTTTTTCGCAACGAGCCCCCCTACCCTTTCCCCCGGACCCCCCATTTTTGTCAAGTGGGGTGGGGACAACGAACGGCGGTGTAGGCTTCGAGGCGTTAGGGGCGGGGCGCGCGACGAGTGCGCGGAGGCGCGCGGCGCAGGCGCCTAACTCAGGTCGCGTGAAGCGATTACCAGCGCAGCTGCATCGCGCGCGTCGATCGGTGTGGACGAGCGCGCGTCACGTGCACGCGCGCCGCCAGCGTTGCGGCGGGGGCGCACGCAGTCGCAACGTTGTGCGGCATTGCCTGACAAGTGACGGCGTGCGGCGGCCGGTGGTCGACGCGTCGCCGAGCCAGGAACCACGCCGACCGCATGAGGAGCTGCGCCGGCTGCGCCAGCCGCGGCAGACGCTTCGCGAGCAGCAGCGAACGACGAGCGAGCGCGCCGCCTACCCCCGCCGCCGCGGCTCGTCCATCGGCAGGAACGCCCGCAGGAACGACTTCTCCTGTGCCGTGAGCGACGCGAGCCCTTGGGCCTGGACCTTGTCGACGATGCGGGTGACCGCCTCGCGGTTGACCTCGTGCACCCCGGACATGTCGATCTCGCCGACGCCTTCCACCGTGCGCATAGACGGCGGGGCCGAACGCGCCGGATGCGAGATCGAGGGGGCGGAGGTGCTGGTCGCCATCTGCCGGAACTTCCCGCGCCCGCGCTCGAGCCACTTGAGGTAGAGGAACGCCCCCGCGTAGCCGCCCAGGTGGGCAAAGTGCGCGATGCCGTCGCCACCGCCGCTGAATCCGCTGAACAGGGCGAGCACCGTGGTCCCGATCACCAGGACGCGCGCCGGCACCGGGACGATCCCCCAGAGGAGGATCACGTCGTTGGGCCAGAAGAAGGCGAAGGCCAGCATCACGCCAAAGACGCCCCCCGATGCGCCGATGATCGGCGCGCCGGAGAAGAGCATCGACAGCAGCGCTCCGGTGATCCCGCTGGCGAAGTACAGCGTGGCGAAGCGCTGTGACCCCATTCGGTCCTCGATGCGCGGACCGAAGAAGTAGAGCGCCAGCATGTTGAAGCCGATGTGCGACAGGCTGCCGTGCAGGAACATGTAGGTCACCACCGTCCACGGCCGCACCAGCGCGGCGGCGGGGACAAAGGCAAACCAGTTGCCGAGCCCCGGTACCATGGACTGCAGCAGGTACGCGGCGATGTTGACGAGGACGAGGATCAGGACGACTGGGGTCACGTCGGCGACGGATCGGGGGGCGCGGCGAGGTGATGTGCTGGAGCGGCGCGCGATGAAGCGTGGTCGGGTTGCGCTGGTAAGGTAGTACCCGGGGAAGCGCGGGAGGGCGGCCGAGGGTTGAAGAGAGGGTCAGGTGAGAGGGAGCGGTTGGAGGAGCTTGACATATATATGTCTCGTGATGACTCTGCAGACATATGCAACGCACAACCGTTCGACTCCCAGATGAATTGCTGCGCGCCGCCAAACGTCGGGCGCAGCAGACCGGACGCACCCTCACGCAACTGCTCGAGGACTGTCTGCGCGCGGAGTTGCGGCAGCCGACGAAGGCCGCGCGCGTGATGGAGCCGCTCCCGACCTATCACGGAGGGACGCTCAGGCCGGGGGTGGACCTGAGCGATTCGAGCGCGTTGGAAGACCTCATGGGCGGGACGTAGCCGTGGTCCTGCTCGACGTCAACGTGCTCGTGTCGGCCATGCGTGACGCGTCGCCGCGCCATGCGGTGTGCAAGGCGTACGTCGAGCAACTGCGGCGTGCGCCCGAGCCGTTCGGATTGAGTGACCTGATCCTGAGCGGCGCGCTGCGTGTGCTGACGCATCCGCGGGTCTTTGATCCTCCGACCCCTGCCGAGGCGGCGCGCGCGTGGGTGACGGCGCTCCGCGACACGCCTAACGCGGTGGTGATTGCGCCGGGGCCTCGGCACTGGGAGCTCTTTCAGGGGCTGCTCGTACACTCGGGGGCCATCGGCAACGTCGTCTCCGACGCGTGGCACGCCGCGCTTGCGATAGAGCATGGGTGCGAGCTGGTGTCGGACGATGCCGCCTTTGCGCGGTTTGTCGGGTTGCGGTGGAGGAGGCCGGGGTGAGCCGATCCGGCGCGTCGGGCTCGTGACGTCGACACGGGCAACTGAAGAGCTTGACACGGGGGTTCACGGGGGTAACACGGGGGTTCACGGAGGAGATCGCATGTTCGCCGCAGTCCTCCGTGAACCCCCGTGAAACCTCCGTGAACCCCCGTGTCCGGCTTTGTCTGGCGCGATCCCGTGGGCGCGCCTGAGCGAGCGCTTGCCGCCCCTCCCCTGCGCCCCAGCAGAAAGACCCCCACCACCGGTTCATCCTCCACTTCGCCGGTGAGCGCGAGCGTGTCGCCGTGCACCGCGATGTGGTCGATCTTGTAGGGAAAGAGCACCGACCCGCGATACGCGAGCGAGCGCCGGTCGTAGACATCGAGCACGCGATGACGTTGCGGTGAGGTTCCCCAAAAGCTCACCAGCACCACGTCGCGCCACGCCGCCACGTCGCTTGCACCTGCCCGGGTCCCTTCCGCCAAGGAGTGACGGCGCCGCTTGCTCGTGCCGCTCACCGCTTCACGGGCCTCGGGGAGTGACTCGATGTGCGTCCCGGTGACAGGCGGGGAGGTAGACGCAGGTGGAGTCGTCGTGACCTCCTCCCCGGAATCGGAGCTAGTTCGCAGTTGGGGAGTCCAGCCGACTCGAGCCCTCGCGCCGCATCCAGCGCCATGAGCGCCGACGGCCCGGCGCACTGGTGCACTGATGCACTGATGCACTGGTGCACTGATGCACTGGTGCACTGGTGCACTGGTGCACTGGTGCACTGGTGCACTGGTGCACTGGTGCACCTGGACGTGAAGCAGCCGGGCACAATCGGGCGCGTGGGCCACCGCATGAACGGCAGTCGCCCGACGCGCACTACAGGATCGGCTGGGAACCCCTCCCTATTGATCGTGAGTGGCCGGGCTCCACGCGCAACGATCTACGCGAAGCTTGAATCGAGTAATCGTGAAATTGCGCGACCGCTCATTCTTGGCGGGCTCCGCCTCTTGCACGCTGATCAAGTCGTCCCCGCCGACCGCGAATCGACGCAGCGGAAACGTTCTTCCGGGAATTGGGATGTCTCCACACTGTTCGCGCGTGCGCAGATTCACGATGTGCAAGAAGGCGGTGGCACCCAGCCACGGACCCTTCAGTTGCTGATCGAGATATACAGCGAGCAGAAGGGGCCCGCGCACCAGCGCGATTGTCGCAACAGACGACGGTTCGAGAAGCGGCTCTGGAGATCTTGACGAGTCAGCCGCGACAATCAGCTCCGCCAGAAGCTGGCGTGCTCCACGTCTCAGCGACCGACTCACTTCTATCGAATCACGTTCTCGCGTGCGCAAGTCGAACACGTAGGCAAAGTCGGAGAGTTCGGTAGTAGAGATGACAAGCGAGTCGAGCACGTCCACACCGACTTTACCAAAGAGCGATGCCGCTCGCGGTGCGCTCGCGATGAGGTCGGCGAGCGTACCGCTGCTATTGAACGTCCTCTGTCCGACGGACGCGGTAATCGAAAGTCCGCGTTCTACAGCCACTCGAGCAACAACGACCGTACTATCGTGTGCGGCGATCGCCGCGGTCCCTGAGTCGAACGTGGCAAACGGCACGACATCGCGCGCACCTTCGCCCACGCGAAACCTCAAGATCTCGCCGGACGGATAACCGAGCGCATAGCCGACCGTGCTATCCAACATCACTGCTCCAACTAGGGAACTTGAGGAGTCGCCAAAGTCGAGCTGGACCGCTCGACCACCGACGTTGGCCGCAACGATCGCGTCCGGGCGACGCAAGAGCAGAAGCGCGTTTCCGCGCCCGTCAGCCACAACCCCTTGAAACCTGCCGCCCTGCTCGGTCGGGATCGCGACGTTCGATTCTTCTGCGCTTTCTATCACTCCGCTTGTGTCACCCATCTGTGAGTCGCGAGGCGGAGCACGACCGGCATCCGCGCACGAGGGAAGCAAGCTGGCGACAGCTGCCACCGTCGCGACAACGACAACGGCGGAGCGGCGGCGGCGCGCCGTATACATCCGTATCCGAGGCACAATTGTGAAGGCGGTGACGCGAGCTGAGTGTGCGGCAGGTTCTGAACTCACGAAGTGCCTGCCTCTCCAACGGCGTAAATCATCGCGTGACGGCAGGAGGAGGATCGGTCTCGCTCTGAGTCCAAGCAGTTGTCGCAGGATGCGAGCAAGCGCTTCAATCGCCGGGAGGCGCCCACGCGGGGAGTTCCGGCCTACTGAATGTACGGCGCGAAGTCGCTTTGCCCGGAGGTCCGAATGACACGGACCGCGTTCAGGAAGGCCGAAGTGACCCCTTTCCGAGGATCCTGCGGGAGGGAAAGGATCGTGCCCGCGGTATCAAAGAGAAGTTCTCGGGGCGTGGGCGCACCCCGATGTAGCAGCGAGCGCCGATAGATCGCGTCAACCGTGATTCGCTGAAGCGCAAGCGCTCGGACGTCATCATCGGTCGGTGTTCGATCGAGCACAAGCAACACGCGGAGCTTCCCACTCCTAGCGACCTCGCGCCACTCGCTGATTGGCGTAATGCACGAGAAGCAGTCGGTTGGACTATAGAAGAGGACCACCGTGGGCACAACTCGGTCGATGAGGTCGCCGAGGCTACGGCCATCTGTGACGCGGCTAGAACTGCTAAGGGACTCGCGGCACCCTCCAACGATAAGAGCGCCCACCAGAGTCCAGCTGAGCGCGCAACGGATTCGCCAAGGTCCGGGTCCCAACAGGGTCTGCGAGTGGCTGCGAGCGATCACTGCGTAGTCCTCCATTCGCATGACGTCAAGTCCACGTGAAGCCGCTTCACAATCGTTTCGGCTGCCCCCGTCGAACTTACATCCTGATACAGAACCAGGAGTGTATCGCCTCGAAACGTCGCGACCGGTGCTGGATCCGACGGCACGTCCAGCGCACCATCCACACACGCTTCGCGTCGACGAATGTTCACTACGCTAACAAAAGCTTTGCCACGGTATCTCGGACTGGTGCGATCCGGATCTACCGTGACGACGCCTACTCGCTCCGAGTCCAACCAGCCGAGCGCGATGGGTTGCGAGACATGATTTACTGCCTTCATTCCAAGCGACTGATTCGTTCGCAGCAGTGGCAATAATCGCGTGGGCGCACCTTTGCGTCTCGCCACCGCGATATGGAAGCTGTCCACATCTGCCGGCCCGGGGCCGAACACGAACAGCCAATTCGACACTTCGAATGCTTGGGCAATCCGACTACCATGGACGGCCAATTGAGTAAGCCTGAACGCGTCTGTTAACAGAGGATCATCATGTGCGTCGTACGGCAATTGTCCGCGCGCGACCAATTCGGAAAGCGTGTCAGGAAACTCGACGAACGATGAATGCCTGGTCGCGTCTAGGAGTCCGAGAAGAACGACTCCGTCCCTCGATGCCAGTCCAGTGGTTGCCTTGGCGGTGAATCGACGACCCCAGCGCCACTCTCCCGAGCGAAGATCGAACGCTTCAATGCGAAGGGCCGGAGAGTTTTGGACGAGCAAGAGCGAATCGCCGACAAGAGACATCCAGCCAGGCGATGCGAATTCGCCGGGACCGCGTCCTCTTCCTCCAATGGTGCGCCTAAGGTCTCCATCTGCCGCGTACTCGAGCACCCGGCCTACGGCCGCGTCGCTGACAAGCACGCGGGAGTCTGAAATCGCTAGAATGTCATTTGGCTTGGAGACGAACACACCTCCCTTCTCGGAGAGCACGAGTGAGTCGATCGTTCGAAGCCTCGGTCCCGCAATGCTGGGCTTTCTCTCCTCGCCGATTCGATCGCCGGAGCAGCCCACCAGGGCTACTAGGCGCAACACGGGCACCAGTCGGACGGCGAGTCTCTGCAGCCTTCGCCTGAAGTCGGTGGAAGGCAGGACGGACCGGTTCGGCTCACCGTCGCGCCGACGTGGCAACCGCTCTGATTTGTATTCCGCGACCCGAGTGGCGCTATGTTGATGTCCGCACACAATACCAGCCCCACCGCCGCAAGTCTCCAATCGGCTTGAGCAAACGCGCGCTGCGTTCATGATGGCCTCACTTATGCCACGGCCTTCGACCCGTGACTAGGATGCGCAACACCAGCACGAATGTATCCAAGTGGGCGCGCAGTCCTGCTGCCACGACATGCAGACGTACTGCAATGTGCCGCCATCGTTGCACACGGCCTTCGCTTCGGCCGCACTGATGCTAATCGCCGCGACGGCCAGCACTGTGCTTCCAAGAAGTCTCTTCGGCATGATCACTCCTCGATGCGGTGAATGTTAGAACTTCCTTCGCTTGTGACACCTGACCTACTCCTTCCAGCGCGCGCTTGCTCTCGCCTCGTCCGCGACTTGATAGAGCACTCAGATGAATCGCGCTCGTTGAGCTCGACTTCGAAGGCGCGCGAGCACGATGTGGTAAGTATCATGTCGAGCGTGAATGTCGTGTTCAATAGAAAGATTGCGACAACGCGGCGCGAAGATGCGACAGGCGCTCGCCACGACGGCGCCGCTTGCTAGAGCCGCGGATCTCCTCGCGAGCCTCCGAGAGTGCCT
>ERZ795044.5728-NODE-5728-length-10015-cov-5.539759_pt1 | contig 10015 bp, 12 predicted proteins | sample MGYA00375128_ERZ795044 | MGnify/ENA primary metagenome ERZ795044 (study PRJEB30173, sample SAMN05720213) | anaerobic digester metagenome | isolation source: active sludge of municipal wastewater-treating anaerobic digesters | place: USA | collected 2014-12-22 ... | reverse complement strand
TCGTGACTGGAGTTCAGACGTGTGCTCTTCCGATCTCAAAACCCCACTAAGATCAGTCATTCCTACTGGCTTGTTATTTGCCTTACCAACGATTGAAACGACAGCAAATGGAATCCGTGTTCCGGTTTCTTTTTCAACTACTGTAATCGTAACCTTATTTTTTGCATAACTTGTGTTAATGAATATAAATAACAGGAGGGAAACAATAAAGTGGGTTCTTTTGAGTAAGACAGTTGTTTTCATTTTCGTATGGTTTTAAAATATTACAATGAATAAATATAATCCAACATAAAATGAAAGTTGTCAGGTTCACGTCACATAAATAAATTCTACTTAATCTAAATAATTATTGAACATGGAAAAACTCACAAAACCCGAAATCCAGGAAAACCTCGACCTGATCGATTCAGGCTGGTCGCATGAAGGAGATTTTATTAAAAAAGAATTTCAATTCAAGGATTTCTTACAAGCATTTTCATTTATGACTGCTATTGCTGCAGAAGCAGAAAAAATGAATCATCATCCGAATTGGGAAAACGTATATAACAAAGTTAAGATTGCTCTCAGTACGCACGATGCCGGTGGAGTTAGTTTAAAAGATTTCGAATTGGCTTCGAAGATAGATTCAATTCTAAAGACGAGACAGTAGAATTGTTCATTTATGATGACAACTCCTTTTTTCTGACAACAATAAATTGCTTAGTTTTACTGAATGGAAATGAATGACCTCGTCGAATTTAAATCAACTCCTGAGATCCGGGAAAAACTTAAAAAATATGGTATCACAAAGAAGTTTTCCGAAGATGATATCATACTGAATGAGAATGCATATATCAAAGCTATTCCAATTTTATAAACGGAAGCATCAAAGTTATGCGAACCGATGAGGATGGGAGAGAGATTCTGTTGTATTATATAAGGCCCGGAGAAAGTTGTATTATGTCTTTTCTTGGTGGTATCCATAATGATACAAGTAAAGTAATAGCTATTGCAGAAGAACCAACAGAAATTTTGTTTATTCCAATCGATAAAGTTAATGAACTGATCCGGGAATATCCTGAGTGGCTTGATTATATTTTCCGTTTATATCATCGTCGTTTCGAAGAATTACTGGAAGTTGTAAATGCAGTGGCCTTTAAAAAAATGGATGAACGATTGTTAGCATTTATAAAGAAGAAATCTGAAATGACAAACAATAAAGTGATCAATGTTACCCATGAACAACTGGCAAATGAATTAGGTACTGTCCGCGTTGTAATTTCCAGACTCCTCAAACAAATGGAAGAAGAAGGCTTGGTTGAGTTGGGACGGAATAAGATTACTTTAGTAAACTGAACAAAACTTTTCTTTATGTAACAAATGTAACTGTGCAGTAGGCTTAAATGAATGACCTTTGATGCATTAAAATCAAAGAAATGACACCACATTCAGTTATCTTGATTGCGCTAATTGGAATTCTATCTGGGATCCTTGGTGGAATGCTCGGTTTAGGTGGTGCGATCATTATTATTCCAGCATTGATAATGTTTCTGGGTTACTCTCAGCAAATGGCACAAGGAACAGCGCTCATCATGATGGTTCTTCCGGTTGGAGCTCTGGCTGCATTTCAATATTACCAGAAAGGATTCGTAGATATCAAAGCATCATTGATCCTTGCAGCATTCTTCTTTGTAGGTGGTTACTTTGGGGCAAAATATGCAACTCAGGTTCCGCAGGAAATACTGAAGAAAATATTCGCATCAATGCTTGTAGTGATCGCCGTTAAAATGTGGTTTCAAAAATAACTTTATCAATAAATATTTCAAATGAACTTTCTTAAAAATAATTTTTTAACACTGGCAGGTATTCTGATCGGTGCAATAGCAGGATATCTGTATTACACTTATGTAGGATGCTTATCCGGAACTTGCGCAATAACTTCAAAACCGTTGAACAGTACGCTTTATGGTGGATTAATGGGCGGATTGTTCTTCAATATCTTTCAAAAGAAAAAATCAAAAACAGAATAAAATGAATATTGAAAAATTAATCAAAGAAAATCAAGGGACGATTGTCGATGTCAGATCTGAAATGGAATTTTCCGGTGGTCATGTTAAAGGTTCATTGAACATTCCCCTGCATGAATTACCATCCAGGATGGAAGAGATCAAAGCCCTGAAGGCACCTTTAATACTATGTTGTGCTTCAGGTGGCAGAAGTGGTCAGGCGTATATGTACCTGAAACAACTTGGAGTCGATTGTCACAATGCCGGATCATGGGCTGACGTTAAATATGTAATTTCACAAACTGCAAATAATTAAATTATGTTAAATACGATAAAAAACATGCTTGGGCTTGGTGCCAAAGTTAATTACGCTGATTTAGTTCAGCAAGGTGCGATCATTCTGGATGTTCGTACAAAGAATGAATATGCTTCAGGACATATAAAAGGTTCTGTAAATGTTTCTGTTGATCAGCTTGCAAAAAACCTCAGCAAATTTCCTGATAAAAGCAAAACTATAATAACCTGTTGTGCATCCGGAATGAGAAGTGCTTCAGCAAAAAGTATTCTGAAGTCTAACGGTTATTCTGAAGTTTACAATGGGGGCGGCTGGACTTCTTTAAGGTCCAAGCTGTAATTCTGATAGAAAAAAATCTATATTCGCCATTCTAATGAATGGCAATGGATCAGAATAAAGATATCTTAGATAGTGATTTTACCGGTAATGATAGTTCCAGGACAGAAGAGTTTCTGATCAGTGAGAATAAATTTATGTTCTTATGTTTCATCAGTCTTGGAATGTATCAGGTCTGGTGGAAATATAAAGCGTGGAAGTTCTTCAAGGAAAGAGAAAACCTGGATATCATTCCGGCCGCAAGGGCAATATTCACTTTGTTCTTCCTTCATGGATTACTGACCCGCATTCTTGGATATGCTTCTTCGAAAGGTTATGGAAAAGATTATTCAGTTACCGGAATGTTTATCGGTTATATAATCTTCAGCATGTTCTCCCGTTTATCGGAGCCCTATTACCTGATCGGATTGATGAATTTCACTTTTCTGATCCCTGCTTTCAGAGCATTTAATTATGCGAAAGAAAATAGTTCAGACATTAAAGTAATTTATCTCGATCAGTTCACCGGCCGTCAGGTCGCCTTGATCGCTATAGGAATACTTTTATGGTTGTTGATTTTAACAGGCATGTTTGATCCTGCAATGAGAGTCAGTGGTCAATGAAGAATGAATACTGCGATATTAAAAAGGTATAAAATAAACAAACGCTGAAAGCCTTACGGGGCTTATCAGCGTTTGAAGTCAGCCTTACGGGGCTGGAGTTAAACCATATGCTGTTTAGGTTATGAGTGCAATATAGGGGCTTCTGATAGCAGCCGTGTTCCACTAATAGACCAGTTCTTACATGTGAAAGCTTTATTTAATTTGTGTGCCAGCAAAGGTGAATTGGAATGTTAAATGGCAATATTTTTTTCATCACCACTGAATTTCACTGTAAGAAAAGTGACTTTAATCACTGAAATCCATCTATTTTCAGGAATAATCCCCATTCACCGAAGTTTATTAACTTTGCACCCGGAAAGAATCTATCTATGTACAAGCTAAATACCATCGATCAGGCGATCAAAGACCTCAAAAACGGGAAAGTGATCATCGTTGTTGATGATGCTAACCGTGAAAACGAAGGCGATTTTATCACTACTGCTGAAAATGCTACTCCTGAGATCGTAAATTTTATGGCAACCCATGGCCGCGGATTGATTTGCGTGGCTTTGACTGAAGAAAGATGCGCAGAACTTAATCTGCCATTGATGGTTTCAAATAATACTTCTTCTCACGAAACACAATTCACTGTTTCTGTCGATCTGATCGGTTACGGAACTACAACAGGTATTTCAACTTCTGATCGTTCAAAGACAATTCGTGCTCTGATCAATCCTACAACTAAACCGGAAGAGTTAGGCAGACCCGGACATATCTTTCCATTGCGTGCTAAGAAAGGCGGCGTATTACGTCGTACCGGACATACAGAAGCAACAATAGATCTGGCACGTCTTGCAGGAGCTTCTCCCGCAGGTGCACTTGTAGAGATCATGAATGAAGATGGAACGATGGCTCGTCTTCCTGACTTAATGCAGATTGCAAAAAAGTTTGACCTGTCAATAGTTTCAATTGAAGATCTCATCGCTTATCGTTTGCAAAAAGAAAGTCTGATCGAACGACAGATCGATGTTAAACTTCCAACAGATCACGGAACTTTTGAATTAGTTGCTTATAAACAGATCACAACCGGACAAGATCATCTGGCTTTGTTCAAAGGTTCGTGGGAAAAAGATGAACCTGTATTGGTTCGTGTTCACTCATCTTGTATCACCGGCGATATTTTTGGTTCATGCCGCTGCGATTGTGGTCCGCAATTACATGCTGCAATGGACATGATCGAAAAAGAAGGCAAAGGCGTGATCGTTTATATGAATCAGGAGGGCCGTGGAATTGGACTGCTGAATAAATTACGCGCATATAAATTACAGGAACAAGGACTCGATACTGTTGAAGCGAATATAAAATTGGGTTTCGAAAGCGACGAACGTGATTATGGCGTAGGAGCACAGATCATCCGTGATCTTGGCATTACAAAAATGCGCTTGATGACCAACAATCCAAAAAAACGCGCAGGATTAATAGGCTATGGTCTGGAGATCACAGAAGTTGTTCCAATCGAAGTTGTAGGTAATAAACATAACGAAGGGTATCTTACCACTAAGAGGGATAAGATGGGGCATACGATACGGATTGGGAAGTAATCCTTTTGTTCAAAGTTCAAAGTTCTAAGTTCAAAGTTGGTTTCATAGGTGACTACGAAGCCAACTTTGAACTTTGAACTTTGAACTTTGAACATTGAACTTATTCCAATAGTCGTTTGTAAAATTTCCCAGCCATCTCCCCGGTACACTGAAGAGAATACTTTTCTTCCGCCAGCTTCCTTCCATTATTCCCGATTTGTCTGCACCAATTTTCGTTTTCCATGCATCGTTTTATCATTGCTGCAAATTCAGGTGGGGTATTGGCGATAAGAATATTTTTTTCGTGTTCCACTTCAATTCCTTCAGCGCCGATAGAGGTAGAGATGATCGTTTTTCCTGCTGCAAGTCCCTGAATAATTTTAACCCGCATACCACTGCCACTTAATAGTGGAACGATCATGATCTGCTTATTCATCGTATATGCTGCGGCATCGGCAACAAGTCCATCGCATGTAACATTCGGATAATGTGCGTCAATAATATGTTGCGGGAAATCTCTTCCGGCAAGAAAGAGCTTTGCTTGCGGATTGGATTGATGGATCTTTGTCCAGCATTCTTTCAAAAACCATTCGACACCTTCAAGATTCGGAAGCCAGTCCATTGAACCGAGATGGTACAATACCATTTCACTTTTTTCAGAAGTACTATTCACGTAATCATTTACATCAATGCCTAATGGTATTGACAGAATCGGTCCTTTGAATCCAAGGGACTTAAAAATATTTTCATCAACAGATGTAATTGATATAATACCATCGATTGCAGAAAGGGTTTTCAATTCATATTGTTTCAACCGGCCGGCTAATAAATTGAGGTATTTCTTTTTGAGAATTTTTTTTTCAGAGACTGCTAAACGTTCCCAGATAATATGTTCAACATTATGCGACCTCAGAACTATTTTTGCTTTTGAATACTTCCGGATAGTTTCAATGTATGGTGTGCAGAAAAGAGTTTCGAGTTGAATAATATCGAATTTATTTTTCTCCAGTAATTTGGAAAGATCATTGGCAACATGCATTGAAAAGAAACGAACCATATTATAAGAATGGTGCGAAAACAAATTCAGAAATGCATCTGCGGCTTTTATCCTTGTATCGATATATGAAGCAGACATGTGTAACTTATCTTTCAATTCAACAGGAATAGTTTTCATGTCGATGAAATGTCTGGAAGTATTCAAACTGAATTGATGAACTTCGTGTCCGGATTGAGCCAAGGACAAAGCCATGTTCATCATTGCAATATTTCCTCCATCTACTGCTGGAAATGGCACTCTATGGCAGATCTGAAGAATTTTCACGTGTGTTGTTTTTTTGTTCCAAGAAATCTCCTGAAAAATTTCTTATAAGCATCTCCATCAAATAATGCTGAATCAGTTGTAGCTTTAAAGATCAGAAACAATCCGATTGGTAGTAAGACCAGACTTGACAACCACATTCCTTCGAATGGTTTCAACACTTCTTCACGGGCAAATTTTTCACCGGTGATAGAAAGAATGTGAAAGATCACAAAGAATAAAATTGAAACTACCATTGGCATTCCGAGTCCGCCTTTTTTTATAATCGCTCCAAGTGGTGCTCCTATGAAAAACAGGATCAGACAAGCAAAAGAAAGTGTAAATTTTCTTTGCCATTCGATATTATGCCGGGCGAGGGTTCTGGACTTCATATCTACATCACGGAAAGTATCGTTGGTCATACTCTTCATATTCCGTGCTGCAAATAGAGCACTTGTAGTAATTGCGATCTTTTTATCCTGAGGAAAATTATCAATGAACTTTTTATGTGTGAAGAGTACTTTACGTAGTTCTTTTGAGGGAACAGAATCAACATTCAGTGTAGGCAATATAACCCTGTAAAAATTATCCTTCCTTTCATTGATCTTTCTTTCGATAGAATCTGAAGCATACGAAAGTTGTTTCAAATTCAACATCTGATAATTGTCGCGAAACAATTGCTCATTGGTTCTGGTCATTTTAAATGAACTCAGATCCATCCGGATAGTTTCTTCTTCAAATTCAGTACGCATCATCGGATGAGAATTTTTTCCCGGACGACTTTCTTTTTCTTCGTATGAAAAACCTTTGTATAAATTCAGAATGAGATATCGTTCATCATCCGACATTGCCATCTTGCCGCGTTCTGCTAAAATTACCTTGGTATTACCTTGATTCATTGTATGATCATAGATCATCAGGTTATTCAGCGTTTGTCCGTCTTCCGATTTTTTTCCGATCTTGATCGAATAGCCGTCAATACCATTATAAAAAATTCCTTCCTGTATCAAGAGGGCAGGTTTTTGCTGGCGGACATCATACAGAAGAGCATTCATTTTCAGATTGGCGATCGGTAAAATGTAGTTACTAAAAATAAAAGCTGAACCGCAAATAAGGAATGCTGTGATGATCAGTGGCCGCATCACTCTTTGCAAAGAAACCCCTGCAGATTTAAATGCCGTTAATTCGAAATGCTCTGCCAGGTTTCCGAAAGTCATGATCGAGGCAAGAAGTAATGCCAGTGGTAAAGCGAGTGGAACTAAAGTTACGGCTACGTATACCATCAGTTTGATGATTATGTACCATTCCAGACCTTTTCCTACCAGGTCATCAATGTATTTCCACAAAAACTGCATTAAAAGCACAAACAAAGAGATCAGGAAAGTTACCAGCATGGGGCCGGCAAATGATCTTAAAACAAGGAGAGTTAATTTCTTCACGCTATATTTGTTGCTCAGTTAAAGCGGATGCAAGATAATATTTTGAACTTTAGTAACGAGGAAATGCAGGTTTTAGTCGATAAGAAATTCTTCGAATTAAAACATTCATCAACAGCGAAAATGATCGAACTTTTCGGAATGCTGGAGGTGGAATTGAAATCTGTTTTTTCAGAGGCCGCATTGAATGTCGAAGGATTGAATTCTTCTTCAGGAAAGATCTTTCGTGGTGAGAACTACAAACTATTTCCTTACGTTTTGCTCGATTGTCCCAGGATGTTCAACAAACAATCCGTCTTCGCATTTCGTTCGATGTTCTGGTGGGGAAATGAATTTACATTTACGCTCCATATTCAAGGAAATGCCTGGGAATATTTCAAACCAAAACTGATCCGTAATTTAGAAAGGCTGACCGAAAGTGATATTTACTTTTGCGTGAATGAAAGTCCGTGGCAGTATCATCTTGGAACCGATAATTATCTATTGCTGAATTCTCAGAAGGACTTAGAACTTGCACTGCAGATTTTATCTGCAAAAGATTTTGTGAAACTTACGCGAAAACTTTCGATCTCAGAATACAAAAGTGTAATTCAGGTAGGGAAGGAGACGTTGAAACTATTCCTTGGATTGTTAAAAGATTAACAGCCCAGAATGTGCATCAGAGTATGGATCTGACTATTCCACAAAAGTTCGTTTTCTTCTTTCTCATCTTCATCAGTAAAGTCTGTCACAACTAAAGCAATATCTGAAGTGATCTCATCCTGTATTATTTCAAACTGAAAATAGGTGTCGTCTTTTTTTTCATCAGTGACCCATTTGTAACGGATCATCTGATTATCTTTTTTTGAAACGATCTGAGCTCTTTGTTCTGAACCTTCCCAATGAAAAACGTAATCACCTTCACGGATAGTTACTTTATCGGCAAACCATTCTTCAAGGCTACTAGCATTACTGAGGTAATTGAACAATATTTTTGTAGACGATTTGATTTCGAATTCCAGTGAAAATTTTACTTTTTTCTTCGTTTTGATTTCCTGCTTCACGTTATATTACTTAAAATTAATTACTTCCTGATTTTCAGGGGAAGCGAAGATAGTCATTTTTTTATTGAAAACCTCAAAAATGATAATACCTTCGCAACGACTATGGCACTACTGCATTCACTGGAAAAAGAAGGAAATTGGCTGTTTAAGCACAGGGGACAACTTCCGTTGATCTTATTCATTCTGGCAATTCCCGCTGTTTTTTCGACTTCTTATGATGACCTCACTCCGGTGCAGGTTAAAGCCTTTAATTATTCGGCTTATATTCTTTCCATTCTTGGATTTTGGGTGCGGAGTTATACGATAGGTACGACTCCCCGAGGGACTTCCGGTCGCAATACAGAGGAGCAGGTCGCTGAGCAGCTCAACCATAGTGGAATCTATTCAACGGTCCGACATCCATTATATTTGGGGAATTACTTAATGTGGATTGGAATAGTTCTGTTCACAAAAAACATTGAATTCACCATCATCGTAAGTTTGATGTACTGGTTGTATTACGAGCGGATCATGTTTGCAGAAGAACGTTTTCTCGAACGTAAATTTGGTCAGTCGTATCTGGATTGGGCAAAAGGTGTTCCTGCTTTCATCCCAAGATTCAGTTCATTTCAGAAAAGTTCAATACCATTTTCGATGAAAAGTGTGTTGAGAAGAGAGTATTCAGGAGTACTGGCAACAGTAATTGGGTTTGTATTTGTTGACCTTTTAATTGGCTATAAAAAGTGGCATACGATTAGTCTAGGAAAAAATTTATGTATCATGTTGATCATCACAACAGTTATCACCATCATTCTCCGCTCGTTGAAGCATTATACGAGTGTGTTGAAAGAAGAGGACAGAAGCTAATTATAATAAAAATTTTGATACAAAAAATCCCTTGAAATGAATGCAAATCAAGGGATTAGTAGCGAAAGGGGGGATCGAACCCCCGACCTCAGGGTTATGAATCCTGCGCTCTAACCATCTGAGCTACCTCGCCATTTTTTTTAGGGGCTGCAAATATCCGAAATTGTTTGTGTTCTGCAAATTTCTTTTCAATCAATTTCACTGCAAATTAAGTTTCTACATATTTAAAAGTTCAAAATCAAAAATGCAAAGTTGAATTTATTCAAATTACTAATTACAACTTATTCGTTCTGGTTATGGTTTAAATATCAAGTAAGTTATTGGAGCAAGTAAAGGAACACTAATAGCCAATACAACAAATATCATCTTTACATTTCTAATCTTTCTGTCTTCATCTTTCCATTTTTCTCTAAAATTTACATAGTTGTTATAGAAAATTTTATAATTCCTGATTGAAAGAAGAAAATAAATGATGACAACTAAAATCTTAGAATAGTTAAATAATTCTTTTCGTAACGGATTTTCAAAAAAGCAATAGAGGAATATACTTAAAAAATTTACGAGAATCATGACTTGACTAAATGTTACCCATACAATCCCATTAATTTCATTGCCG
>ERZ795044.5724-NODE-5724-length-10017-cov-7.627183_pt1 | contig 10017 bp, 9 predicted proteins | sample MGYA00375128_ERZ795044 | MGnify/ENA primary metagenome ERZ795044 (study PRJEB30173, sample SAMN05720213) | anaerobic digester metagenome | isolation source: active sludge of municipal wastewater-treating anaerobic digesters | place: USA | collected 2014-12-22 ... | reverse complement strand
TCGGTCGGGGCAGGCTGCTGCGACGGCGGGACGTTGTCGATCCAGATGCGGCACATCCCCTCGGGCGGGAGATACGACGCGGGGATCTCCTCGCGCCCGTCCGCCTTCGCCTTGATGGGCACGAGCGAGCGGACCGGCGGCGGCCCCTGCGCGTCGGCCTGCGCCGGCAGCAACGCCGCCCCCACCATCATCGTCACCGCCAAGCCGAGTCGAGAGATCACCGCTGCTCCATGCGAATCGGGAATCGAACTACCCGTGTCACGGTGCACGGAAAGTGCCTCGCCGGCGCCCCGTTCGGCAAGTCGACCTAACCACTTTACAGACAACACCTTAACGGAGGGGCCCCGCGCGAGGCGTCCGGAACCCGTCCCTCAGCGCAGACGATCGGGGAGGACACGGGGACACCCCGCTCACTCTTGGCGTGCCCCTCGAGCACCGGGCCGCGGCGACGGCACCACCCGCTAGTCGCCGAACGAGATCCCGGTGGCGCGCGCGGTCCGCATCAGGTCGTGGTCCAGCTCGACGCTGCGCGGGTGGTTGATCACGTCGACAAAGGGGACCGTGACGATGTGCGGGGACTGCAGGGCGACCATGTGCCCCCACTTCTGTTTTTCCACCGCCTCGATGGCGGCGCCGCCGAAGCGGGTCGCCAACAGGCGATCGTAGCCGGTCGGCCCACCACCGCGCTGGAGGTGGCCCAGCACGAGCGAGCGCGCCTCCTTCCCGGTGCGGTTCTGGATCTCCCAGGCGAGGCGGCCGGCGATGCCACCCACGCGCTTGGCCTGCCCCGGAAGCGATTCGCCCAGGATCGACTCCTGCCCGCCGACCGGATAGGCCCCCTCAGCCACCACCACGATCGAGAACTGGCGCCCCGCGCGGTCGCGGGCGCGGACCTTGGCGCAGACCTTCTCGATGTCGAAGGGGATCTCGGGGATGAGGATAACGTCTGCGGTGCCGGCCACCCCGGAGTGCAACGCGATGAAGCCGGCATGGCGTCCCATGACCTCCATGACGATCACGCGATCGTGGCTCTCGGCGGTGGTATGCAGCTTGTCGATTGCCTCGATGGCGGTGTTGACCGCCGTGTCGAATCCGAAGGTCGTGATCGTGTGGCTGACGTCGTTGTCGATGGTCTTGGGGACACCGACGATCTTCATCCCACGTTCAAAGAGGCGCTGGCCGATGGCGAGCGAACCGTCGCCGCCAATGGTGACGATGGCGTCGATCCCGAGGCGGTCCGCGTTTTCGAAGATCTCCTTTGACCGATCCACCTCGATGAACGACCCGTCGGCTTGGCGCACGGGGAACTCGAACGGATTGCCCCGGTTCGTGGTCCGGAGGATCGTCCCTCCCAGATGCGCAATTCCGCGAACGGAGTCACGCGTGAGGGGGATGATGTCGTCCTCGCCGAGAAGGCCGTAGTAGCCACGGCAGATCCCGAGCACGTCCCAGCCGCGCGTGATGGCGGAGAGGACGGCGGCGCGGATGACGGCGTTGAGCCCCGGGGCGTCGCCGCCGCCGGTGGAGATCGCGATGCGCATCTCGTGAAGTGGAGAGGGAGGTCGTGTAGGAGGAGATCCTACGGGGAATTATCGGCCGCGCGACAGAGGCGGCCGATGCACCAGAAGGTGTCTCGGTCCCCCGCACGCACCGAAAAGTGGAGTTTTGTGAACCCGGCGGAAAGGTAAACGATTACAGCCCCGGCGCAGCCCGTCGGCCGCGGGGGAGTCACTGCGGAAGCTTCACCCCGGCGAGGTTCGCCAGCGTTCGAATGACCGAATCCTGCCGGACAACCACAGCTTTAAGCGAGTCGACCTGATCCTGCAACTCCTGCTGCGTGAGCCGCAGGTCATTGTAGGACTCGCCCAGCTCGGTCAGCGCCTGAGCGGTCTGCATGTCCTGCTGCGACGGCGGGGTGCAGGCGGCCGCTGCGGCGGCGAGCACCAGAAGTGAGGCGACGGCGAGCCGCGCTCGAGGAGCGTTCGAGAACGTCATGGACGGAGAGTATCGCGCGGGAACGCCGTTGGCGAAAGGCACCCGCGGGCGACATCGGGACGCCCCGCCGCCGCCGCAATCCCAGGATACAACATGCGCAGAAAGGGTGAGGCCCTCGGTCGCCACCGCCGCGACCATGGGGCACCACGCCAACCGGAGGGCGCATGCGCCGCGGTTTCACGTTCCTGGAACTCACGATCACGGTCACGCTGATCGGCGTCATCGCCCTCATCGCGATCCCGTCGGTGGCGCGCGTGCGCGACCGTGCGGCGGTACACGGCGCCACCTCGCTCCTCGTCTCGGCGCTCGCCGACGCGCGTCATCAGGCACTGCGCTGGCAACGTCGGACAGCGGTGCGCTTCGACACGCTCTCGGCGCACGCCACCGTGCACGCCGGACGCGATACCCTCTCGCGCGTGCCACTGGACTCGCTCTTTCGCGTGGCGATGCGCGCGAGCCGCGATTCGATCGCCTTCTATCCCTTGGGGCTGGGGTACGGCGCCGCGAACGCGCGGCTCATCATCACGCGCGGGGCGGCGGCCGAGACCGTGACGGTCTCTCGCGCGGGCCGGGTCAAGCGATGAGGCGAGACCGGCCGACGGGCGAGCGGCATCGGTCGCCGCTCGTCCGGGCGGAGGCGCCGCAGGCCGTCAGGTGGTCGCGGCGACCGTGCCGAAGTCGAAGCCGGGAATCGAGATGCGTTCGATCGGTTGTCCGAGCACCCGCTCGATGGTGCGGACCATCGCGATCTCGTCGGGCGACATGAAGGTGAAGGCATCGCCCGTCGACGCGGCACGACCGGTGCGCCCGATGCGGTGCACGTAGTCCTCGGCCTGTGCCGGCACGTCGTAGTTGATGACGTGCGAGATGCCCGAGATGTCGAGGCCGCGCTGCGCGATGTCGGTCGCCACGAGGACGCGGATGTCGCCGCTCTTGAAGCGCTCGATCGCCTGGGTGCGTTGCGCCTGCGTCTTGTCGGCGTGCATGGCCGTGGCCTCGACGCCGGCGGTGTGCAGGTCGCGCACGACGTGATCGGCCCCGTGCTTGGTGCGCGTGAAGACGAGGACCGAGTCCATCTCCGGACGTCGCAGCAGCTCGACGAGGAGATCGTTCTTTCGCCCGCGGGGGACGGGATACACCGCGTGCCGCACGGTGCTGGCCGCCGAGGAGCGGCGTCCGACCTGCACCACCACGGGACGGCGCAGGTACTTCCGCGCCAGCGCTTCGACTTCCGGCGGCATGGTGGCGCTGAACAGCAGCGTCTGGCGATACGGCGAGATACCACCGACGATGCGGCTGATCTGCGGCGCGAAGCCCATGTCCAGCATGCGGTCGGCCTCGTCGAGCACGAGGATCTCGAGCGCGTCGAGCGACGCGTTGCGCTTCTCCATGTGGTCGATGAAACGACCGGGGGTCGCCACGATCACGTCGACCCCCTTCTGCAGCGCCTTTTCCTGGGGCTCGTACGCGACGCCACCGTAGATGGGCGCCACTTCGACATCGGTGAACTGCCCGTACTTGCGGAAGCTCTCGTCGACCTGCTGGCACAGCTCGCGCGTGGGCGTGAGGATGAGGCAGCGCAGGCGCTTCTCCCCCCCTAACAACCGGTGGATGATGGGAAGCGTGAAGGCGGCGGTCTTCCCGGTGCCGGTCTGGGCCAGCCCCATGACGTCGCGCCCGGACATGGCCAGCGGGATCGCGTCGCGCTGGATCGGCGTGGGGGCGCGATAGCCGGCAGCCGCAACCGCCTGCACGATGGGGGCGGCGAGGCCGAGTTCGGCGAAGGACGGGCCGTCGACGACGGCGTCGATGAGCGCTACAGGAGCGGCGGCTGACGCGTCGACCGTCTCGACGACGTCTGATTCTTCGCTGCTCGGGGTGCTTTCAGCCGGGCCGGCCGGAGCGTTCGGCCGGGCCTGGGTCTTCGCCGCGGGCTTGCGCTGCCTGGCCGCGGGACTTGAGGTCTTCATTCCGCCTGTTGTCTGAGTCGTTTTGGTCCCCGCAAGCTAAGCGGCGGCGGGCGGCACACGCCACCGCCCGATTGACCAGCTTCCCGGTGTCTTGCATGCCCGGGTCGTTGTCCTCGCGCCTCAGGGATGGCGCGATCGGCCGGTCGGGGGGCCCCGTGCACGACGCGAGAGTGCGGCGCGGTTCGAGACGGTATCGCGGTCGGCGCACCCGCCCGCGTCATGTCACGGTACGGCGAACGGTGCACTCGACCGACCGACGAATCATGCCGGGCGCGAGGCGCATGCGGCCGGTACGTCTTTTCATGCGGCCGCGGGCCGACGCAGCGCGTTCGAGCGCCGAGTGCGAACTGCCGAGTGCCGAGTGTCGCGCGACGCGCCTAACGATCAACGCCCAAGTGGGGAAGCAGCTCGTCGAGCACCGTCTGCGGCACCTCCTCCGCCAGCACGTGCCCGGCGCGCGCCACGATGCGGGCTCGCCACCCGGGGAGCGACGTGACCCGTTGCGCCGACTCGGCCGCGCGCACCAGGAGGTCCTGCCCGCCGAGCAGGAGGAGGACGGGAGCGGTGATCTGCGCGAGTTCCTCGTGCGTGCGCGGTGCGAGGCGGTAGTGATGCAGCAAGGTGCGGAGCGCCCAGCCAAAGGCGGGATCGCGCGTCGGCGCCCAGTACTCGTCCACGTCACGGAAGGCGAAGTCGCCCAGGGTACCGTTGAGGGCGCGCACCACCAGCGGAATGCTCCAGGGCGGGACCGCATACCGAACGAGTGGCGCCACCGCCCCGGGTGTCGCCATCCGCGCGAGCACGAGGAAGCGCACGGGGGCGAGTCCGACCGGGGCCAGCAGCGTGAGGGTCGACACGCGACCGCGCTGCCGACGCGCCACGTCGAGGGCGACGCCACCGCCTAACGAATGGGCCACGATGTCGAGGCGATCGTACCCCAACGCGTCGATGACGCCCTCGACGTGGGCCGCCATGGCGTCGGCCGTGTAGAGCGTCTCGTCCATCGGCTTGTCGCTGCCGCCGTGTCCGCGCAGGTCCATCGCGATCACGCGTCGCCCGGCCCGCAGCACCGCCGGGAGCAGCTTGCGATAGTAGTACGCGGACGCCCCCCACCCGTGAATGAAAAGGACCGGCGGATGCCGCGCGTCGCCACCCTCGACGACCCGCGCCTGCTCGCCGTCTGGGAGCCTCACGAGCCGCGCCGACAGGTCGGCTTCCAGCGCAGGATACCACTCGTCAGGCGAGAGTCGCCCGCGAAAGAGACTGACCAGCACGCGAGGGGGTGTGAGATGGCTTCGAAGGAGGCGCCATCGAAAGTTGCCGCTCCCCGCGCCCGAAATGAAGGCACGGGAACTGGGGCGGACGTCATGCGGCGAGCCCCCGAGGTGCAGGGGCTCGCCGCATCGCGCGGGCTCGAGCCCACGCGCCGAGCGATGGCGACTACGTCGCTTCGTTCACCTCGATCTTGCGTCCCTTGGCCATCGCCGCCTCGGCCTTGGGCAGACGCACCACGAGCACGCCGTCACGGAACTGCGCCGTGATCTTCGCCGCATCGATGGTGCGCGGGACGACGAACGAACGAGCGAACGTGCCGTAGAAGCGCTCGAAGAGATGGAACTTCGCCTCCTCCTTGTCCTCGCGCTTCTCCTCGGTCTTCTCGCCGCGGATGGTGAGCACGTCGTCTTCGAACGTGACGTCGATGTGTTCCTTCGTCACGCCCGGCAGCTCCGCCGTGAGCATGAGTGCGTCGGGCTTTTCGACGATCTCGACCGGCGGCATCCACCCCACCGCCTCGGTGGTGAACAGGTCGTTCCCGGGCGTCTGGTTGAAGAACCGGCGCAGCCGATTCTGCATGTCGTCCATTTCACGGAACGCCGTCGTGAACGCCGGTGTCGTGCGCGGCATCAGGTGCCTGGTCATAACTCCTCCTTGCTGGAGTCACTTCCGTCGAGCGTTTCCTCGACACCTAGAAGGATGCCGACGCGCGCGCCCCGCGTCTGTCGGGCACGGACGGGAGATCGCGCCGGAGAAGGGACTACGCATGGATTGCAGGGCTCGCCGTTGCGCGCGTCGCGGCTCCGCACGTGGCGGCGAACCCGGCCGCACGCGGCGCTCAGGTGCCACGGAACCGGGCCGCGTCGTACCGCCGGTGCGGCCGGTGGGGCGGTGCCGACGGTCTCGCCGGTGCCGACGGCCGACGTTGCGCGACGTGGGTCGAGCAGGGCTGCCGCGGGGACGACGTGTGGGCAACGGGCACGCACCGGAACACCGGTGACGCCGAGGGGTCCCCTCGGGGCGCCGCGACAGCCAGGCGCGCGTCGCCAGCTCGGGTCGAGCGAGATCCACCTCGCAAGTCGTTCAAGCACAAGCGAATGAACCACCCGACCGGCACGTTCGCGTCGGCGATCGACGCCCGGCGCGGAAATGTGCCGCGCAGGTCAGTCGCGTATCGCGGTGCGCTTGTCCTGCACCAAGGCAACGCCCAATTTGCCGTGGCGACGCCCACACTTCCGACCATGCCTCGACTCCTCCCGCCCGACCCCCGTCTTCGCCGCGCAGCCCGTGCGCGGTGAGTTCGTCGATGTCGGGGGGGCTCGGCTGTACTACTACGCCGCCGGGTCGCGCGGAGGCGGCGAGCCGATCGTCTTCATTCACGGCTTTCCGACCTCGTCGCACCTCTGGAGCGACGTCGTCTCCCTCGTGCCCAAGGGGCACCGGGTCGTCGTCCTCGACCTGCTGGGATTCGGACGCAGCGATCCGCCCGGCACGGCCGACCTGTCGCTCCGGGCGCACGCCGACCGGGTGGTCTCGCTCCTCGACGCCCTGGGGATCAACTACGCGACCATCGTTGGGCACGACATCGGCGGGGGGATCGCGCAGTCGCTGGCGATCCGTCACCCCACGCGCGTCGCGCGCCTCCTGCTGATCAACTCCGTCGCGTTCGACGCCTGGCCGGGGCGAGAAGTGAAGCTCGTCAGGGCCACCATGCCGCTCACGCGTCACTTACCAGCCACGTGGATCCTGTCGGTCCTTCGCGCCGACCTGCTGCGTGGCTACGTCGTCTCGGAACGCGGGTCGCACTCCATCGAGCAGTACGTACGACCGTTCGCGTCGGAAGCGGGGCGGGACACGCTGGTGGCACACCTGGCGGCGCTCGACTCGGGGGAAACGAAAGCGCTCGAGCCGCGATTGAAGGACATCGTGGCGCCGACCGCGATCGTGTGGGGGGCAGAGGATCCGTTCCTGCCGCGCGAGATCGGGCAACGACTTGCCGATGCGATTCGTGGTGCCACGCTCGACGTCGTGCCGGACATCCGTCACTTTACGCCAGAAGAAGCGCCGGAGCGCGTCGCTCAGGCCTTGACCTCCCTCCTTTCGCGATGACGGCACCTCGACTCGACACCTTTCGCGCCATGGTCGCCAAGAACCCGGGGCACGCGCTCGCGCGCTTCGGGCTGGCGAACGAACTGCTCAAGGCGGAGCTGTGGGAGGAGGCCGCGGAGCAGCTGCGGTTGTACCTGGCGGCCCACGACGACGAAGGGAACGCCTACGGCCGCCTGGCCGAGGCGTGCCAGGCGTTAGGCAGACATGAGGAGGCGCGGGACGCCTTGCGGCGCGGCATCGCCGCGGCCGAACGATTTGGACACCCCGGCATGGCGAGTGAGCTGGCCGGGCGACTCGAAGACCTGGAGGATTCCGCGTGAACCGACTCGTGCGGGGCGCCCTGATCGCCCTCGCCTGGTGCTCCTTCGACGTCCCCGCCGCGCTCGCGCAGCGGGTCTCGCCCGTGGCGGCGCAGCCCGTGGGCGTGGGATCGCGGGTCCGCATCTCCGCCCCTTCCATCCGACGGGAGCGGTTCGTCGGGCGCGTCGACTCGCTCGACGCGAACGAAGTGACGCTCGACACCGCCGGGGTACGGCGCCGGCTCGGCTTCGAGATGGGGCCGGTCCTCGTGGAATCGTACCGACGGGTGAACGTGCGCACCTCGGCGATCGAACGGCTCGAGGTGAGCGCCGGGCGCACGACGCGCAAGGCGACGATCAAGGGGATGCTGATCGGCGGGCTGGCCGGCGCGCTGCTGATCGGATTCGGTCAGCTGCCGGAGGTCAATCCCAAAGCCTCGGACTTCCTGAAGGGAGCCCCCGTCGGGCTCGCGCTCGGGATGGGGGTTGGCGGGGTGGTCGGGTACGCGTTAGGCGGCGAACGCTGGGTGCCGGGCGAACTGCCGCGTTAGGGGGCCGGTCGGCGCTCCCGCACCTGCGGGAGCGCGCCGACGATCGTGCGACCGCCGGCCGGGGGGCGCGCTCCCCTCACTTCGCTTCGTACACGACCTTGCCGCCCAGCACCGTCAAGGCGACCCGCGCCGTCGGGATCTCGTCCTCGGCGATGGTCATGATGTTCTTCGTCAGCACGACGAGGTCGGCGAGCTTGCCGACCGTGATCGACCCCTTCTCCTTCTCCTCGAAGGCCGCGTACGCGTTGTTGAGCGTGTAGGCGCGCAGCCCTTCGTCGCGCGTGACGCGCTGCTCGGGAAGGAAGACCGTCCCATCGATCGTCTTGCGCGCCACGCTCCCCCAGAAGCTCGGGATCGGGTCGATCCGCTCGACCGGCACGTCGGTGCCGTTGGTGACGATCACGCCGGCGTCCCAGAGCGAGCGCCACGGGTACGAGGTGCGACGCGTGCGCTCCGCTCCCAGCCGCTTGGCGACCCACGGACCGTCGGAGATGGTGTGAATCCCCTGCATCGACGCGATGATGCCGAGGGCCTTGAAGCGGGCGATGTCGGCGGGATCGATGTGCTGCGAGTGCTCGTCGCGCCAGCGCAGGTCGGTCTTGTCGGGGTGCGCCTTGAAGGTGCGCTCGTAGATGTCGAGCACCTCGCGGTTGGCCCGGTCGCCGATGGCGTGCGTATTGACCTGGAAACCGTGCTTGATGGCGACGCGCGCCGTCTCCTCGATGTCGGCTGGCGATTCGAGGGCGAGTCCGCTGCTGGAATGCAGGTCGTCGTACGGCTCGAGGAGCCACGCGCCGCGCGGACCGAGCGCACCGTCGATCTGTCGCTTGATGGAGCGCACGGTGAGGAAGTGACGCCCATAGCCGATGAGGCGGTAGCGCGGAAGGAGCGAGTCGAGGCGCGCGTTGCTCTCGCGCCGCACCATAGCGTAGAGGCGGACGGGGAGCTTGCCCTCATCAGCAAGTTTCTTGTAGGCATCGATGGTCGCGAAGCTGGCGCCGGCGTCGTGGAAGGTAGTGACGCCGCGCGAGAGCGCCTCGTCTCCCGCCAGCTGCACTACCTGGCGGAAGCGCGCCTCGCGGTCCGCCGCGCTCATGCGATCGTCGCGCGTGCGCGCCGCCCCCACCAGGCGCTGCGCGGTCTCCTTGAGGAAGCCGGTCGGCTCGCCGTTGGCATCCTTGACGATCTCGCCACCATCGGGATCGGGCGTGGTGCGCGTGATCCCGGCGAGCGACATCGCCCGGCCATTGGCGAAGCCGGCGTGACCGCTGGCGTGCGTCAGGATCACGGGATGCTCGGGGCTCACCGCATCGAGCGATGCATGCAGCGGGACGCCCTGGACGTTGGGCTGCGGCGTGCGCGCCCACTTCTCCTGGTGCCACCCGCGCCCCACGATCCACTCGCCCGGGCGCGCCGTCCTCGCCGCCTGGCCGACCATCGCCACGATGTCGTCCCACGTGCCGGCCGTCGTGAGGTCGAGCACAAGCTTGGATTCGCCGAGCCCGGTGTAGTGTCCGTGGCCCTCGATGAAGCCGGGAATCAGCAAGCGCCCGGCGAGGTCGATCACCCGCGTACCCGGACCGGTCAAGCGGCGTATCTCGGCGCTCGTTCCGACGGCGATGATGCGGTCGCCGCGCACCGCGACCGCCTCGGCGCGCGGACGCTGCGAATCGACGGTGACCACCGAGCCGTTGACCAGTACGAGGTCGGCGCGATTCGGCTGGGCGCCGGCACGCGGCGCGGCAACGAGGCCGGCGAAAGCGACGGCAGCCGCAAGCGTGCAGGAGTTAACGTGGCGACGATCCATGGGTCGGCAGG
>ERZ795044.5722-NODE-5722-length-10020-cov-4.094832_pt1 | contig 10020 bp, 8 predicted proteins | sample MGYA00375128_ERZ795044 | MGnify/ENA primary metagenome ERZ795044 (study PRJEB30173, sample SAMN05720213) | anaerobic digester metagenome | isolation source: active sludge of municipal wastewater-treating anaerobic digesters | place: USA | collected 2014-12-22 ... | reverse complement strand
AGAGCCAATATAACGGCTTGTGTAAGGGCGATTTGTTTTGAGATCTTCTTCCTGGGTATACTTGATATAACGCTTTACACCCTCAGGGAAATGCACGTAGTTACCTTCATTAATGGAGTAGATAATACCCTTGGTTGGGATTTTAATATCGGGGTGCGACAAACAAAATTCACCTATACTGGGGTCGAGCGTAAAGCCATTCACACCAAAACCGGTTGTGTATACCATCATGGTTGAAGAACCATAAATGATATAGCCTGCAGCCACCTGTTCGGTTCCACGCTGCAGAAAATCCTCCAGTGTTGCGCCACCGCTCAGACTGAGACGACGGTAAATGGAGAAAATCGTCCCGATAGAAACGTTCACATCAATATTTCCGGAACCATCCAGCGGGTCAATCATCACCACATATTTACCGGATTTAGATATAGCTCCGTCAAAACTGATAAAGTTATCTTCCTCTTCACTGGCAAAACCACATACTTCACCGCCGGCCATCAGCGCACTCATAAACTGATTGTTGGCGTAAACATCCAGCTTCTGCTGGGTTTCACCGCTCATGTTTTCTGTTCCCTGAGCGCCTAAAATGTCTACTAATCCGGCTTTATTCACCTCGCGGTTCACGATTTTAGCGGCAATACTGATATCGGCTAATAAACGTGTTAACTCACCAGTGGCAAAGGGGAAGTCTGACTGCCTTTCTACGATAAATTCACCAAGTGTTTTAACCTTCATAGTAGTAGATTGGGCTGCAAAGGTAGTGAAGAAGGCTCATTATCAGGCAATTACCTTACCAGAATCATGGGTATGCTGGCCTTTATGCGGTCAATACGGGCCAAAAATCGCATGTTGCGGTTTTGAACCCCTGAAGGCCATTACCTTTGCGATATGCAGTTTGAAATACGTAAAGCACAATTAGCAGATGTGCCCTCCATTCACGGTTTAGTTCACGAACTGGCTGTATATGAAAAAGCCGCCGACCAGGTACTGACAACACAGGCCATGTTTCAACAGGATTTCAGTTCAGGCGCCTTTGATGCGGTGGTTGCCATCAACCCTGAAACAGGTCAATTGGTTGGCATGGCACTTTATTATACGGCCTATTCTACCTGGAAAGGTAAATACCTGTGGCTGGAAGATTTTGTTGTTCAGTCTGACTATCGCCGCTTAGGCCTCGGCAAGCTGTTGTTCGACGAAGTCTTACGTATTGCCCGTGAAAGCAATGCTTTTATGAAATTCCAGGTTTTAGACTGGAATACCCCTGCCATGGGTTTTTACGACACGTATGGCGTGCAGTATGAACGCGAATGGATTACGTGCCGGAAATGGCTTTAAGCCCTCTGTGTGCATCCTGCAGGCTGTTAAACACCAAATTGCGTCAGGTGGTGGTCTAAGTGCTTATAAAACATGTTATTCCACTCTGCTAGAGTCAATTTCCCAAAGGAATGAGATGTCCTTCCATCAAAAAATGCAGCACCATCCTTTTGTGCGCGGCGAATGTAGGCAATCAGGCGATTTTGCTCGTTTGCAAAATCTCTTTCATCTGTAATCAAAAAAGCCGGAGCCGTTTGCGAATTGCGTTTGTAGGGCTTCTCTCCAACTACAGTTGGCTTTACTAAGACTTTCAAAATGAATCGCATAAAAGCACCTGGCTGCTTATGCTTGTTTTCATAAACCATTTCATAGGTTACACAGCAATGTGCGCACATTTGTGCAACTGACATTTTCCCCCAGGATGGTGTTGTTTGCGGTGTCAGTTTCTGAATACGTGCAATAATCTGCTCGGTAACTTCAGTTGAAAATATATTCGGTAATGACATAAAAATTTATTGTGGCGCAAATATACCGGTTACCAAATGAAAGCGCCGACTTGTTGTGTGGTCTGGCATTATTTCTTGCCGGTTGCCAATTTTTCGGCCAGATATTTTTGAGCGGCTTCGAGCACTACATCCTTATTCGTGATATAATCTTCAATGGAAGGTTTTACGACAATATCCGGAATAACACCAACACCTACGAATGCGCGACCATCAGGATATACATCTTGTTTTGTACAAATGCGTGCTCTTCCACCACCGGGGAGATCAAAAAGATAAGGCTGTCCAGTGCTGCCATAACTTCTATCACCCATAAAGGTGAAATGCGGAATGTTATCTGCATAAATTAAAAAATCTTCTGCAGCAGATGCCGTGTTATTGCCAAATAATACAACAGTTGGCACTACAATACGCTTATCTGTAATAGTAATTTTTGTTGGCTCGTACGGAAATGTGCTATAATAATTATCCTGCGCCATTAAATAGGCTTTAGTCATCTCAGCTTTGGTCATCCCCCAATCCTGATTATCCTGCATGGTATCCTGCGGTGTGAGAAATGCACCCCATGCCTTGAATACAGGCATATGCTCCCGCGTAATATTTTTTGACCCATATAATACCGAATCTTCAGTAAAATACTGAAGTATATCAAACCCGATATTTGTGCTGCCACCTCCATTATTTCGCAAGTCGATGATGATGGCATTAGCCTGATATAATTGTGGTAACACCGCATGAAACAAGCTATCTATTTGCTCATCTCCAAAACCGTTCAAAGCCAGATATTGCATATCACCGGGCAACATACGATGCTCGAGTAAGCCAATTTCCTGAAAGGGCGGAAACACCTCCTGTTCGTCAGAAAGCGCATGTGTCAGGGTGAGAGTACGCTTAATACCAGCAGGCGTTTTGATTTCAATAACAAAGGTTTGTCCCATCTCCCCTCTTAATAAGCGATATACACTTTCATTTTGCCGAACATAATCTGTTGAACTGCACACGTAAGGTGTCACAAATTGTTGCATATAGGCTGCTGTCGGCATGCCATTTACTGTGATAATTTCACTACCTACAGGCACCTCCTCTTTTTTTGATGGATTTACTCTGGTAATAATAGCTTTACCATCAAAATTGGTCAGAAACAGTCGATAGGTCCCAAACATGGTTGTCATGAGTTGCTGCGATATGGCCTGCGGATAATACACATTGGTATGACCATCCCCTAAGAAAGCACACATTTTTTCGAGTTCCTGATAATAGGTGTAATCATCTTTTGTTTGCTGTACGCGTTCAATTGTAACTTTATATATACTATCCCATGCAGCCCTGTCAATCTGATTGAGATAAACAAAATTATAATTCACCTCCTGCCAAAATTTGGAAACACCATAGATTTTTTCGGTGTTCGACAAGGTGGATGGCATTTGCGCATGTGCAGTGCCGGCGAGCAAGCAAGCGAAAATTGCGAAATACAGTGTAAAGCTTTTCATTAAACATTTCATGCGCGTGTAACTATTTCCCGACCAAATGTATTAAAGTTCAAGCATACCGACCAAATGCGTCTGAGTTATTATCCTATAGTTCCATGTTGTATTTCAATTGTGTCAAAATTGGCAAATTGGAATTGATTACATAATTTTCAGCCAGAAAGTGTGTATATGAAAAAGATGACGATTAAGACACCCTTAGCAATTGCGTTTAGCCTGATTTTTTTCTCGAGTATAGCATCCGCTCAGCTTATTCAAATTGACGAGCATTATTATATCTTTCAGGATTCTACACGAAGCGTCAAGTCGCCCGACGAACAAAAAACGAAAGGCTATATCCCATACTTTTCTGAAAATTTCATGGTGATATCCTTTCCGAATGGGTATTTTGAACCAGTTGGTCATATCTTCTGCTCCGGGCAGCGTGTTTCCGGTATGTACTTCGACAGTGAACGCGGACCCGATTGTCAGCATAATGCCAAATATTGTCAAATTATTGCCAACGAAAAAACCGGTTACATTAGTTGTGACATGGGTTTACAAAACGGTATTGCCGTGCACACTTTCGACCTTAAAACCGGTGATAGAAGAGATATTCATTTTCCGGATTCTATATTAAACAAACTTCCGATTCCTGAGGATAATTATGGCCGGGACAGAGCGAACAATGTAGCTACATATTTTGGATCTATTACACCTACTAAGCTTAATTGTATTCTCATGCCTGACAACCACACCTTCCTTTATTATTGTAATATGAATTACTACGCAGATCAAATTGAAAAGATAAACTATCCTGTAATATTATATGATGCGTGGACAGAAACATTTCAAACGGTGTACGGGGCAGCTCCAAGATTTGTTCTAGCTGATCAGGAAAATGGATTTTATGTATTTTACATGTCGGAGGGCAATAAAAAATATTTAGCCTACTTCGATTTCAATTCGAAAAAGCTAGGTTGGATGGGCACCATAAAAGACGAGTTTCACAAATTGTATGTAGATGAAGAAAACACAACAAGACACTTTCTGGTGGGTGAATCCGGCGCCTCCTATGTCATTCAAAATAACACCATAACTAAAGTTAAAAAAGAAGAATTTTATAATGCCAAAACACATCAGGTGCCAAAAAATGTGGAGCCATCTGATAATCAGCATTATTATATAGAGTATGGATGGGATCCCTTTAACACATCTGTGCGATCAAAGAATTACCCTATTTTAAGTGGCGGAGGTTACAATGAAGAATTAGACTATATAGTAGATGGTGTGGCTTCTAACGGAAAGCAAATTATTGTGTTTACTGACACCTCTAACCGATCCAATTTTTACATTGACCGGATGGCCCAATTGAATGGCCAGGCATCATTTAAAGACCAGGCAAAAGCAGCTAAAATTCAAGCATTAATTACAGATTTGCAGGGTAAATTATATACATGTCACGATGACTTGACTAAAGCGGGCAAAGCCTTCGAAACTTGCCACAATGCAGGCACAGATTGCGCACAGGAAATTATGGAATATAAATTCCGGCTGAAACAATTGGACGAGATAATAGACTCCTATATCAACCTGCTTAATAAATATAAAGACGAAATGACCACTGAATATTACAAATCGGAATATCAGGAATTGGAATCGCAGCGACAAAATTGGCATAACTCCGCTGCCACTAAAATGCTTGAAAACTATCGGTAACGTGTTAGTTGTTGGTGTTCTACTCAAATCCAACCTAGTTTTCAAAATTCAGGTTTAAGTGTAAAAAACAGTTTATTCAGGTCTATTCACCTCAAAATCACTTTTGATATGCATGGCATGAATCGTGAATGCGGCTATTGAAATGCTGTAATGTTGATGCACAAATAAAGCGAGGTCATCCGGCGATTCAAACTTTCGATGTTTTTTTGTGAGTTCACCATCAAAATGTCCGGTGTAATATTTTTCTATAATTAATTGATATCCGATATCAGCCACTTTAAACCCAAAGAGTTGAATAGTGATGGCTTGCTTAAAACTAGATTTATCAGCCGGTATTTCTACGAATCCGGTAATCATATGCCCTTCACTTAAAGCTTTAAGCACCCGGTCTGCTGCTGACTGCATACGAATGAACGGATTATTAATCTGTTTTTTGTGTTTGCTTAATCATGTAGCCAAAAGGCATCTCAACATTAAAATATAATTCCTTTATTTTTTTCTCCCCTTTAGGTGGCTTCTGACCTTTCGTTTCAATGGTTAATTTATCCGTCATACCAACAAGCGCTTGTCCGGCCGAGGTCAAATTCATATCATTCAGTACCATATATTCATCTGCAACCTTCAGTACCACATAGGCTGATTCTACACTTCTGCCATCACCACTCACCATAATTGCATTGAGCATGCCAAAAAACAAGTGCGCATATTTACGCGCCATTTGTGTATCACCTGATAAATGGTAACAGAGTATCATGTAATACGCAATCTTTAAGTTCACAGGGTTTTCGTTGAGCACCAATGCACCCTGTGTAATCGCTTCGGCATATTTCTCTTTATCAATTAATTCAAAAAAAGCATCCTCGACGTCGCTTACTGCATAAGGATTGTATGCCGGATAAAATGCATTTCCGTAATACAACATAAAATAATCATCTCCGGTCATCGTGGTATCCAAAGCTTTCGCCCGGCTAATCAGGCTGGGATAATAAAATATATTCGTACTGTCATCAATTTTTTGCTTGATATTGTCAAAATTGATCTTGAGTACTTGTTGAGCGTGTATGGCTGAAAGTGATAAAATACCGATCAGTAAGAGTAGAACTTGTTTTTTTCGCATAAGGATAGCGTTTTGGGATATGTTAGACTATTTAAAGGTACTAAAAAAGGTTTGGACAAAAAAGCTATATCCACATAAAGGCCATCACCGATGACCAGGGTGAATAGTGCTGATGGGCATAGATTTTAGTTTATTTTTGCAGCATGAAGGTATTCAAGTTCGGAGGGGCTTCAGTAAAGGATGCAGCAGGTGTGCGTAATGTTGCCGCCATTCTGAGATTATTTCCGGATGAACAACTGGTAGTGGTGGTGTCCGCAATAGGCAAAACAACAAATGCGCTTGAGCATATTGCTGAGCTTGCCTATGAAAAACAAGATTATAGCGAACAGTTGAACCTCTTACGCCATCAGCATGAACGCATTGTACAGGATTTACAACTAGAGGCTAATCTGGATTATTTTTTTGATTTCATCCTTACACAAGCCGAACAAAATGGCGGTATGCCCTTTCCTAGGTTTTACGACCAAATTGTGCAGGCGGGCGAATTACTCTCCAGTTCTATCCTGAGTATGTTTTTGAAAGCAGCAGGAATAAACAATACCTGGGCTGATGCAAGGCAGCTGATTTATACAGACGATACCTGGCGGGCCGGTAATGTGCATTGGGAGAAAACAACAACTGCTATTCAGTCGCAATTGCCATCCCTATTGAATTCCGGACTTGTAGTTACTCAAGGATTCATTGGCGTGGCAGCGAATGGGGATGCGATTACACTAGGCCGTGAGGGTTCTGATTATTCCGCAGCCATCATTGCACATGCCCTGGATGCTGAAGGACAATGGATTTGGAAAGACGTACCCGGTGTTTTATCCGGCGACCCAAAGAAATTTCCTGACGCAGTGTTATTGCCGGAACTCACATATTACGAAGCAATTGAGATGACCTATTACGGCGCATCGGTTATACATCCCAAAACAATTTATCCGCTCCGTCAAAAACGTATCCCATTATATGTGCGTTCCTTTTTAGACCCAACGGCTTCAGGAACAACCATTGCCACGGATGGAAAATTTATTGCCTACCCTCCTGTGATTATGCATAAATCGGGACAAAGTCTGATTTCCATCACACCGAGCAAAACCACATTTGTTGCTGATGTGCAGATGTCAGACATCTATGCATTGTTTTCGAAACACGGACTTCGGATAAATACTATTCAAATAGCCGCACAAAGTGTAAGTATCGTAGTGGATTATAATCCTTATGCCTTAAATCCACTTATAGCCGAGTTGCGCGAAAGTTATTCTGATGTGCAGATCAAAGAAAATACGCAATTGCAACTACTGACAGTCAGGCATTATGATGATGCTATTTTACATCAATTGACTCAGGGAAAGAAAATCTATCTGGAACAAAGGTCAAGAAGTACGGTGCAGTTTCTTTACGAGTAAGGTCGCTCCAGAATTATACTGCCAATGATGGCATTCCGTAGGTCGAGGTCAAATTCAGGATACTGGTCCTCATTAGATTCTAACAATATGCTTTTTTGCTCCAAATGATGTTGCTCAGCATCATGTTCCGTTTTACGTGCTTTGGCTATGGCCTCCTGAAACTCGCCTGAGGAGCGCTTTTCACGTGCCGACATCACTTCCTTCTGCTTGTATATAACCTGTTTTTCAGGTTCATCTACCAGCACCTGCTTACGGGTTGAGGTAGCCTGCTTTTTACGCTGCTCCTCCAGTTTCCGCCTGATTTCCTTGAAAATTTCCTCCGGAGATTGTTCCTGCATAGGTCCGGATTCCGGCTGAACAGGCTTTGATACTGGCTTTTTCGGCGTTTCCTCGTTACCTAACAGGCGTTTAACAAACCGCCCACCCAGGTTCATCAGGATAATCCAACCAAAAACAATCAAAAGGCTCCAAATAGAATCCATACCTCCACGAAGATACAAAACTGCCTGAAACTGCCGTTATACACACCAAAACGGCGGTGCAGTATAACTGCAACCTTTACAAAGCGGCATTTATCCACAATTGTTAATTTAAATATGCTGCGTTTTTTGATGTAGGCTCAACCGTTCCGTTATTTTTGAGCCCTTCTTATAACTATGAAACTGTCAACATTAGAGATCAAGGGGTTCAAAAGTTTTGCGGACAAGACGGTTCTGCATTTCAATGAGAACATCACCGGTGTAGTTGGGCCGAATGGCTGTGGTAAATCAAATGTGGTGGATGCCATTCGCTGGGTACTCGGCGAGCAGAAGCCTACTGCCCTCCGTACTGAACGGATGGAGAACCTCATTTTCAACGGAACCAAGAACAGGAAATCCTCCGGCATGGCCGAAGTGAGCCTGACTTTTGAAAATACACGGAACCTGCTGGCTACCGAGTTCAGCACCGTAACCGTTAGCCGCCACTACTTTAAAACCGGCGAAAGTGAATACCGCATTAACGGCGTAACCTGCCGATTGAAGGATATCCATAACCTTTTTATGGATACCGGTATCAGCACCGACTCCTATTCCATCATCGAGCTGGGTATGTTGGACGATATTCTGCACGATAAGGATAACAGCCGCCGAAAATTATTTGAACAGGCCGCCGGTATCAGTAAATACAAATCGCGCAAAAAAGAAACGCTGAATAAATTATCAGCTACACAATTGGATTTAGATCGGGTTGAGGACTTATTATTTGAAATTGAAAACAACCTCAAAGAACTCGAAAAACAAGCCAAGCGTGCACAGCGCTATCAAAAATTAAAAAGCGATTACAAAGTAAACAGTATTGATTTTGCGGTGCTTACTTTGCAATCACATAAAGACATTTACAAACAGCTGAGCAATCAGCAAACATTTGAAAGCGACTCTAAAGTTGCCATCGAAGCTGAAATTGATGCACTGGAAGCGAGTATTGCGGATAAAAAAACTGCCCTTATCGATAAGGAGCAATCGCTCAGCAAACTGCAAAAGGACCTGAATGCCGTTGTAAATGAGATTCACCAAAAAGAAAACGATGCGAATCTCACCAAGGAAAGAACAAAATTCTTAGAAGAAAAACAGGTTACCTTACATAAGAATATTGAAGACGCTGAACAATACATTGCCTCAACAAAAGGCGATATTGAACAGTTAGAATTACGTGTTGCAGAAGAAAATGAAAAACTCATTACCATTAAGCAGAGTTTGCAACACTTTATGGAAGCTCTCGAAAAGGCAAAAGTTGATCATGATGCGGTTCGCGAAAAATTAGAGGGTGCACAAAACGTATTCAAATCAGCCGAACGCGAATTATACGACATCGATAAAAAGATTGCCATCAACAAAGTGCGATTGGAAAACTACAATCGAGAATTGGGCAATATCGAAAGCGACAGAGGCTCTCATACAGATAAACTGGAACCACTCCGCATTGAAGTGGTAACACATGAAGAAGCCCGCACTGCAGCTCAGGCAGCCGTTGACAGCCTCATCAAACAGGATCAGGATTTAAAACAGAGCATTCAGGCCCTGCAACGCGAAATTGAAAAATCGCGCAACGAGGTTGGAAATGCACGTCGCAAGCTTGACGCCAAAAAGAATGAGTACAACCTGACCAAAAATATGTTTGAAAGTTTTGAAGGATTTCCTGAATCCATCAAATACCTCAAACGCAATGTGGCCAGCATGAAAGAATCACCGCTGCTGAGTGATGTGGTAAGTTGTCAGGATGCCTATAAAACAGCTATCGAAAGTTTCTTAGATCCATGGCTGAATTATTATATCGTGCAGGATATGACTCATGCCATTGAGGCCGTAAATGAACTCGCTAACAAAGAAAAAGGTCGCGCCAATTTCTTCTTGTTATCAGAATTCAAAGACAGTAAAGCAGGTCAGGATATTTCCGGTTTGGTTTCTGCGGCATCAGTTGTGCAGGTTAATGATAAATACCGTAATCTGGTAAATCATTTACTGGGCAACGTA
>ERZ795044.5718-NODE-5718-length-10023-cov-6.806782_pt1 | contig 10023 bp, 13 predicted proteins | sample MGYA00375128_ERZ795044 | MGnify/ENA primary metagenome ERZ795044 (study PRJEB30173, sample SAMN05720213) | anaerobic digester metagenome | isolation source: active sludge of municipal wastewater-treating anaerobic digesters | place: USA | collected 2014-12-22 ... | reverse complement strand
TGGAGGCGGAGCGGGAAGTTGGGCGTGGTTATTTGGAAATGACCGGTTATGGCGAGAAAATACAGCTCGGGTGAGACAAACAGCCTGTGTTTCTTGAATTATTACAAACGAATGAGAGATTAAAAATGAAGCAAAACAAGCTTTGGGTAGTCGGTGCAATGTGTCTTTGTATCGCTGGCACGCCGCTCGCTGCGACCAATCACGCGGCCCACGATCATTCACATGAAACGGGTGCCGGCGCAGTGACGCTGCAACTCAACGCGGGCCAGAAATGGGCCACCGATGCGCCTTTGCGTTTGGCGATGGGCAATATCCGTCAGGCCATGACCGGCTCGCTCCACGCCATTCACGAAAACCGCCTGTCGCAGCGCGGCTATGCCGGGCTGGCGAAAAAGGTGGAGAACGAGGTGGGCAATATTGTGGCCAATTGCAAGCTCGACCCGAAGGCTGACCAGCAATTGCATTTGATTGTGGCCGAGCTGCTGGAAGGGGCCGGGCAAATGGCCGGCAAGACTAAAACCGGCCAGCGTCAGGATGGTGCGGTGCAGGTGATCGGGGCGCTGGAAAAATATGGCCAGTATTTTGCGGATCCCGGCTTCAAGCCGATTGAGCATTGATTGGCTCCGATTGAACCTATCAGCGCGCCGCCCGTGCAACGGCGTTACGCAGACGTGCGATGGTTTCCTCAACCTTGGCATTTTTTGAAACTTCAAGACCGATATTGCGGGCAATGGCATTGACCTTGGCGGGATTGAGCGGAATACCGCCGCGGTCAACCGCAAGAATCAGCCGACGAGCCTGCTCAATATCTGAAAGAGGCACTTTTTTGGCTGAAAACAGGCTTTTAAGCCAGCTAACTATGACATTGCGCATGCCGTATCCCATAAACTTGCCCATCGTCGAAATCACAAGGATACCTTGATGGCCGTCAGAACAATTCTTCGCATGGGTGACCCGCGCCTGCTTGAGCACGCCCGACCTGTCACCGACTTCGAGACACCGGCGCTGCAAGCCTTGATCGAGGACATGTTCGACACGATGGCCGATGCCGGCGGGGTTGGCCTGGCCGCGCCGCAGATTGGCGTTGGTTTGCAGGTCGTAATTTTCGGCTTTGAGAAAAGCGAGCGCTACCCGGATGCCGAGGCGGTGCCACAAACCATCCTGATCAACCCGAAGATCACGCCGCTGGGTGACGAGGAAGCGCTCGACTGGGAAGGCTGTTTGTCGGTGCCCGGCCTGCGCGGCGAAGTGCCGCGTTTTTCGCGGATTCGCTATCAGGGCTTCGATCCTTCCGGCGAGCCGATTGATCGGACGGTTTCAGGCTTTCATGCGCGGGTTGTGCAGCACGAATGCGATCATTTGATCGGCACGCTGTACCCGATGCGGATGCGTGATTTATCGCACTTTGGCTTTACCGATGTACTTTTCCCGGCAACCAAAGCCGCCGAGCCTGACCTGGAGGATGCTGAAATGGAAAGTCTGTTACCCGCCATTGAGCTCGAAAGTGCTGAAAATCCGCGCTATTCGGTGATCTGGCTGCATGGCCTGGGGGCGGATGGTTCAGATTTTGTGCCGGTGGTGCCGGAGTTGGGGCTGGATGACGCGCCCGGCGTCCGTTTCATTTTTCCGCATGCGCCGGAAATTCGCGTCACCTGCAACAACGGGTACATCATGCCGGCCTGGTACGACATCATCTCGCTGGAAAGCACCAGCCGCCAGGTCGATGAGGTCGGCCTGCTGGCTTCGCGGGAGGCGATTCGTCACCTGATTACCCGCGAAAACAAGCGCGGCATTCCCAGTGAAAGAATCTTCCTCGCCGGTTTTTCGCAAGGGGGCGCCGTCGCTTACACCACCGCGTTGACGCACCCCGAGCCCTTGGCTGGCGTGATTGCCTTGTCGACTTATTTGCCCTCGGTGGAACTGGTTTCCCGCGAGTTGACCGCAGCTAATCGGGCGATCCCGATTTTTGCCGGGCATGGCACCGAGGATGATGTGGTTTCCCCGGAACTCGGAATTTTTGCCCGCGATTTTCTGATCCGCCATGATTACCGGGTCGATTGGCATGAATATCCGATGCCGCATTCGGTGTGTATCGAGGAAGTGCAGGCGATTGGCCAATGGCTCAGGCGTCGACTGGCGTGAGCGATGTGGTGATGAGTCGGGCCGAGTTGGGCCAGACCGAGCTGCCGGTTTATGCCGGCATTCCGCTCGACCGGATCAGCCTGGTCATCTCGGAAAGCTTGGCCGAAGAGGCGCTGGCTGCCTTGATCGCGGCTGATGCGATCGGTTTCGATACCGAATCGAAGCCGACCTTTCTCAAGGGCGAAGTATCGACCGGGCCGCATCTGGTCCAACTGGCGACCGACAGCAAAGCCTACCTGTTTCCTGTCGCGCCGCGCTACGACACGCGCGCCTTGAAAGCGGTTCTGGAGTCGCCCAAGGTACTGAAAATCGGCTTTGGGCTGGGCAACGACCATAGCGTGCTGAAATCAAGGCTCGATATTGCCGCCAGTAATGTGCTTGACCTCGGCGAAGTGCTGCGCGGGCCGGGGCATCGCGGGACAGTCGGCGCGAAAGTGGCGGTGGCACACTTCTTCGGTCAGAAACTGCAGAAATCGAAAAAAATCGGCACCAGCAACTGGTCGAACGCACATTTATCCGAGCGTCAATTGCTCTATGCGGCCAATGACGCACACGTCGCCCTGATGCTCTATCGTGCCTGGTTGCGGACCCAACCGACGGCGGGCTGATGCGCCGCTTTTTTCATCATTTTGTTCAGGAAATAACGCCTTATGGCTGAGCTCGTTCCCCACCTCTCCCTCCTTGAAACCCGCGTCCTTGGCACCCTGGTCGAGAAGCAGCGCACGGTGCCGGATACCTATCCGCTGTCGCTCAATACGCTGCTTGCCGGGTGTAATCAGAAAACCAGCCGCAATCCGGTGATGGAGGCCAACGAGGCGGAGATTTTGCAGGCGATTGATGCCTTGAAGGAACTGGGGCTGGTTTGCGAAGTCAGCGGTAGCCGGGTCGTACGCTTTGCGCACGATCTGGAAAAAGTGCTGGGTGTGCCCCGGCAGGCTTCAGCCTTGCTGACGGTCCTGCTGCTGCGCGGCCCGCAAACCGCGGGTGAATTACGCTTGAACTGCGAGCGGCTGCATAAATTCGCCGATATTTCCTCAGTGGAGGCGTTTCTCGACGAACTGGCCTGCCGCACGGAAGGCGGCCTGGTGGTGGAGTTGCCGCGGTTGCCGGGGTCCAGGGAAAACCGCTGGGCGCACCTGCTGAGCGGGCCGGTATCTATCGAGGCGCCGGCTGGCGGGCGAAGTGTTGTGGGCGGTTCAAGTCAGGAGATGGAACAACTGCGAGCGCGGGTGGATGCGCTGGAGTCCGAGGTCAGCGAGCTGCGCGCCATGCTCGTCGAGCTGGCCAACCGCTAAATCCTAACGGCAGGCCAGCTTGATCTGGTTGCGGCCGGCGCGCTTGGCCGCATAGAGCCCGGTATCAGCCGCTTGCAGGAGTTTTAGCGGTGTGTCGTGGGTGCTCGGTTGAATGGTGGCCACGCCGAAGCTGCAGGAAACCAGGCCACCAACACCTTTTTGATGCGGAATGCAGAGTTCGCGCGCCGAGCGCCGCATGCGTTCAGCCACGGCATGGGCGCCATCACTATCGGTGCCGGGCAAGATCGCGGCAAATTCTTCGCCGCCGTAGCGGGCGACCATGTCCTCAACACGAAACAGTGACTCGTTCAACGAAGTGGCAATCGCCTTGAGACAGGCATCGCCTGCCTGATGACTGTATATGTCGTTGAATTGCTTGAAGAAATCGACGTCACTAATGACGATGCTCAGCGGACTTTCGGTACGGATGCAGCGTTTCCATTCGGCGGCCAGGGTTTCATCGAAATAGCGTCGATTGGGAATATTGGTCAGGCCATCGAGCCGGGAAATTTCCTTGAGTTGGCGATGGGCTTCGTGAATTTCCTGCTGCATGCTGACGATGCGCAGCATGGAGCGCACCTTGGCGAGCAGGACGATTTCAGAAACGGGCTTGTAAAGAAAGTCGTCGCCACCGGCCAGAATGCCGCGCGCCAGCACTTCTTCATCCATCACGGCGGAAAGGAAGACAATCGGCGTCCAACTGGCGAAGCCATCCTGTTCGTTCGTGCATTCCCAGGTGCGCATATCGCGGGCCAGCGTCAGGCTATCCGTGTCGTGCAGGCTGATGTCGAGCAGAACCAGGCTGGGCGGGCGCTCGCGGAAGAGGCGCATGGCCTGCGCGCCATCACCGGCCGCGATGGCTTGAATTTCCGGTAGTTGGGACAGGCACTCGCACAGTTGAGTGCGGTTGTTAGCGGAAGGGTCGACAACGAGGACGGTGTGTTTGATGCGGTCGAATGTCACCTGAATCAGTTTCCGTTTTCATAAGGCGGCTGCAATGCTTGATGTTCTCAAACATCATAGCACCTCGTTAGCACATCGCTTGCCGCGCCTGACGAATCGATGATTCGACCCGCAATCAATGCGTCGACGGGGCTTCCGTCACCTTCTCCGCAAGCTCAGGCCGGTCGGCAAAGTAGCCGCAAAGCGGACAAATGCGCCCCGCCGGGCAGGCATGTTCCCGGGCGCATTCGGCTTGGGTTTCATCGGTGAGGACCATTTCGCGAACGGCGTCACAACGGGCGATGGGGGAATCAAAGACTGACATGGCAAGCTCCCTTTTGATCGTTAACTACTGATTAAAGTGTAGTTGGCAGAAGGGACAAATGCTTGGATTTCCTGAGGCGGGGATGGTGATGGGGCTCGATTTTTACACCAGTCCAATTTTTGACGGCAGGTATCATTTGATCTACCATTGAGGCATCAAATGATTCTTTGGAGCCTTCGTCATGGTCCTTGTAACACCAGAAAAAATTGCCTTGGTAATGGCGCTCGTACCTGTCCCGCACTCGTTCGCAGAGCTTGACGAGATGGTTTCGAAAGGCCTTCCCAAGGGGGCCTTGAAATCCAGCATTGACCACATCTGCGTGAGCGCGGAGGATCGGAAGCAACTCCTGCATCGCATCATTCCCGAAGCCACGTATAAACGGCGGCGGGAAAGTTTGTCCGCTGAGGAGTCCGGACGAGCCGAGCGCTTGGCCCGGATTTTTGCAACGGCGGAATACGTCTGGAATTCCGAGCCGGATGCCCGGTCGTTTCTGACCACACCCCATTCAATGCTGCAGGGCCGTAGCCCGCTGGATGTTTCCATGACGGAACTCGGTGCCCGGCGAGTTGAAGAACTTTTATGGCGGTTGTATTACGGAATAGCCGCTTGATGCGGATATTCCGGATCGGCGACGAACGGCACCCACTGTGGGATGGCACCGGCGCAGCTTTGGTTGGCGGGCGATGGAACAGTCCGGGGCGTCAGGTTATTTATGGTTCGCTAAGCTACGCTTGCGCGATGCTTGAGATATTGGCCCAGGCCAATATCGGCCGCATTCCACTGTCGCACCGCTTCGTGATTGCCGATGTGCCGAATGAGGTAATCGTCGAACGCCATGGTCCGAATACGTTGCCCGATGGATGGGATGCTGAAAGCAATTCATCGGCGCGAAACTTCGGCGATCTGTGGCTCAGCGAAGCGAGGAGCGCCATCTTGCTTGTGCCATCGGTGGTCGCCAAGCTGGAATGGAACGCACTGGTTAATCCATTACACCCTGACGCGGCACGCTTGACATGCTCCACTGCTGAAAATGTCGTGTGGGATAAGCGACTGTTTGAGCGATTGCCTAGCTCGCGCTAAAAATGGAGCGGAGGCGCGACAAGCGCTTACAAAGCCAGAATGGCAAGGGGATTCTTCCCGGCCTTATGGTTTTGGGCAAGGGTCGATCAGGCGGCGATCAAGAATCCTAAAATGGGGCCGATTGGGCGCCTCAGATCATGCCGCCGTTGATCGAGATTACCTGGCCCGAAATGTAGGCGGCGTTTTCCGAGGCGAGGAAGGCGACGAGATCGGCCACCTCTTCCGGCTTGCCGGCGCGTTTCATCGGGACGATGTGCTTGATCGCGTCGGCATCGAAAGCGCCTTCGCTCATCTCGGTGGCGATAATGCCCGGTGCCACGGCGTTGACCGTGATGCCGCGGCTGGCCAGTTCGAGCGCCAGCGATTTGCTGGCGGCGTGCAATGCGCCCTTGGCGGCGGCGTAATTGACCTGACCGCGATTGCCGGTGATGCCGGCGACCGAGGAAATGGTGATGATGCGGCCCCAGCGGGTGCGAATCATCGGCATGGTCAACGGTTGGGTGACATTGAAAAAGCCGTTCAGCGAGACATTGATCACGGAATGCCATTGTTCGGCCGACATGCCGGGGAAAACCGCGTCGGCGTGGATGCCGGCGTTGTTGACCAGAATCTGGATGGGGTCTTTTTCGAGCAGGGGTTCGAGCGCGGCTTCGCTGGCGGTGCGGTCGGTGACATCGAAGGCGACAGCCTCGGCACTGCCGCCGTTGGCGATGATTGCGCCGACGACGGCCGCGGCCTTGTCGAGACTGCGATTGGCGTGGACGATGACGTGATGGCCGTCAGCCGCCAGACGCCGGCAGATTGCCGCGCCGATGCCGCCGCTGCCGCCGGTAACCAGGGCGCGTTTCATGAGTGGGTTTCCTTGAGGGCAGCCGCGTCGAGCACGACAGCAGCGCGGCCTTCCAGCAGGCAGCGGCCGGCGTGGCTGAGCGAAAATTGATAGAGGATGTTGTTGTCGTCGCCGGAGAGGCGCTCGGCCTGCACGCTTAATTCGCCGGGTAGATCGTCGAGACGGGCGACGTGGAATTGCACGCTGCGCACGCTGGTCAGATAGCCCTGACGCGGCTGATCGCCGGCCTGGGCCAGCAAGCTGCCGTGCACCGCCATGGCCTGGGCGGCGTATTCGATGCCGTTGGCGGCACCGAGTCGACCTTCAGCCCGCAGCGGATTGGACGGATCGCGATGGCTGCTGGCTGAGCAGGAAATGGCTGTTTCCGACCAGTCGACCACGGTATCGAGCAGGCACATGTTGCCCTGATGCGGGATGCGGGCGGCGATGGCGGCGTGATCCAGCACCATAGAACCAAAGGCTGGCACTAGCACCGTAGAGGCAAGGGCTGGCACTAGCATGGCTGGAGGTCGACGTTGAGTTGCATCGGCGGCAGGTAATCGAGGCAGATAATCCCCGCTTCACCGCGCGCCAGTTTTTGCAGCAGCGGCAGGCTGCGCAGGGCGGGAATGCGGGTGCGCAGCTTTTCGAGTTCAGGGTTGGTCATGGTGTCGGCCGTAGCGCTGGTCGGGCTGACGGTGATCCGGGCCTGCGAGCGGGCGGTTTTTTCGGGCGTCAATAGCAGGGCGACGCCGCCGCAATCGGGTACGTTGCGTTTGCTGTATAGCGGCTCCGGGTACTCGCTGTCGTAGGCCATGAGCAGGGTGATTTGCTGGTCGATGACAACTTGACCGAGCGCATCGAGCAGGCCGGCGCCGAAGCTGGCGTCGTAGGCGCAGATCACCTGGCACGGCGCCATTGCCTTGGTGGCGATGCCCCAGTAGCCGGCCGCGGCGTTATGCACGGAGTTGTGGAAACGGGTCGGTGAAATCTGCCGGTCGTCGCTGGCCAATTGTTCGCAAAGCGCGTGGCAGTTGTGGCCGTCGGCACCGGAGGCGCTGAAGACGGTGGCCAAGGTGCTGATATCGGCTTCGGCATGGGCGGCGGCTTCAAGGCCGATGGCGAGCGCCAGTTTGACGACGCGGCTGGCCCGGCGGCGTTCGGCCGGCGGCAGGATGCTGGGTACCGGCAAGATCGAGGCGGCTGCGGTCAACGCTGTTTTTTCGCAAAAAACGGCGCAGGCACTTGCCCAGTCGGGCAGGCCGGGGGCGATGAAGCCGACGCCTTCGATCCAGGCGGTGAGCGGGGTCGGGGTCATTGGGTCACTCCCAGAACGAGGCTGCAGTTACTGCCGCCGAAGCCGAAAGAATTGCTCAGGGCATGGCGGACTTTGCCGCTGCGCGATTGCGTCAGGTATTGCAGCGGGATCGTCGGGTCGAGATTTTCCGTATTCGGGCTGCCCGGCAGCAGGTCATGCTGCAGCGCCAGCGCGCAGACGATGGCTTCGACCGCGCCGGCCGCGCCGAGCGTGTGGCCGGTGGCGCCCTTGGTTGAACTGCAGGGCACTTGGTCGGCGAACAGCGCGGCCACGGCCTTGCCTTCGGCGGCGTCATTGGCCGGGGTGGCCGTGCCGTGCAGGTTTATGTAATCGATATCGGCCGCGTTCAGGTGGGCCGAGCGTAGTGCGGCGGCCATCGCCATTTTGGCGCCGAGGCCTTCCGGGTGAGGCGCAGACATGTGGTAGGCGTCGCTCGATTCGCCGGTGCCGAGCAGCAAAATGCTGCCGGCTGGCGGCTTGTCCGGGGCGCGTTCGAGTAGCGCGAAGGCGGCGCCCTCGCCGACCGAGATGCCGTCGCGGGCAATGTCGTAAGGCCGGCACGGGGTGGGCGAGGTCAGTTGCAGCGAGGCGAAACCGTAGAGCGTGGTCAGGCAGAGCGAATCGACGCCGCCGACAATCGCCGCATCAATCAATCCGCTGGCCAGTTGGCGGGCGGCGACGGCGAAGACTTTGGCGCTGGACGAGCAGGCGGTGGAGATCGCCATGGCCGGGCCTTCCAGCCCGAAATAGTCGCGGGTGAATTCGGTCAGGGAAAAGAAATTGTGTGTCGTGCGATAGACGAAATCGTCGGGTAGCGCGCCGCTGGCCGGGTCGCGCTGGCGGTAGGCCAGTTCGGTTTGCAGGATGCCGCTGGTGCTGGTGCCGAGGAAGACACCGACGCGGCTTTTGCCGTAACGGGCAATCGCCGCGCGGACGCGCCCGGCGAAGCCGTCGGCTTCCAGCCCCAGTTGCGCCAGTCGGTTGTTGCGGCAATCGTAGCGGGCGAGCGATTTTGGCAACTTTTCAGCGTCGACCGCAGCAACCTCGCCGATCCAGGTGTCGAGGCGAACCGTTTCAAAGGCGCAAGGTTGCAGCCCGCTACGACCTTCGCGCAGGCCGGCCAGCAGGGCGTCAAGGCCGTGGCCGAGGCTGGTGGTGGCGGTGTAACTGGACAGGAGCAGCGGGTTCACGATGTGCCTCTTGTTCGGTGATGCCGGATGTTGGCGGAGGGCGTGCTGCCGGGTTGGCAAGGGTTTGGCATGCGGAATCAGATGGCCGGCTCGGCACGGCTCAGGCAGGCGCGGTAGCGCCCTTCGACGCGGCGGGCGAACCATTCAGTGGTCAGTTTGCGCGTAATTTTCGGGCTTTTCAGGTCGATTCTCGGCATCAGCTGGCGGGGCAAGGCTTCGCCGCCGGCTCTTTCGGCCTGGGCAAAAACACGGACGAACAACGGGCTGAGATTGAAGGCCGCTGTCTTTTCCTGCTGCAGGTCGCGGCGAATTTCGCCGGGGCTCATTTTTAACTGGCTGCCGACACTGCGGGCAGCAATTTCGACAGTACTGGGCTTCTCGCTGGCCTGGCCGTTGAGGTAGCGCAACAGATCGCCGTCCAGCACCAGTGCTTTGCCGGTGAGGCGAGCGAGGGCGCTCTGAAAGGCGGCATTGCGGCTGCTGTAGCGGCCGGCGTTGAAGTCGGCGAAGCGATAGAGCACCTCGGTGTAGGGCGCCGGATAGTCGAGCAGGATGGCGCTGCCGAAATAAAGCCCGCCGCGCCGGGTGAATACTTCGTCGCGGACATTGCTGGTGAGCCGGTAGGGATAGGGTCGTTCCCGGGCGTGTTGTTCGGCAAATTCGATGCTGACCTGCATCGGCCCGGCGGTGTGCACCGGGTTGTGATCGGCGAACAATTTCTGCCCGAAGGGTAGCTCGGTGATCATGTCGTTGAACAGCGCGTTGAGCTGCTTTTCGGTTTTCAGGGTGTCGATACGCTTCTGGTAACTGCGGCCGTCGGGCGAGGTTTTGAGCATGGCGGCGGAAATCAGCAGTTTGGGGATGCCGAATTTGGCACCGCGCTGTTCCAGTTCGTTCCAGAC
>ERZ795044.5707-NODE-5707-length-10031-cov-6.276664_pt1 | contig 10031 bp, 7 predicted proteins | sample MGYA00375128_ERZ795044 | MGnify/ENA primary metagenome ERZ795044 (study PRJEB30173, sample SAMN05720213) | anaerobic digester metagenome | isolation source: active sludge of municipal wastewater-treating anaerobic digesters | place: USA | collected 2014-12-22 ... | reverse complement strand
GGGTTTCCGCCCTTGAAATATGAAAAATAAGTTCTACATTTGAAATATCATCCAAATTACTCATACTGCTATGAAAAAACTACTACTTAATGTTTTAGTTGTATTTGCTTTAGTGATCGCAGGCCAAACGAGCGCCTTCTCACAAGGAGTATACAACATTTGCTCAATCACGTCTACTACGGACACGAGCGGTACACTTTATGATACCGGTGGTCCAACCGGAGACTATCTTGTAAACGAAGACTGTTCACTTTTAGTACAGCCAAGTTGTGCGACAAGCATAACATTGAACGTTGTTTCATTTTCAACGGAATCTGGTTTTGACTTTCTAAGAATATACGATGGAACTTCAAATACCGGAATATTATTGCTTGAAGCAGATGGTCCAACGATGCCTTCTCCCAGCACTGTTACTGCAACTTCAGGAGCTATGTTTATAGAATGGCGTTCTGACGTTTCAATTGTATCTTCAGGTTTTGAAGTGAACTGGACTTCAGTTATTGCACCAAGCATTGCACCAAATGCAGGTTTTGTCATTGGTGATGTTACGCCGCCACTAGGTGTGAACGTTTCTTTTACGGATACTTCTTTAGGGGGACCAACTTCATGGCTTTGGGATTTCGGTGATGGTGATACTGCACGTAGTCAGAATCCATTACATACATATGCTGCTGCAGGAACGTACACAGTAACTCTGATTGCATTTACTTGTAATGAATCAGATACAATCACACAAACTCTGACTGTTCAAGGGGCACCTCAGATCGATGTTGCTCAAACAGGTTTCAGCATCAGTGCTGCTTGCGGCGATTCAGTTGCATTCCCGTTAGACATAAGCAATATTGCAGGTGGAGAATTGGTCTATACTGTTGATGGTTCAAATGTCGGAGCAATAAAAGTTCTGGCAATGACATATGGTACAGATCAGTTTGCAGAATATCCTAGTACGATCAATGCGATCAATTCTGTGTTTACAGGTTATACACTTACAACAACAGCGACTACAAACCCTGGAATCTTAAGTGGTTTATTGATTGGACAAAATGTTCTTTTGATACCTGAACAAGAGACAGGTGTTAGTTCTACTTGGGCAGCTCTTGCTCCGGTAATTCAGCAATTCCTTAACAATGGTGGTTCAGTAATTTTCCTTGGATCTTATTCTTCAGAATCAGATTGTATGTTCAATACAGGAGTATTCTCAGGAACTTATGGCCAGGATGAATTTTCTACTTTCACGGATGTAGATATTGTACTTCCTGCACATCCACTTGCTGCAGGTCTTGTAGGAAATTCATTCGCACCTCCAAGTGCTACATTCTCTATGAACTTAACTAATCCTGATAAAGTACAAGTTGTGACTGCAAGCGGTCGTGATGTTGTTTCTTACCGTTACTATGGTTCAGGTAAAGCAATCTTTATCGCTTTCGATTATTTCTCACCTTCAACTGAAAGTTCTCAGATCATTGCAAATGCAATTCAGTGGGGTGGAGAAAATGCTCTTCCTTCATGGATCAGTGTAGCTCCCGTATCAGATACAGTAGGTGCAGGAAATACTTCAAATGCAGTTGTTACTTTCCAGACTACAGGATTACCTGCAGGAACATATTATGCAAATCTTGGTGTTGCAAGTAATGACCCATTGACCCCTATCGTATTGTTACCATGTACACTTACAGTATCCGGTTTACCAATTGTAGGTTTATCAGAACAGTGTTTAACTTATGACAGCATCATGCAGAATACTTCTGCTCTTGATACTTTCCAGGTGATCAACAATGGTTGTGATACATTATTCATTTCTTCGATCACATCTAATGCAGCTGAATTTCAGGTTTCATCAAGTGTTTCTTATCTATTACCTGGTGGTTATGCTGATGTTGTAATTACTTTCAGCAGTGCAACTATTGGATCGTTCACAGGAACAATTTCAATTCAGAATAATGATATCGATACTTCGGTTTGTCTGAATGCAACTGCATTCCCGGCACCGGTGTTGGTCACTTCTTCAAATAGTGTTACACAAGCGCTTCGTGCTTGCGGTACAACAGATTCGACAGTCGTTTGGCTGTATAATACAGGTGGTAGCAATTTAACTTACAATCTTGGAAACTTACCTGCATGGGCTGTTGCAAATCCAACAAGTGGTATAATCAACGTTGGTGATTCAGTTGGAATTAGTGTGGTATTCTCCAGTGGTACACTTGCAGGCGGACCTCAGGTATCTAACTTAATAGTTAATACAAATGATCCGTTGAATCTTTCAAAATCAATTCCATTGACATTGAACGTCGATTTCAACCCATGTATGGATTATACTTTTACATCTAATACTTGTAACGGTTCATCAATCTTCGCAACAACACAGATCAATACTCCTGATACTTATCATTGGGATTTTGGTGATGGTGATACTTCAAACGTTCAGAATCCAACACATTACTTCCCGAATAATGGAACATTCACTGTAACATTGATCGCTTGTAATTCTGCCGGATGTGATACAGTTACACAATCACTTACAGCAACTATCACTGGTCCACAAGCTACTTCATGTTATCCTACGACAACAGCTTATTGCTGTGGAATTGGAGTTACAAACTTCAGATTTGGTGAGCCGGGTGGTCAGGAGATCAACAACTCTTCAAATGATGCAATCGACGGTTATTCTGATTACACTTGTAATGCGCCGGTAACATTGGTTACTAATTTTCCTTACAACATTTCTGTTAGCACAGGATTTACTTATGCAGAATGGGTAAGAGTTTGGTTAGATATGAATGATGATGGAACATTGGATCCGGTAACTGAATTGATCTATTCAGATTCAGCATTAACAAATCACCAGTCAACGATTTCTATTCCTGATGCTGGAACAGTGTTTGGTTCTCCATTACGCTTGCGCGTTGCAACAGATTTCGTAAACAATCCTGTTCCAACTCCATGTCTTGATCTTCAGTATGGCCAGATAGAAGATTACTCGATCTTTGTAACATTCTATGATGGTATTGAACAATTAGCCAGCGAAATCGGATTCTCTGTATATCCAAATCCATATGATCAGTCAGCAAGTATTGAATACACTTTGAAAAATTCTTCAAAAGTATCAGTAGAAGTTTACAACATCATGGGTTCAAAAGTACAGAACTTTGCAGCTAACGAACTTCAGTCAGCAGGAAAACATACATACCAGTTCAACGGAAATGCTTCCGGTGTATACTATGTAAAAGTTACTGCAGATGGCAAAACAGCAGTTCAGAAAGTAGTTAAGATGTAATTCAACTTATTTCATTTATAGAAAGGTCTCGTCGGTAACGGCGGGACCTTTTTTTATAACTAATAACTGATTATTGTTTTGCATCAGTTAATAATTAAATTTTTTAAAAAAAATCATTTTTCATTCCGATAGCTATCGCATAGGCGTCAAAATAAAGTAAGAAAAAAAAGTATTTTTTTTGCTAGGAAATTTATTAAAAAAAGGAATTTAGGAGATTAGATTTTATTGCCGTCAGCTTTAACTGACTGAGTAATAAGAATAGAATTATAGCGGCTTTAGCCACATTTTTTTAATTACATATAATAGATCTAAAGTGTGTTCATGTGGCTAAAGCCAGGGTACTGCATTTATTTTTTAGTCCGTCAGCTAAAGCAGACGGCAATAAAGCTGACGGCAATAAAGTTGGCGACCGCACACTTAATTTCGATACAAATAAATATAATAAAGTTTACGCCTAAGCGATAGCTATCAGGATTCATTTTTCATTTCAAAAACTGTTTCCTCGGTTTCCGTTTTCGTTTTGAATGCATTTTATAATTATCAGACAAAATACTGATTGTGCCATCTACTTCCAGGATTGCAAGATTTACTTCTTCCATTGAACTAACCCCATGTTCTCTTATAGCCGCATCCAATTCATCGTGTGTGATCCGTTCATTCTTCAAATGTTCTTCAACTATTTTTCCTTCATGAATGAGAATAACAGGTGAACCTTGTATCCATTGACTGACTTTTTTTTCGCGGAAAAGAAATTGTTTCAAAATATAATTGACGATAAAAAGTGATGCGGCTGCGGTAACACCTCCCGCCAAAGAGGTATTGGAACCAACCATTGCATTTTGCACTGAGTTGCTGATCAGCAGGATAAATACCAGATCAATTACTGATAATTGCGATAGTTCTTTTTTGCCGAAAATCTTTATACCTAATATAATTGCTACATATACCGCAACGCTTCTTCCTGCTATTTCAAGTAATGATATGGGATCCATAATTAGTAATTAATTTTTTTGTGAACGGAATTTTCCAATTTAGTTATCTTTGGTGAATGAAATATAAGAAACACATTTTTATTTGTACCAATCAAAGAGCAGAGGGCCAGAGAAAATCGTGTGGCGAGGAATGCGGAATGAAACTCGTACAGGAATTTAAGAAGCAAATAAAGGAAAAGAAAATCGATTTCCCGGTCAGAGTGCAACGCACAGGTTGTCTGGATGCCTGCGAACATGGACCATCAATGGTCGTTTATCCGGAAGGAATTTTTTATGGTGGAGTTAAAGAAAGTGATATCGGTCAGATCATAGATGAACATATTCTGAGTGACAAGCCGGTAGAGCGGTTAATTATCGATTTTTCAAAAGACGAATAATGGATCTTTCTCCTGAAAAATATCGGCGTGACCTTGAGATCATTCGTGAGACTGCAGCTCAGGTTATCCGTGATTTCAGTATGCACAAAGCAGAGATTACATTCAGCGGGAACGAATATTCTGCATACGATGAACTTGTTTCTCAGGTAGAGCCGATTCTGAGTTTAATGTATAAGACCAACAGGAGCGGATTTCAGGCTTTACTTTATCAGATAGATATCAGCGAAGGAGCTTTCAGAAAACTGGTACAAGCACACTCCGGCGGTGACTTTACGACAAAACTTGCCGAAATGGTTGTCCAGCGCGAGTTTCAGAAGGTGCTGACCCGCAAGTTTTTCAGTAAAAATCTTTGAAGGACCTATTTTTCATGCGGTTCTTTTTTAAAATTTGATAAATTCGCCGGCGAGATAACTCTGGAGGAAAGGTTTGATACAGGAAACATCAAACAATTTTAAGTTACTGTTGTTATCATAAGTTAGTATGGGACGATATTCGATCAAAGACATAGAACTGTTAACCGGTATTAAAGCCCATACGATCCGTATCTGGGAGCAACGTTACAGCATTCCACTCCCGAAGCGTACTGAAACCAATATCAGGTATTATGATGACAACGACCTGAAACTTCTGCTCAACATTTCATTGCTCAATCATAACGGACACAAGATCTCCGAGATTATTCGTTTGAATGCAAAAGAGATCAGTGACCTGATTGTAACGTATTCATTACAGACAGAGAAACATCCGGTAGTGATTCAGACAATGATCTCATCAATGATCGAACTGGATGAAGTTGCGTTTGAAAGAACATTGTCAACATGTATTCTGCAACTTGGATTAGAGAATACAATGATGGATGTTGTGTTTCCATTCTTAGGAGCAATTGGTGTGATGTGGCAAACCGGAACTATTAATCCTGCCTATGAACATTTCATTACAAACCTTATCCGGCAGAAATTAATTGTAGCAATCGAAGGTCAGCCTGTTCGAAGAGATGCTGCAGGAAAAAAGTTTCTATTGTTTTTACCTGAAACAGAGTTACACGAACTTGGATTACTTTTTGGAAATTATATGATTCGTAAATCCGGAAACCACTCAATTTACCTTGGGCAAAATGTTCCATTGGTCGATGTGGAGAAAATTGGTTTACGTTATCAGCCGGATTATATTATCGTGTCAATGACTACAACTTATACTCTGGAATTTGCGTCTGAAATGCTTACTACGCTAAGAGATAAATTTCAATCATCCATTGTATTAGTTACCGGTCGTTTTTTTAATCAGTATCCTGACATGGTAGGAGAAGGTATGGAAGTGATTAAACAGCCGGCAGATCTGAGTAAGTACTTTTAAATCATTTCGAAGAAACTTTAGTCGTTTTTCGTTTTTCATCTTTCGTGTCGTTCCTATAAGGTCTCCGGATTCTTTTACTCATTACAAAGCGAAAGACGAGAACACTACAAATTTAGAAGTATCAGCAAAGTGTTCTTGTGACGAATTTTAGTGATCTCAGTGTTTTATTTTTAACCTGCTGCAGTTCAAACGCTTTAAAGCCAATTACTTACGAAAACCCTTCTAATTCCCGGGCATTTGTTGTTTAAACATTATTGTTAAATAATAAACAATACTTGCATTATCAGAAATTGTGCACTATGTTTGTCTAAGAAAAACAACAAAAGATTAAACATAATGCCATGGAAATGACAAAAGAATTTCAAGCTAAGGTTACGCAAGAAGAATCACCATTAAAGAATTATGCGATCAAACTGACGCATGATCAGATGGAAGCGGAAGATCTTGTTCAGGACACGATGTTGAAGGCTTTTATAAATGAGGATAAATTTTCATCAGGAACAAATCTGAAAGGGTGGTTGTATACGATGATGAAAAACATCTTTATCAACAAGTACAGAAGAGCGATGAAGTCGAAGATCTTTAATGACACTACGGAAGATCAATATTATCTGAATTCAGCTGCATCAAACAGAGGAAATGAAGGCGAAGGGAATCTTGTGATGAAGGATATCAATACAGCACTTGGAGAATTATCTGATAACCTGAGAACTCCCTTTATGCTTAGCTATCAAGGGTATAAATACGAGGAGATTTCGAAATTTTTGAAGATTCCTTTAGGAACCGTAAAAGTTCGGATTCACAATGCCCGTAAGGAGTTGATGAAAAAGCTCTCATCTTACCAATACAATAACAATTAAGGAAATTTACGCCCTGATATTTTTTCAGTCGCTGATAAAAATTTCCATTACATCAGTTCTTATTGACGATTCCCCTTAGTACCTTCGTCACATGAAAATAGGTGTTGTAGTATTCCCCGGCTCCAATTGCGATGAAGACATTGTGCATGTGCTTCGCAATGTTTTAAGATTACAGGTTGTTAAATTATGGCACAAGGATCACGATCTTCAGGGATGTGATTTCATAATTTTACCCGGCGGATTTTCATATGGTGATTATTTAAGATCAGGTGCTATAGCACGTTTTTCTCCGATCATGAAAGAAGTAATTGCATTTGCAAACCAGGGCGGATTTGTTTTAGGAATCTGCAATGGCTTCCAGATCTTATGTGAAGCCGGACTTTTACCGGGAGCTTTGACTCACAATGAGCATCACCAGTTCGTTTGTAAAAATGTTTTTATTAAAGCTGATAATAATGATTCATTGATCACAGCTTCAATCCCATTAGATCGTGCTTTGAAAATTCCAATCGCTCATGGCGAAGGAAGGTTCTATGCAGATGAAGCAACAATGTCAGAGATGAAAGCAAACGGTCAAATCTTATTCCGTTACTGCGACGAAGAAGGAAATATTACACCGCTTTCAAATCCAAACGGAACTCTTGATGACATCGCCGGTATTTGTAATGCAGGAAAAAATGTGTTTGGAATGATGCCACATCCTGAGCGTGCTGCGGAAGGTGTTTTGGGAAATACTGATGGCAAACTTATATTTGAGTGTGTGACTTCAGGAACTCTTTCCAGATAAAGTTAATTTAAGCGATACTTTAATCATAGAAATAAAAAAAGGCTGCAATGAATTCCATTGCAGCCTTTTTTTTATTTAAGACAAATTGAGAATAGATTCCAATTTATTCAAACTTATTCAATCATTAGTTTTCCACTAAACTGTTTTTCATCAGAACTGACTTTTACAAAATAAACTCCTGAACTAAAATCAGAAGTGTTGATTGATATTGTAGTTCCGGCAACAGTATTTGAAACCGGTGAATTAAAAATTATTTTACCAGAAACATCGACAACAGACAATGTAGCATTTTTCATTTTTTCATTGAAAGTGATATTTACATTTCCATAAGAAGGATTTGGATAAATACTGAAAATGCTGATTGCGGCGTCATCATTTATACCAACAAAGAAATCAATGATTGCACAATCTGTAGCAGAACAACCATTGGCATCGGTAACCTCTACACAGAATGTATCGGGAGCATAAATCGTTAGTTGTTGTGTTTGATCTGAAGTATTCCATAAATAAGTTACAAATCCCGGACCTGCATCAAGTATGTATGCTGTTCCGATTTCAATTGCAGTGTCGGGTCCGACAGAAACAGTTGGTAAACTTACCAGAGTTGCAGTTGCAGGAACGAAGTTACTTTCACATGTACCGTTAGATGATTGTGCGTAATAAATAGTTGTTGCACTCAAGACAGGTGTTACGAAGTTGTTGCCGGTTCCAACTTGATTTGTTCCAGTTGCATCATCATACCAGAAAATATCCGAACCTGAAGCAGTAAGTGTCGTCGTACTTCCTGTTCCGCATAGATTACCACCGGTAGTTGTTGGGTCAGCGGGAATTGGATTTATTGTTGCATTTACTGCAGTCCGTGAACTCACGCATGTTGTAGCATCAACTGATTGAGCATAGTAAATTTCACTGCTTGAAATAGATGGAGTTGTAAATGTTGTACCTGAAGCAACGGAACTGCCACCTGAAGAAGCAGTATACCATTCAATCGTCGGACTCGCAGAACTTGCGGCAAGATCAACTGTACCTGTACCGCATCGGGAGCCGTCAGTAACTGTTGGTGCAGCCGGAATAGCATTTATAGTAGCTGTAACAGTACTTCTTGCACTCGGACAATTCAGTCCGCTTTGTGCGTAGTAATTTGTATTTGCAGAAATGGAAGGTGTAACAAATGTTGTACCTGATCCTATCGAAGTTCCCCCGGTTGGAACATCAAACCAGTAGATCGTACCTGATGAAGTTCCGGATAGTGTTACAGTTCCCGGTCCGCAATTCATTCCGCCGCTTGTCACTGGTACACCATTATTGCCTTCAATGTTGAGTGTAACAGTTAAACTATTTCTTGCAGGGAAAACGTCGTTGTCATTATTTGTAGAAAGTACAAATGTATAGGTTCCACCTGCAGTGGTATTGATCGTAGTGGAGTAAATAAGTGTATCAGCATCTTGCGGATAAAAATTTCCATTGTACAATCCGGTAAGTGTTGTAGTGAGGGCACCTGTAATGTCTGCAGTAGAAGGAACATTTGGAACTATTGCATTTCCGAAATTCCTGAGCAAAACTTTTACCTGGACATTTGTTGTTCCGCAACCAACGGAGGTTGGAGTAATCAAAGCGGACACAGTTGTGTAAACTAATTCATTAATTACATTTCCTGAGGAATTTGTTTTGACAATGTAAGCATCTTCTCCATTGAAACCAAAGCTTCCTGTATGTCCGACGATAACATACCCGCCATCACTTGATTGGATTCCGCTATAACCGTGATCATGATTATCACCACCATAAGTATTCGACCAAAGTGAATCACCATCGGAATTGGTACGCATCAACCACATATTCGGTTGAAGCGGTCCGGTACTACTTGTAGTACCGGCCATGATCAATCCACCATCACCTGTAATTTGAACAGTATGAAAATCATCGGGAAAAGATCCGCCATAAGTTTTTGCCCAGATAACATTTCCAACTGTATCTGTTTTTACAACATAGCCATCATCACCACCCATTCCTGCACCAGCAGTTCCACCTGCCAGATAAAAGCAATTATTTCCAACAGCAATATATTCAATGTTGTCTGTTGCTGCCGTACCGAATTTTTTTGTCCAAAGTACATTTCCTGAATCGTCAGTGCGAATTAAAAACTGATCGAAACCATTTGCGCCATTTGCACTTTGTCCACCCATAAGAAAGCCGCCATTACTTAGTGCTCTTACAGAGTTTGCATCATCATACAGAAACGAACCGGTTGAATATAATTTGTACCACAAAGAATCGCCGCTGGAATTTATTTTATAAAGAAAAGCATCATAGTATGATGCCGGCGATGAAGTGGTATAACCGGTCACAACAAAAGAACCATTACTAAGTTCAATAATATCCTGTGCC
>ERZ795044.5701-NODE-5701-length-10036-cov-10.261898_pt1 | contig 10036 bp, 7 predicted proteins | sample MGYA00375128_ERZ795044 | MGnify/ENA primary metagenome ERZ795044 (study PRJEB30173, sample SAMN05720213) | anaerobic digester metagenome | isolation source: active sludge of municipal wastewater-treating anaerobic digesters | place: USA | collected 2014-12-22 ... | reverse complement strand
CAATAAACTACCAAAACCTACAAACTACAATGATCGAAAAAATATACAAAGCTATCCAAGAAGCTACAAGAAGCTATGGACATGAAGATTGCACAAGACCAAACTCATTTGCAGTTCTTAACTCAAAGTCATTGCTTAATGCTGAAAACTTAGGTAAAACAGCATGTGACGCAAAGAAAGAATACTTTTGGAGCAGGCAATGGGAATCGAGACAATACAGCCCAAACAACATTTCATTTGATTGGCCCTTAGTCAGTGTATTTGAAATGTCAGGAAGCTATCAAAATCTTTTCCACAAAAATACAAAACTCGAATGCTTTTATAATATCCAAATTGGAGTATTGGACAACTACAAAGAAGACTGCAACAAAGGAAACTGTCGAGGATGTGCAGGGCGTTTAACAAATGAAATCGAAAGAGACACAGAAATAGCACTACATAGAATACTTCTTTATCTTTCTCAATGCTATTGGATAGATGGTGAATTAGTACATGAATCCAAAATAACTACAAAACCACCAACAAATCATTGGGCTAATTCTCTAAGAAATAACAACCCAATAATAAACATGTACCGATATGAAAATGAATCAGTAGCTAATCTATTTGGTACATTGGTAGAAATAAAAGTATCATACGAATATTGTCCAGAACTCATTATTAAAAATTGTCCAACATGTTAAAAAGACGACCACAAAAAAGAACATTCATTCCAATTTCAAAGGAAAATGCAGTAGCATACTTAACTCATTTTGTTAGAATGATAAGTAGATCCGATTACTACCCAAAAGCTGTTAGAGATAACATAAACTACCAAATACTAAAAGGAATCTCTTTAGGATACATCAAGAAAGAAGGCGACAGAATTTTTATACCTGAAAATACTATAAATGATACAGGAAATACTACTAAACCAAATAGGGAAGGCGACTGAACTATTTAAAGAGAAACTAAGGGAAGAACTAAAGGCACAAGGTCACAGCAACACTGGCAAACTCGAAAAGTCAATAGCCTATGACATTGAATTGAAAGCTGAAAAGATAATCGTTTCCATGTTTATGAATACATACGGTGTATTTATGGACACTGGAGTTTCGCCTTCAAAAATCCCATATTCAGGACGTACAGGTTTAGGTGGTCGGTCTAAGTATATCGAAGGTCTAATTTCTTATTTTAGATCAAAAGGATTAAACGAAAGAAGCGCAAAAGGAGCTGCATTTGCAACCGCTACAATACAAAAAAGGGAAGGCATGCCAACACGAAACTCATATCGACATTCGAGTAATGGAAGACGTACAGGATTTGTAAATGAAGCGTGGACGTCTATCCAATCAGAATTTGAAAAAATAGTAACAGATCATTTTTATAGTAGAATGTCCTTAGAAATCGAAAATATGATTGACAAGGCTTTGAAAAATGCTGCATAAAAAACTAACATGGCAACAAACAAATTTTTCACAATAGAATTTAAAGGCGGCTTAGACCTAATAAACCAACTTAGTCAGGTCGAACTTGAATTAAAGAGAGTAAACGATGCTATCAAAGAAGCCAAAAAAACAGGCGACACGGAAGTTTACAAAAAACTAAGGATTGAGCAAGAAGAACTAAAAAAATCCAGCCAAGAATTAAAGAAAAACCTTAGAGATAGCATAAAGGATTTTGAAGGTCAAAAAGCTCCAGTTGGATCATTGGTTGCATTAAGGCAAGAATACACCAAACTAACAAGGGAAATCCAATTATATTCCAAAGAACAAAGAGAAAGTGCAGAAGGGTTATCTAAGATAAAACTTGCAGGAAATCTAAAAAAAGAAATATTATCAATAGATCAAAGTATTGGTGATTTTAGATCAAACATAGGTAATTACAAAAGTGCCTTATTAGATGTTGGAGACATAGTAACAGGCGGTTTGCTTACAGGTGGTGTTACTGTTGCCATTGGTGCATTAGCTTCATTTGCGAGCGGTGCAACGGCAGCATTTCAAGAATCTGAAAAAGCCATAACCAAAGTAAAGACCGCAATTGATACGACAGGAGCGGCAGCAGGATTTACAGCAGAACAATTAGCAAGCGAAGCCGAAAGATTACAATCAATAACTACATTTGATGATGATGACATCCTAAATAAAGTAACGGCTCAACTATTAACTTTCACACAAGTAACAGGCGAGAACTTTTTAAGAGCGCAAAAATCAGCATTGGATTTATCAACTGTATTGGATGGTGACTTACAGAGTGCATCCATTCAATTAGGTAAGGCATTAGAAAATCCAGTTAAAGGAGTTACTGCATTAACAAAGTCAGGTGTTACATTCACAGATCAGCAAAAGGAGCAAATAAAAGTACTTACCGAAGCGGGGAAGTTACAGGAAGCACAAGGCATTATATTAGATGAAATAGCCGCAAAGTATGGCAACCAAGCAGAAGCATTAGCCAAAACCGATACTGGTAAACTCGAACAACTAAAAAACATATTTGGTGAGTTTAAGGAAGATGTAGGGGCTTTCATTGTAGGTGCATTAGCCAAACTAACACCAGCGATAATATTTTTTATTGACAAGTTAGGTGAAGGCTTTAGATTTGTTTTGGATGTATTTGAGCCAGTAATTAAAGGATTTGATGATTTATTCAAAAAGCTATTTGATGGAGCAAGTGCAAGTGATGAGTTTAATAAGTTTTGGACATACATCAAAGAAACAATTGCTGGTGTTGCTTCTATTATAAGTACTGCAATAGATGTAATTTCAAGTTTGATAGATGCTGCAAGACAGGCAGGAACCGAAATACCAATATTAGGAAGTGCATTTACTTTTGTTTCGGGTATTGTTTCAAATTTTATTAATTTAGTTAGAGATATTCCAGCGTTATTGTCGGCTGTTGCAAAAGGAGCTGGACAATTCATTAAAAATGTCACATCATTAAATTTTGATACATCAGTATCAGATGTTGCCAAAAAAGAATATGATCGGATAAAAGCTATTTCAAAAGAAAAGGAAAAAGCACAAAAAGAATCAGACGCAAAAGAGCAAAAAGACCTAATAGAATCCAGTAAAAAAAGGACTGCAATAAATACAAAGATTAATAGTGATGAATCAAAAACAGCAAAGCAAGCAGCCGATAAACGAGCCAAAGAAATAGAAGACCAAGAAAAGCGAATAGGAGAAATAAGAAAGGCAATATCCGAACTTTCAGCAAAAGAGATCAACAATGTATATGACAAGCAAATTGCCGAACTCCAAAACAAACAGGCTACACAACTTCAAAAGTTAGAAGACCAAAGGAAAAAGTTATCTGAAAAGGTAAAAGGGCAGGGCGGCACACAAACAAAAGCAGACATTACCGAATCTGGATTAATAGATCAAGAAACGGCGGTTATACTTCAATCAATCGAAAAGCAAAAGCAAGAGATTGAAAAGAAGCGACAAGAATCATTTGAAGACAGCAAACAGCAACTTCTTAAACTACAAGGTGAAAACCTAAAGGCAATATATGACAATGCTTTAAAACTAAGCCAAAGTAACTTAGAATCCATAACGACAGGATTTAAAGCCGAATCCGTAAAAGTAGATATTGAGTTTGAAACAAACCTAAACTCATTAAAGCAGCAATATAACAACGGTCTTATAAGTCAATCAGAGTTTAACGCTCAATCTGAAAAACTACAAGCCGAATCCAATCAAAGGAAATTAGATTTAGAAGCTGAACACGCTCAAAGAATCTATAACCAACAGATCAATAATCAGAAACTACTTGAAAAGTCAATCGAAAGTGAGCGAAAAACCAACGAAAGTAATCTTGAGCAATCAAACTTAGATGCAAAAGAAAAGGCTAATCAAGATTTCATTGATGGTAAAATACAATCAGAAAAAGAACTAAACGAAACTTTAAAGGCATTAGATGACCAATTAAAATTAGATTTAGAATCAAACAATCTAAGTGCAACAGATAAGCAAAAGGCAGCCTATCAAGATTTGATTGATGCAAAAGTAAATGCTGACAAGGCAGAAATTGCCAGCGATACAGAAAAAACAAATCAGAAACTTGAAAACTTAGAAAAGGAAAAAGCCAAAAGATTAGAAATAGTAAACGGGGCACTTGAAATTGCTCAACAATTATCAGATGCCGTTTTTGCAATAGAATCACAAGGTATTGAGAATAGCAAAAATAAAGAGATTGAAAGACTTGAATCTGATTACCAAAAGAAACTTGAATTAGCACAAGGTAATGCAACCGTTGAAGAAGCTTTAAAAAAAGAACTTGAAGATAAGAAGCTTGCTATTGAAAAGGCGGCATTTGAAAAAAATAAAAAGCTGCAAATTGCACAAACATTGATTAACTCGGCTTTAGCAGCAACGGCAATATTTGCAGTTCCTGACTTTACATTTGGTATTGCTACAGCTTTTAAACTCGCAGCATTAGCAGTAACAACGGCAAAATCAATAGCAACAATCAAAGCACAACAATTTGCAGACGGTGGACTTATAAAGAGTTTAGGCAATGGCAAGATCAAAGCAAAGCCAAATACCAAACCAACTGCCAAAGGTGACAATGTTTTAGCGTATGTCAAAGCAGGTGAAGTTATTTTAAATGAAAGACAACAAGAGCTTGCAGGAGGCCCCGAATTTTTCAGATCATTAGGAGTTCCAGGATTTGCAGGTGGTGGAAAAGTGCCAGCTCCAAACATCACAGGTTACGGATCGAGCCGCTACAATCAAACGATTACTATATCAGATGAGCAAATAAACAAAATAGCTGATGTTATTGCGAGTAGAACATCCGATGCAGTAAAACAAGGTGCATCTTCAGGAACTCGTGAAGGTGCATACTTAGGTGCAGCCGATAATTTAAAGCTAAAAGAAAGACAAGAAGCATTAATCCAAAATACAGAATTTTAACCAATGGCAACAATTATAACAGGCACACCAAGCCAACTAAACCCAGTAAACAATAGCATTTGTTTCAAAATACAATCGAACGATTTAGGAAGTGGCACGGTAAAGAAAAGAATAATCTACTATATCGAGTATAAAGATTTGGCAGGTACAATATACAAAGTAACCGAAACAAATACTTTGGAAGCCTTTTCTGTTTCCCAGATCATAACATTGGATGTTAATACAGATATAGCAAGTTACCTAAAAACAATAATCCCAACTATACCAAGTCTTTCAAGCCCACAAACATTTACAGACCTTTTAATTTTAGGTAGTGTAAGAATTAGAGTAGGTACAGCAGTAACGGATTTAGAAACATGCGACACTACTTTAGAATGGGATTCATATTCTGCATGGTTTGAAGTGATTAATTCAGTTATCCAAGAATATGAAGTTGGATATTTAAATTTTGGAATACCACAAATATTAGATCATAGACCAGATCAATACTGTATTGATAGAGATGCCTTTGATTTCGTTTGGGTGTATGGTGCAACGTCTGTTACCTATACGCCCGATATTGGAACTCCAATAACTATAAATGGTTCAGGTCAAGTAAATGTATTCACTATGTCAGCATACGGGCCAACCCGTGAAACAATGAAATACATGGATGTGACATTTAATAGTGTAATGGGCGGTCGAACAATAAGGGTTTGTTTTACAGATATTTGCTGTGAAGGTTGGGAAAGTAGAAATATCTTGTATTTAGACCCACGTGGCGGACGACACATGATGTCATTTGATTACTTAGATGAACACAAATTTAACTCAGATCAAGAAATAATTTGCCGCTATCAAGGTTGTGGAAATATCACATCAGTTGCTAACGACTACCCAACAAATGTAAACTCAGGTGGTGACACTATTTTCCATAAAAGAAATTCTGAAACAATCACTTTAGTAAAAACTTTGGAATCTTGCAATAAAGATCAATTGGAATATCTAAAATCATTTTTAGGAAGTGCAGGTTATCACATCCAAGTGCAACAACCCAACGGCCCTGAGATTATGTTTAGAAAATTCATTGTTGATTCAGGAAGCATTCTATACAACAAATATGATGAAAGCATAGACCTTGTAATAAGTGGTCGAATGGCGCACGAATATAAGACACATCTTGCAGATAGATAATATTACAATATATTACGATATATTACGAATGAAAACGACACATATAATAAACTATAATATCAAAAAGCCTGAAATTTGGCAAAAATGAATACAGTAATGAAATTAGAAGGTGGTATAAAAGAAGTTTATTATTGTGATATTGAATTAATCACAAAAGTTCCAACAACTACCATTGATAATTTCGCAGAAAGGATAAAGCATTTAGATTTTGCAAGACATGCTTCAATAATTACAGATGATGAGTTTATCGAAGGCTCTAAAAATATAATCAAACAGGCATTTATTCAATGAGTTGCTGTATTCAAATAAAAATGTTTCCGTTACCATACATCCCACAGATGTATATAAATGACGGTGTATTTGTATTTGATACAGATGATGATTTTGATTTAAGATTAACCAAAAATCTTGAAGAACTTACAGACATCTATAAAATAAAAGTTGATGGTATTTTGGGTTTTGATTTACCAGCTACTCCAAAAAACAATTTAGTTCTAAGAAGATACATTGATCCACATGGTACAATATCAAATAAAATAAATGTTCAGGTTTGGGTAAATGATTCAAAAACATTGAGATTCACAGACCTTTATGTAATAGGCTATCGAAACAAAAGCTATCAATGTGAAATAAGAACAGGTTTAGAACATTGGATAATAGCAGCTAAAGACCTAAAGCTAAATGAAATTGATCTAAACAATGGAAACAAGATTGCATATACCGAAGCGTTTATAAACCAACAAAACGCATTAGATGAATACACAGATGGAAGTATAGGCATTAGATTTCCTTTGGTAAATTATGGAAGGTTTGTAAGTGCCAATACAATCACAGCACAAGATTTTAGACCTTTTGTTTCTGAGTTATGGTTGCTTCAAAGAGCATTTTGTCAAATAGGTTGGAAGTTTCGCAGTACTGTATTAGAAAGTGACTTTGGAAGGCGAAACATAGCATATCTTTTAGATAAGGATTACGGATTTGATGAGAACAAATTAAGTCTATTAAGAGCAAACATCCAAAGAACGACAGCGCAAAATGGAACTACCAATAATGGCGATGTAGTTGAATATAAAAATGTTATTGAAAATGCAGGTGGTTATTGGAACACTTGGAATTACACAGGTGCTGGAATAGTTGATATTGAAGCTACTTTAATTGTACGTGCTGAAAAAATACCAGTAACAGTTAATAAAAAAAGTTTTACGCTATGGCTAAAATTATGGATGGTAACACCTTTAGGTATAACTGTTGTGATAGAAGAGTACAAGGTAGATGATGAATGGTATTATTGGGCTCATAATGTAAGATGGCATTATTTGAAAGTCACTAAGACAGATGTTCAAATAGATGCTGGGAGTACAATTTATTTTACGTTTCATTGGTCGTCTGAAGAAGATCAAGATGATTATATCATTGAATTATATGATAGACATATTTTTCAGTCAAATGAAGAAGTTTATTCCTACGTTACCATAAACCCCAAAAAAGCTTTTCTACAAATAGGTGATGAATATTACATTGAAAAGCTATTACGAAATGATAACTTTTTCGACTTCCTTAAAGGTGTAGTACATAAAATCAATGGTAAAATTTATACCGACTATGTTAAAAATGAAGTTTGGCTATACCCACCTTATGACACCAATGTACCAGACATTTTAAATGAAGATGAATTAGTAAAAGGATATTTCAATGACATAGTAAACCAAGATATTACAAATTCAATCCAATGCGATTCAGACGAAATACAAGTAATTGATACAGGCAAATATCGTTATGAAAGGCTTAAATATAAAGGCTTAGGAGACCAAGCCATAAAAGACAAGATAGGTGAAAAGAAAGCAGGAGACTATTTGGCTTATACCGTCGATTATGGCAATAATTACGAAAACGAAAAAAAGGACAATGAGAATCCATATTTTGAAGCAACCTATTTTGGTAATGTAGATAACATTACAGTAAATGGCATTCCAATAGCAATGCCTTGGATGATTACTGAAAAATCCGACACTCCAAAGGAATCATTTGATATAAATCCAAGAACTTTATATTGGGCAGGAAGGCAACTTCATTTACATGTTGTCAATAATGTAGGCATAGGAATAGCCAACATCAATATATTTGGGCAACTAAAAACAAACATACCGACTGCATGGAGTGACCCAACAGGCACAATGATATTTAGTACTCTATTATCTAATTCATTGGCTTATGGTGAACGATTGGATAAAAAGGATCTGTTTCACATGTTTTGGCAACGGTGGCTTTATGAGATCAAAACATCCAAAGAGTTACGACCACTTATTATAATGTCCAATGCAGGATTTTTTAAGTATGATTTTAGAGACACATTTACATTCCAGATATTAGGCAGAACGGTTAACGCTCGGATGTTGAGTTTAGACGACCATAGCCTTTGTTCAGGAACAAGTACACCAGCAAAATTATATCCAATACGAACATCTTACAATCAATGTTATGATATTCCAAATTCAGGAAATGGTGAAACGCTTTTTTGCAATGGTAATGCTCCAATATTAATAATTACAAAAACAGGAAATTGCTATTATTTTTCGATAGGTGGCACAAATGTAAGTCCAGTAACATCAGTAACTTATGAATATAGACTAAGTTCAACAAGCACATGGATAGCAGCGAGTTCTTTATGCAGCCCAAATGAAGCCTTTGAAGTTAGAATGACAGTTGACTACTCAGATAATTGCGACGACATTACAAGAAATAGATTTGTTGATGCTTGTGGCAACGCTCCAGAGATCACAGCAAATTATAATTATGATGATGAATGTTTTACAGCAGAAGTAACAGGAACTTTTGTAAGTCCAATTGCAAGTATAGTTTACGAATATAGTTTAGATGATGGTTTAACATGGTTGCCTTATACAAGTCCAAACTGTCAAACAGTACCAAATACCACAACCGAAATAAGAATAAGAGCAACAATAGATTATTCCGATGGATGCGATACTGTAACAGTAGAGACATTCTTATTAGTGCCACCAGATCAAGTTGATTGCGGAAATATTACAGCCGATGTAATGTGTGATGGTAACGGTATATTTACAAGATTTGGAGACGTAGAAGCAGAACCAGCAATTGATATTATCCAATACCGATTTGATCAAAATGAAGATTGGAAAATATGGGATGAAATGACAGCCATTTCACCATGTCCATTTTTTTACAGAAGGGTTATTACTTATTGCAATAGTGTTTGTCCAGTTTATTGCAGTCCTGAACATGAATGCACTTGCACATGTACCGAAACATTCACAATTACATGTTTAAATCGAACATTGACAGTAAACGGAAATCTAACAGGTGCAACAATAACATGGACAGGCCCAAATGGATTTACAGCATCGGGAAACAATGTAGTATTTCCAAAAACTACACCGAGCGGCACATTTACAGCCACTATAACAATTGGTAGTTGTATGTATGTAGTAAACTATCCATATACCAAACCAAATGCAGGAACGCCAATTTCAAATCCAACAGTACAATGAGATACCTAACATACATATTAATCTTATTTCTAATATCATGTAGTAATAGCATCCAATATACAGGTAATGCAGGAACTCCAATAGAATTAGATTGTGTACAAAATGGTAAAATGAGACGACAAAATGTGTATTGCCTTAGGGACTTTTTGATAGGTGAAGATGCAGGCGGAAATTGGTATCAGATTGGAACTTTACCGCAAAATATTAGCAGTCTTTTAGTAGGTGACAATCCTTGCATTGAATGGTCTGATAAAGCATGTGGGCCATATCCTTTAATGTATGTAGTAGGTGACGCTTGTTGTAGAGATACGGCTTATGTAACGCCTTTAAAATGCTGTTTGACAGGATCGAGTAATTGTAATTAATAACCTTTAAATATAAATTTATGATAACAATAAACATAGTTGCAGGATTAATAATTGGATTTTTATTTGGCGTTTTATT
>ERZ795044.5698-NODE-5698-length-10042-cov-5.704416_pt1 | contig 10042 bp, 8 predicted proteins | sample MGYA00375128_ERZ795044 | MGnify/ENA primary metagenome ERZ795044 (study PRJEB30173, sample SAMN05720213) | anaerobic digester metagenome | isolation source: active sludge of municipal wastewater-treating anaerobic digesters | place: USA | collected 2014-12-22 ... | reverse complement strand
TAACATTTACTCCAACCACAGACGGGACATTTCAAGCATCCTTCAATATGTTCAATGGTATTTCCACAATCGGGACAAAGAGCAAAACCGTTTCCCAGCGTCTGTTCCACAGCAAAACCTGGGGATTCTTCAGCAATATCGGATACCTGAAAATCGCTTTTGTTATAAAGTGTAACAAATTGCTCCAAAGCTTTGCCGACTGCATCTCCGCAGGAAGTTATCATTGTTCCTTTATTCCACATCGGGGATGGACAGCGAATTCCTTTCAGCTGACGGGTAATAGATTCAATCTTGATTTGAGAACGCAGAGCTAAAGAAACCAGCCGCGCAATAGCTTCCAATTGAGCAGAAGCACATCCACCCACTTTTCCCATTTGAATAAAGACCTCACAGGCACCTTGAGTATCGGTATTAATAGTTACATACATATGCCCACAACCTGTTTCCAGGCGTTGAGTTACACCTTTAGTTATTTCCGGTCTGGTTCTGGGAGCGACCTTTTTTTCGCTTTTATCGGCTGAGGATGTTTTTGTCCCTAAAGAGAGCACCTGATTTTCTCTGCTGCCATCCCTGTAAACAGTAACTCCTTTACAGCCAAGCTGATAGGCAAGTTCATAGCTACTTTTAATATCCTCCACCGTAGCTGAATTAGGAAAATTTATGGTTTTGCTAACTGCATTATCAGTATAATTTTGAAATGCTGCCTGCATTCTGATATGCCATTCAGGGCTAATATCGTGAGCTGTTTGAAAAACCTTTTGCAAATCGTCCGGGATACCCTCAATTCCAGCAAGAGAACCGCGGGTTAAAATTTTTTCCAGCAATTCCTCATTACAGATTCCCTTCTCTTCCAAAGCTTGCTGTAAATATTTATTCACATAGAGCAGTTTCTCACCATCCATCACATTTTTCACATAGGCAAGCGAAAATTGGGGTTCAATTCCGCTGGAAGTATCGGCAATCATACTAATTGTCCCCGTTGGAGCAATAGTAGTAAGAGTAGCGTTGCGAATTCCTTCCTTTTGTATTCTTGCTTTTAAGTAGTCCCAATCCTGGAATAATTTTTCCCGTTTTAAGCAGCCCTCAGCATAAATACTTTTGGCAAAATTGGGGAATGCACATTTTTCAGCAGCCAGTTTTAGAGATTGCATTTTAGCGTTAAAATCTATAAATTCCATTACTTTAGAGGCAAGAGCAAGCGCTTCCTCACTGGCATAAGGTATTTTTAACTGAAACAACATATCAGCCCAACCCATTACCCCCAAACCTATTTTGCGATTTGCCCTGGAAATACTTTCAATTTGAGGCAAAGGATAACGGGAAACATCAATAACCGCATCCAAAAAATCCACGCTGTCATAAATCGCAGTTTGCAGCTTATCCCAGTCCACATCTCCGTCTTTAATAAACAGAGCAAGATTGAGAGAACCCAAATTACAGGACTCATAAGGAAGTAAGGGTTGTTCTCCACAGGGATTGGTGGATTCAATTTTTCCCAAAATTGGAGTGGGATTGGAATTATTCATCCGGTCTAAAAAAACAATTCCCGGTTCGCCGTTTTTATGAGCCATCTGCACAATTAAAGCAAAAACATCTGCAGCTTTCAGCGTTTTGATAATAGTTCCCGTGTGAGGAGAAATAAGATTATATTCAGCATCATTGGCTACCGCCTGCATAAATTCCTCGGTAATACCAACACTGATATTAAAATTGGTAAGTTCCGCGGGATTTTCCTTGCAGGTGATAAAATCTAAAATCTGCGGATGATCCACATTGAGGATAGCCATATTGGCTCCTCTACGCGTTCCTCCTTGTTTAACAGCATCGGTTGCAGCATTAAAAACTTTCAGAAAGGATAGCGGTCCACTGGAAACTCCATTGGTAGAACGAACTCGGGCATTAGCTTCTCTTAAGTGACTGAAAGAAAAACCGGTTCCACCTCCACTTTTATGTATTAAAGCAGCATTTTTTACTGTTTCAAAAATGCTTTCCATACTGTCTTCAATTGGCAAAACGAAACAGGCGGAGAGCTGTTGCAAATCACTTCCGGCATTCATCAGAGTGGGGGAATTGGGTAAAAAATAACCCGCATCCATCAACCGATAAAAACGATCTGCCTTTTCTGCATCTTCACCTGCAATATTAGTGGCAACGCGAGTAAGCATTTTATCCCAGTCCTCTTTAAGAACCCCATTTTCATCTTTACGGAAATATCTTTTTTCCAATACCTTCAATGCATTTTCTGTTAATTCCATCCTCACTCCTGCTATCTTTTTAAAGCAAAAATTGCCCGCGCCTGTTCCGGAGTTGCAAGAGGACGGCCAATTTCCTGCGCAATTCTTGCCAAGCGAGCTACTAACTGAGCATTGGACTGAGCAACTACTCCCTTGTAATAAAAGATGTTATCTTCAAAACCACAGCGGATATGACCTCCTGTAACCATTGCAATTAACGATGTTGGAATATGCCATTTGCCAATTCCAGCTACAGCCCAGGTTGCAGAAGGAATTTCTTCCTTCAGGTGTTCAATCATATACATCAGGTTTTTGGGCTTACCACTCATTCCTCCGGGGACACCAAGAACGAATTGAATGTGCAAAGGACTGTGAGTTATAACCCCTTTTTTAATAAGTTTTGCTACAGCATCAATCATCCCCGATTCGTAAACCTCAATTTCAGGAACGACATCATAGTTCTTAAACGCCTCTGCCAGGCGAATTATATCTGCCGGATGATTGATGAAAATATCATCGCCAAAATTTAAAGTGCCGGCGTTAAGAGTTGCCATTTCTGGTTTTAAAGCTAAAGGAGCAAGCCGCTTATCAAATGACTCGCCCACAGCACCCCCCGTGCTGATTTGAATTATGATTTCGGGAACTGCTTTACGAATAGCAGAAATGGCTTCCTGAAAGCGATCCAGTCGTTGGGAAGGTCTGCCGTCATCTTCGCGGATATGCAAATGAATAACTCGGGCTCCTGCCTCAAAACAGGCCTTGGCTTCTTCTGCCTGTTCCAGGGGAGTTAACGGTAAATTGGGCTGATCTTTGCGGGAGGTCTCAGCTCCGGTGATTGCAGCGGTTAAAATTAAGGGTTCCATAATATTACCTCTATATACTTAATTTAAATATTTATATCATCTCATATAATTAATTCATATTCTGGTATGTTATTAGTATGTCTTGAAATAGCTTGGGAAAAATTTGAGATGGAACAGAACAAAGGGTTAAGCTTTACGCCAATGAAAAGCTCTTGCTTGCTTTTTGCTTCTTGTGTTTTGGCATTATCATTCCGATATGATTCCCGTATCGTGCCCGTATCGCGATATGGGAATGATACGGGAATGTATTTAGCAGCATATAAGTTGGCAGTAAGGAAACAATAAAAAGAGGCAAAAAAAGTTAACGGCAGGATCAAAGCCGAGTTCAATTTATATGTGAGAGAATAAGATACCGTTTTCATTAGGATAATTCCTTCCCGGTTATTGGGTTTTATTCCTTGAACCAGCTTTCAAAGAGACGGACTTTGGTTAAATTGCCGCATCGGGAATTCAAAATGCGTTCTGCTATGCAGGCAAATTTAGCTTCGTTATCGCTTACATAGAAAGTATCCATCCCTTTCTGTCCATCGGTTTCACTGCTTAAATAAATGCTCAGATAATCGGCAATTGCCATTGCACTATCCACCAAAGTAACTTCCTGTCCCATAACCTGTTGAATGATTTTAGAAAGCAAGGGATAATGAGTGCACCCCAAAACCAGGGTATCTATATTATGTTCTTTCAAAGGAACCAGGTATTCTTTGGTAATTAGTTCTACAGCAGGATGTTCCAACCAGCCCTCTTCAGCCAGAGGAACAAATAGAGGGCAGGCAACCGAAAAAATTTGCACTTCAGGAAGGAATATTTTTATTGCTGCAGGATAGGCACCGCTATTTATGGTTCCTTCGGTTCCGATAACGCCAATGCGATTATTTTTCGTTGTTTTAGCTGCCTGTTCCGCACCCGGTTCAATAACTCCAATAATCGGGATGTCAGTTAATTTTTGCAAGGCAGGCAGAGCTACTGCAGAGGATGTATTGCAGGCAATAATAAGAATCTTGATTCCCTGTTGCAATAAAAAACGGGCATTTTGGAGTGAATACTCAATGATTGTATTGGGTGATTTGGGACCGTAGGGCACTCTGGCAGTATCGCCAAAATATATAATATCCTCTTCCGGAAAGGCATTTCGGATGGCTTTATAAACGGTTAAACCACCAACTCCGGAATCAAAAATACCGATAGCTTTTTTCATTTATGGCCTCTTGAGTTCGTTGATTTTGCAGAACGAGCTTTTGGTGACGCCGGAGATTTCGTCTGTCTGTTTTTTGGTGACGCCGGGGATTTCGCTCCGGGAGAGGGTTTTGAGGAGGTTAATGTTTTGGATTTGGGGGCATTATGACGCAGGGTTTCAGGGAAAGGATCCAAGTATATATCATCTTCAACATAGCTGATAATAACCTCCAAAGTATCCATCAACTGATAATATTGATGAGTTCTACGATTCACAAAGCGCATTTCTGGTTCTATGAAATCAAAGTTACCTTCTCCTAAATTCATTTCTTTAATAATTCCCGTAACCGGAATTTCATCCAATTGGACAATTAAACCCCCGGAATTTGCAGAGATAACCATTCCGGAGTAAATTTCTCCTTCGTGCTCTTGCAACAGAGTGCGGCTGTAAACTCTTTCTATATCGCGTTCCGATTGGTCTGCTTGAATTTCCTGTTCGGAAGCTACTTCCGCATAATGTTTAAGCTGTGAGGCAGAAAATTGCTGTGAACTGCTGTGGCATAACCAGGTTTTGCATAAATAATGAATAACCAGATCGCAAAGACGGCGGATGGGGCTGGTAAAATGAGTGTAATATTCCATCCCCAAACCGAAATGATGAATGTGTTCGGTGCTGTATTTGGCTTTTTTCATACTCCTTAAGGCAATGCGATCAAAAACACGATGATATGCCTCATTAGGGAAAGAATTTAACAGATATTGAAGAGATTTATTCAGGTCTTCATACTTTACCCATTTAACTCCATAATAGGAGAGAAGTTCAATAAACCGTTCCAGCTTGTTAAAATCGGGGTCTTCATGAATGCGGTATAGCGTTGCCGGAGCAGTTTGCGAAAGGCGTTTTGCCACATATTCGTTGGCAATCAGCATAAAGTTTTCAATTAACTTATGACTCTCCGTTTCCTCAGCTAAATTTAAATGTTTCAAAAAGCCGTTCTCATCATATTCATATTCAATATCCGGCAAATCAAAAAAGATGTAACCGGCATCTAAGCGTTGTTTTGTTAAAAGCCGGGAGAGAGCTCTTGCCTCCAATAGATATTGCTTCAGTTCTTCAGTTAAATCCGATTCCTTGCCGGCAAATAAAACATCCACTTCGTCATAATTCAACCGCGCTTTACTGCAAATAACGCTTTCATAAATTTGCTGTTCCAGAATCCTGCCTTTGCTGTCAAAATCCGTTTGCACGGTTAAACACAGCTTTTCTTCCTCGGGACGCAAACTGCAAATAAGATTGGAAATGCGTTCCGGGAGCATAGGAATGACCATCTTCGGGAAATAAAAACTGTTTCCTCGTTTAGCTGCTTCCTGAAAAATTGCCCCCTGCACCGATAAATAATGTGCTACATCAGCAATATGCACATATAGACGCCAACCATTAGCCATTTTTTCAATAGCAATAGCATCATCAAAATCCTTTGCCGTAATCGGGTCTATGGTAAAAGTATAAAGATTACGCAAGTCCCTCCGCTGACGATAGTCCTCCGGGCTTATATTCTCTGGAAGCTGATTTGCTTCGGCTAATACATCTTCCGGAAATTCCAAAGGCAGATTATACTGCCTAATTACTGTAAGAAGTTCAACTTGCGGGTCACCTGAGGGACCCAATACTTCAATAACTTTACCTACAGGCAATAGTCCTGCAAAAGGATTTCCCCAGTTAACAACCTGGATAACAACTTTATCTCCATTTTTGGCACCCCCGTTATCATTAACAATGAACCATCTGAATATTTTGGGATTGCTGCAAATAAAAACGCTACTTCCACTCTTTACAGAAAGCTCTCCAGCCAGCTTGTCAGAGCTCCTTTTTACAATTTTCCTGATAATGGCATAATCCTGATGACCTTTTCGGTATTTTGGTTCAAAAGCAACTATATCATTGTGAAAGGCATTATAGGTATCTTCTTCAGCTACATAGTAATCTCGTTGGGGAGTTCGGATAAAGGCAAAAGACAAACCCTTGGAAAGAGATGTGGCATCAAAAATTCCCTGTAATAATTTGGGATTGGAAGTGGGGGAGGGCTCTTGCTCTTCCGGTGTTTGAAGTAATTGATACTTTTTGCGGTTTTTGGTTATAACTTCTTCTTCCTGTAATCCGCTTAAAATTTTGCTCAGCAAGGACTTTTCCGTGTTATGCAGCTGAAAAGTATTAACTAATTCATTGTAGGACAATCCAGTATGGGGATTACGCTTCAAATAATCTAATATCGCCTTTCTTAATTCATTGTAATTCATATTGTTCCTCAGTATTTCTTGCCTATTTTTTGCATCAGAATAAAAATTAATTGCTCGCGCTCTTTTTTATCGGCAGAAAATCGTAAAGATAAGCCCCGAAAAGCATCTAACCGCCTGGGAGCGGTAAAAGTGGAAAGCATTATCCCGCGCTTATCTTCATAAAAACAGCCAAAATCAGAAAAAGGTCTGCTTACTTTTAGAAAAAGATAACGCACCTGCACTCTATCCTCATACAGTTCATATTCGGTTAAGATAAAATAGGGGAGAAGGTTACCTAAAACCAGAAGCATCCCTAAAATATAGTAAAACGGTTGCTGCCAACTAATTACAGCGATGTAATATAATAAAAATGAGAGGATAAGCAAAAAGAGAATTAATACTAAAGATGTCCAAGGTCGTTCCACCAGGGGCCAGGATTTCCATTTTAGAATGGGTTCAGGCAACATTTTGCACAATCTCCCGGCACTTTTCAATTTCTTCTTTAATGGTTAAAATCAGCGGAAAACTTTGTGCGGTAGAGAATTTGGAACCTAAGGTGTTTGCCTCGCGTTGCATTTCTTGAATAATGAAATTCAGCGTCTTTCCAATATCCCCCTCTTCTTGCAAGGTGGCTACAAAAGTAATAATATGTGCTTTTAACCTGCTTAATTCTTCTCCAATATCATATTTATCCACATAAATAGCCAGTTCCTGGATCAAACGCTGTTCCAGATTTTCAATTTTATAGGTTCCAATAAGCTCTTCAATATGCCTGTGCATTGTGGCAAAAAGTTCCTTCTTAAAAGGATCACAAAGCTCAGCAATGGTATTAACCGCTTGCTCTATTTTTTGCATTGAAACGCTTAAATCCTGCTTTATCTGTTCCCCTTCCACCAGCATTGATTCATTTATCCTCTTTAAAGAAATCTCCAATGCCTCATTTAAAATAGCAGCCAAGGCGCTATCTTCGCTTAAGCGATTCTTGCTTTCTATAACCCCCGGCTCCTGCAATAAAAATTCTATGGAAATAACCTCTTCAATGGCTAAAAGATTGGCTGCTTCTATAGCCAATTCGTTATATTTTAGTAATTTCGTTTTATCTAATACTAATTTCGGTTCCCGGTGATCACTAAAATTGATTCTAATTTCCACTGTTCCACGGGAAATGGTCTTTACAATATGCTTTCTAATTTCTGTTTCGTAAAAACTTAGTTCTCTGGGAAGTGAAAAGCGTAAATCCAGAAATCTTCCGTTAATTGACTTAATCTCAATTTCCACATCCATATTTTCTCTACTGATTAAAGCACTGCCAAAACCGGTCATACTTTTCATTTTTTCTCCTTTTTATAAAGTAAAGGGGGGCTGTAATTCCATTGTTTATTGTTATTCCTATAGTCCATTGTCATTTTTGCGAAAGCAGAAATCTAATCCATATCTTAAAAATAAATAGCTTCTGCCATAAATGCAAATGCCATTCTGATTCATTGTCATCTTTACCATTTATATTATTCCTGCCCAATAAAGATGCGGGGGATAAGTGGTTAGGGATTAAGGCAATTATCTCCCTGATATGCAAGTTTACATAATATGCCTTATCACAACTTTCTGGGGTCTGACTAAAAACACTTAAGCGTGCTTGCCGTGGCATCCTTAACCTCCACTTTTTGCAATGTTCCAAAATCTTGTTCGCTTCCCCTTAAAACTGCATTCTTAAAATCACGGGTTTTTCCAAAAACAATATCCTTGCTTTTTTTGCTATAGCCCTCAATGTAAACTTCAACCGTTCTACCGATCAATGCTTTGTTTTTTTTCAAAGTAATAGTTCGCTGCAGTTCAATCATCTGTTGCAAACGCAGCAGCCGTTCCGGTTCCGAAACCTGCTCTTTAAAGTCGGCTGCTAATGTTCCGGGTCGTGGACTGAATTTATAGCAAAAAGCGTCGTCAAATTCTACTTCTTTCATTAGTGACAAAGTATCCTGAAAATCCTCATTTGTCTCTTTGGGAAAACCGGTCATAATATCTGTAGTTATTGCTATATGTGGTATAGCGTTACGCAGTTTGGTAACTAAATTAAGATAGTGTTGAACAGTGTAATTACGATTCATTTCCTGCAAGATATGATCACTTCCGCTTTGAACGGGTAAATGTATATGCTCACATACTTTAGCGGATTTGGCAATAACTTCTATCAGCTCATCGGATAAATCTTTCGGATGGGAAGTGATAAATCTTAAGCGGTAAATATCTTCCAGACAGTTAAGTTGTGCTAACAGACGAGGAAAATTCATCTCTGCATCTTGATAAGAATTAACATTTTGTCCTAGTAGAGTAATGTCTTTTCTTCCCTGCTTGCCTGCTGTTCTTGTATCTTGAATAATTTCCTGCCAGGGACGGCTGCGTTCCCGTCCTCGCAGATATGGAACTATGCAATAGGAACAAAAATTATTACAGCCCCGCATTATGGTTATGTAAGCACAATACTTGCTCTGGTGTGAGGGCAAAATTCCTCTATAAACCTCGGTCTGATCTAAATCCGTCAAACAAGTTGCAGCAATGTTACCTTGCAGGATTTCGGGAAGATTTTTATACTGATCCACTCCGATAATAAAATCTACAACCTGGTTCTCCCGCTTCAATTCTTTCCCCAAGCGTTGTGCCATACAGCCCACTACGCCGATTTTAAGCTGAGGATTATCCTTTTTACGGTGACCCTCACTTTGAATTCTGCCTAAAACCCTTTCTTCGGCATGAGAGCGAACGCTGCAAGTATTAAATAGGAGTAATTCTGCTTCTCCGATTTGGGTAACTTTCTGATGACCTGCCTTAGTTAAGATGCTGGCAATCAATTCACTATCTGCCACATTCATCTGACAACCGTAGGTCTCTATGTAAAATTTCATTTCTGTGCCTTGCGTTTTTTCTTTGCGGAAAGCCAATTGGCATAGCCAACTGATATTCCGGAATTACAAACAATAATTTCCGAGAACTCAAATCTGTCCAGTAAAGAAATATTAAAAATTATGCTTAATTTAAGCACCGGGAGATAGCTTTCCTCCAGCAAAAAAGGTAAATATTCTGCTTCCTCTCCCCTTGCAATTGACTGCAAAAGATGCTGCAATTGCTTTTTGCTGATAGCTTTGCCATCCTGTTTTTCCATATCTGTATAGCTGCATTTATAAACAACTGCTGCCAGATAGGTGTAAGTTAACCCTATACCGATAAGTTTATGGCAATGGTAATCAGGAATGGCAGCCAGCATATCCTTGATATAATTCTCTGCAGTTTCTATTTCTGTATCAAAGTCGTTAAGTAGAGTTATTAGACCAAAGGGTAAACTAATTCCCTGCTGTTTCTTTTCTTTGTCTAAATCAATTACCTCAGTGGAAAAACCACCAATATCAATTGCCAGAGATGCCTCTTCCCCATTTCTATAATTTCTTGCAGCATAATAAGCATAACGGATTTCTTCTTCTGCCGAAATTATCTTACAGCTGA
>ERZ795044.5694-NODE-5694-length-10045-cov-3.540841_pt1 | contig 10045 bp, 4 predicted proteins | sample MGYA00375128_ERZ795044 | MGnify/ENA primary metagenome ERZ795044 (study PRJEB30173, sample SAMN05720213) | anaerobic digester metagenome | isolation source: active sludge of municipal wastewater-treating anaerobic digesters | place: USA | collected 2014-12-22 ... | reverse complement strand
GCTGATGCAGCGCCTGTCGTATCAACTGTTTGCCGGGTTGCTGCTGGCCGCTCTGCTGCCGTTGTCTCTGGCATTTCGCTTGACCGAGGAGTTCTTCCAACAGAAATTCACCTTTCTTGAGCACCAGCAACGCCGCTCGCTGCTCACCCTGTTCTCAGAAAGGGAACGCCAGTTCCGTCTGAGTGTCGAGACGCTGAAAGACCTGCTGCCAGAGCTTGTCCGTTCGTCAGAACATTCACGACTCCTGCGCGAACATGTCCAGGGTATCACCAGGGAAAAACCCCCACCGTATCCCGGTGTGGCTGAGGTCGAATTCAGCCTGCAGAAACTTCTCCGCTGGTTTTACCCGCCGCCGCGCCTGCAGGAGATCTTTCGCTGTCATCCGCATCTGGTCTGTGCCGTGACCTGGGGTGACATCAGTACGTATTTCGGCCTGCGAGAATCGAAATCCATCAACGCCCTGCCGATGTTTTTTCGCCTCACCGGACGAGCGATGCTGAACGATCTCAACCCCGAGCGATTTCAGCGTGTTTTTGAAGCGTCCGAGCCACTGCGACCGAAGAAGACCGCTATTGAAGAAATTCAGCAGGAAGAATTGCAACGATTCGGCACGCAGATCATGGCCTCGATCTTCGGGGAAGATTCCATTCTGAGCTTGTTCAAGTCACCGACCGGCGTCCTCAGTATGTCTCTCGGTGCCGGTACCATGGACGTCTTCCAAATCATCGCGCCCGGAGATGCCGCGCCAGACCAGCTCTATTATCTGTTCCTCAATACGCACGACATCGAGCGCGTGGCGCAACGCCGCATTCTCAGCCGGCAGGACGGCCATGGACCGATGATGTACACCGTTCGTGGAAATCGTCCCGGTTTCTTTCTCTCGCCACAGACCGGCGAACAGTTTCCTTTCTTGCGGCCCATCGCCCGCAAGATCATGTACACCAAGGTTCCGATCAGTTCGCGCATCGAGTATCGCGGCCAGACCTATCTTGTCGAGGGCCAGCCCGGTTCGCGAGGAGACAACTTCATCTACCTCGGAGTCGTTCCTTTCTCGGAAAGCATCAGGCGCGAACAACGTGTACAGAATATTCTGCAACTGTCGTTACTGCTGACGATGTTTATCTCCCTGCTTCTCGCTCTCAATGGGGCAGTCACCTTCCTGAACCCGGTACGCACACTCTCTGAAGCGCTGCAGCAGGTCGCGGCTGGAGTCTTCACGGTCCGGCTGGCTGGAGACCGTCGTGACGAGATTGGAGCGCTGTCTCTGGCCTTCAACCAGATGACCCGTTCCCTGCAGGAACGGCATCTCCTCGGACAGATGGTCTCGGTTTCGGCCCGACGCGCCGTCGAATCGGCTTCGGCCGAAGCGAGAGCGGCACAGGGATATCGTCTGCACGCACTCATTCTCTATATCGGCATTCCTCGATTTGAGCGCATTCGTATGGCGACCGACTCGGACGCACTGATGTCGGGCCTGCAGCGGCAAGTCACGATAATCTCACGTTTGATTCAGCAAACCGGGGGATCGATTGACAAAATCATGGGTGAAAAGCTGCTGGCGGTGTTCCCTGAAACCGAGACGACAACGTCAGAAGAGCGATCGCGGCGGGCGGCTGCCATCCTGCTGGCTCTCTCGCTGGCGGAACGGCGTCAGGAACTTCCCTACCCTCTTGCCGTCGGCCTGCAGCACGGACAGGTCATCGCCGGTCTTCTCGGGTCGGGAAAACGGCGCGATTTCACGGTCATCGGGTCAACGGTCAATCTGGCGGCGCGCCTCGAAGCACTTGCCGAAACTCGGGAAGAGACAAGATTTCTCACGACCGATCGCACCGCGATGCTGCTGAAAGACGTCGTGCCCGCCGAGCCACTCGCCGACGTGACGTTGAAAGGATTTCAGGAGAAAGTCACGGTGTGGAACGTGCGCCCCGAAGGTATTTCCCCCACCCCATGCAGCGGGTCGCCGCTCGACGTGGTATCATGAGGCCGTCGTGAGATGAATTCCCCCAACCGCTCTCTCCTGCTGTATATTCTCCTGGCCATTCTGCCGCTGTTCGTGATCGATGGCGGCTGGGTGTTTTTGCGCCTGCAGGATCGAGAGGGCGAGTATCTCGACATGGAAGAACAGGCACGCCAGGCGCTCGAATCCATGGAACAGAACTGGTCGCTGCAGAGGCAGATCGCCCTGCACGCAACCAGACTGCGGCAGGCAATGACATCGCTCCCCGATACGGATGATGAATCCGGCTCTGAGCGTCCACAGCGGCTCCTGAATCTGGCACGCGAAGTCTTCGCCGCGCCGTTCCCAACGCCGACCGTCTGGATGTATTCCGTTGACGGCGCCAGTCCCGACAGTCCGGTTCAATTGCTGTTCGCACGGCCGGAGAACCAGTACGGAAAAACCGGTCCTGCCGCCTTCTTCCGCTTTCTGTTGCGCCACCAGCAGCAATTGTCACTGTCTGAATCCGAGGCAAAACGAGGGCAGGCGCTCACCGAGCAGTATCTCGGCAAGGGATTTCCTGGTCAGATTCTCGCGCGCACGCAGCGCGGCACTCCTGTCCCAGTCGTTCATGCGCGCCAGTTCCACTGGTTCGTCTGGGATTACATCGAGGTCGCCGGTCGACCAACGACCGGCTTTATCCTGCTGATCCCGAACCACCCGAATTCACAGCGATGCGCCTTCGAGGTCGTCAGACGCGAACCGGAACGGGATCGTCAGGCTCAGAAGGGGTTCATCCGCTTTTTCCGCAGTGAGATTCCCGACATCCTGCCGACCTCCCTCGCCCGCTCTCGCACCTTTCTCGACTGGCTGAACGACTGGCGTCGCGAGCACGACATCTTCAAACTCGAGCAGCGATCGGTGCCGTGGGGACAGCCAATCGGAAACCGGGTGTTCTTCTTCCGCATCATTCCGGATTGCACGCACTTCGGATTCATCTCTTTTCCACGGCAGCGGTTCGGCTCCCCTCCCCTGTTTCTGCTGCTTGGCAATGGTCTTTTTCTGTTTCTCGGCGGCCTGGTACTGTTGCGCGGCCTGATGTTCGGAACATGGCCGCACCTGAAACTTCAGGGTCGGTTCACCGGCATGTACTTGTTCGCCACTGCCCTTCCCTTCACCCTGGCGCTGGTCGGTTGTCTCGTTTTTCTTCGGGAGCGCGAGAACACCCTGATGAATCAGCTGCAGACACGGCTGCTACGTGACCTGCGACGCATCGACCAGAACAAGGATCTCTCCCGCAGCCGCTATGTCTCGACTTTTCATCAGGCAGTACAGGACCCCGCCCTGACGCAACGGCTGAAAAGCCATGGGCTATCGGATCCAAGCGTGTATGAGGTTCCTCTGTCCCATTTTCATCAGGCCCGACCGGCTCTGCCACTCGCCGCGTTGTATCTCGCCGACTGGAAAGGGAATCTGGTCGGTCGGGAATTCAAGCCCCCCGAAGGCACTCAGGACCTCACCTACCTCATACGATTTTATCGCGCGGGATTGATTCTGCTCTTGCGCAACAATCTTCAGTTGGTGGGCCGCCATGATCTTGCATCCAGCGCCCCTCCGCTGGATGATCTCGACAATCTGCTGGTCACGGTCCACCGTCAGGGGTCGAGTGTTTCGATCGCCAACGTGTTTCAGGAAAACCGTCTCCTCCCGGATTTACACCAGGTCGGCAGTCTCGATCTGACCAAATTGCATGAGCTCATTTCGATCGACGGCCTGTATCTGTACTCACTGGTCATCTTCTGGCGGAACAATGATCTCGATCTCGAGATTCTGCGTGAGCAGCGCCGGCAGCTGCTCGACTCTGACCGGCGTCTCGCGATGATGGCTTATCGGATCCGAGACGACGATCTTGAGCCGTTGTTTCCCGAGAGCGAGGCATTTCAGAAGTTCGTCCGGCAACTCGGGCGACAAGCAATCAAACGACGAGGCTCAGTCCAGGGATTTGATGCCGCGCTGGGCTGGCAGTTTGTTGCCGTGCCCACCCGCAACCTCAAGAATATCGTCCTGGTCAGTGGCACCTCACTGCAGCCGATCGTCGCCGAAGTTGCCCGCCTGCAACGCGGCTTCGTGCTCCTTGGCATCGCCGCCTTCGGCATCATTCTGCTTCTGGGCTGGGTTACCGGCAAGCACATCATTGAGCCGATCACACGCGTGAAACACGGAGTTGAGGCAATTGTACAGGGCGACTTTCGGGCTCGTGTTGCTCTCGATCGCCCCGACGAACTCGGACAATTGACGCAGACTTTCGACGCGATGATCACTCGCCTCGAAGAACGCGAGCGTCTGGCCACGCTGGTTTCGGGAAAAGTTCTCGATGCCTTTTCGGGAGAGTCAGACCTGGCCGCGGCGACCCGAGCCCGTCGGATCGAAGCGGTTATCCTGGTTTCAGACATTCGCAACTTTACTTCGTTCTCCGAACAGTATTCAGAAAAGACGATGACCGCCCTGTTGAATCATCACTTTGATCGCATGAACGAAGCCATCGCCGAATTCGGCGGTCGCATCGACAAGTTTATCGGCGACGCGATTCATGCGATTTTCGAATCCGAAGAGTCCCAGTCGGACACTCCGGAAAACCGTTCTTTGCGCGCCGCTGCACGCATGTTGGAGTATCTGTACCACATCAATGAAGAGCGCCAGTCACAAGGGCTGTTCGGCTATCGCATCGGGATCGGGATTGCCGCAGGCGAGGTGATTCTTGGCGGACTCGGAGATCCAGAGGTCTTTTTCGACTACACGATCATCGGCCCACCCCTGGCTGAAGCGGAACATCTCGAGACACTTTCCAAACAGGTGCCGCACTTTCCGCTCGTCATCTCGCCCCGGGTGGCCGATCGAGCAACGTTGACCAGCAGCTTTCACCCATTGTCCGGATACGAGGAACTCGCCCGCGTCACCGATCAGGCTTTCAGAGCCGACCATTGACCATGTCACCAGCCAACCGCGTCACTCTTCATCCCCTGCGGGTCATGCTGTTTCTCCTGCTCTGGCTGCTCTTGTTCCTGCCGTCACGCCACGTATGGGAAACCTTGAGACAAAGCGATCTCCGCCTGAGTCAGCGACTGCAGCAGGAAGCGCGCCAGCAGAACGATCTGGTATTGACTCTGCTGGCCCAAAATCAGCGCAACCAGAATCTGCTCGTAGCCGAGCAGCTGGAACAGCTGGTTCTGACTCTCACCCGGACCGCCATGACGCTTCGCCAGGAAAGCGCTTCTGACGCTCTGCGGAAAGCGGCTCAAACCAGCCTGACGGCCCCGAATGCTCATCTATCGACCGTCGCCACGGCCGCTCTGGATATTCGCTCTCGCGTGACGGGAATGCTGGTGCAGGAATTTCGCGCCACTCCTGGGGCAGTGGTGCGAAACCAACTCCACACGGTTCATGCCTACGGACTGACTTCGCCACAACAGGCACTGCTTGAAGAAGTGTTTTCGCTGAATGTTTCCGAGTATCTCGGGGAGGAGACTGCGACCCCGACTCACGAGTTCGTCGACCAGATCAGCAAGATCTTCGCCACCACCGGTTTCAGCCGTATCATCGCGGGAGACCTGGATTCCTCATTCCGCGGAAAACTGCACTCGGTCAATGTCGGCGGCCAGGATTGCTGGTTGTTCCTGCAACTGCTGCTCGATACGACAGCCATGTCGCCCTGCGATGAGCACGTCCCGGCCTATCCCACCTACATTCGTGCCTATGATTACACGCCTGCCACCAAGCGAAAACTGCTGGTCGGCCTGGTCGCCTTTCTGCTGCCGCGTTCGAATGCTCCCCTGCTCTCTCCCACCGATCTGGTGAGACACTTCATGCGGAACGGCACCGCGCTGGCACTGATTCCAGAGACTGGCTCTCCCGTTCTGGCAGACGATTTTCATCACCCCGAACTCGGACAATATCTCTCACGTACCGCGAACGTTCCGGAATTCACCCGTGATGGTCTCATTCTCGGGGTTGGGCACACCTGGCTCGTCCAACCTTTTCGCGTCATCGCCGCCACCCGTCCGCGCCAGCCCGACAACTGGTTTCAAATCAGACAGCACCTGGTGCGCGGAACACTGCTGGTCATTCTCTGCACTCTCACCTTTCTGCTGGCTCGATCGATGTTTTTCGGTGACTGGCTGGCGCGACGGCTCGTTCAACAGCTTTCAGCCGGGTTCCTGCTGGCCTCGTTGATGCCGCTGGCCCTGGCGTTTGATGTTCTCGAACAACGCTTTCAGTTACGTACCGACTCGCTGGAGCACCAATACCGTCAGCAACTGCGAACCTGTCTCGAAGAGTTCGAAGAACGAATCATGCTGACCCGTCAAACCATGCGTCAGTCTCTCGAGTATCTGGCACGACAAGCCGATCTGCTCCCAGTCACAGCAGTGGCATCCGCGACACCTCAACACTCGGTTCAATCGTCATTAGCGCGATTGTTTCAGCGCCTTCTGGCTGAAGCCTATTCCTCGCAGGTGCATCGGGTCCCGATGAATCGGCTTGTGCTTGCCAGTCTGAATGGCTGCTGGAGTGTTCCCGTCGAGCCAAACGATGGTGAGAAAGATTATCTGACCCTGTTTCTCGCCGCGGCTGCCGATCTCTTGTTTCAAGATCTCGGACAAAAGCCGGTAACCAGTGAAGCGGTTGCCCGCAACGCCAAGCAGGAAATCATTCTTGATGAGTTTGTCCGACTCGTCGCGAACACGCTTGACCCCATTTCAGCGTTCTTCATGCTGAAGAGCGCTAATGAGCTTCTCATCTTGAATTCCGGTCAGGGAAACCGGTACATTCACCGACTTTTTCTGCCCACCGAAGCCTCTCCGACGCATCAGCTGTATGCGTTTACCGGACGGTCACAGGAGTCCGGAGCCGCTCGGCGAATCCTGAGCGCCTCGCTGCCTTTTCCCGGCCGGGTGTATCTAACCCGAGTGCCCCAGGAATGCTTCGCTCTCTGGCCGGCGGACGGGATGCGCTATCCGTTCCTGCGTTCTCTGTTCCGCGCCATGGCTCTGCAACCGGTCGCCCTGTCGCAAACGATCGAACACGAGGGACACACCCTGTTGATCGAAGGTTGGCCGTGTAAAAAGGCCCAGAGTTTCCTCCTCCTCGGCCTCATCGATCGTGATGCACTTCTGCGCCAGGAGCATCTCGTTCACCTCGGTCAACTGTTGCTCATTCTGTTCGCGATCAGCCTCATCCTCTTTCTGGCATTCCGCACCGCCCGCGAGTTTCTCGAACCAGTACAGCAGCTTTCCCAGGGCATGGAAAGCCTTCTCTCCGGACAGTATTCCGTGCGGATTCCCGTCACCCGCCGCGATGAGCTCGGACAGCTTTGCCTTTCGTTCAATGGCTTGATTCGCCATCTGCACGAAGGTCATATGCTCGGCAGTATGGTATCGCAACGAGCCCGCCGGGCCATGCAGAGTACCAGTGAAGAAAGTGCCGCGCTCGAAGGCCGTCGCGTTCAGGCGACGATCGTCTACGTTTCGTTGCACGAGGTCGACAAACCTGTGCATGATGCCGATCCCGAGACCTTTGTCCGGCATCTGAGCCACCTGATCAGCATCGTCTGCCGCACCGCAGCACTTCACGGCGGAGAAACCGACAAGATCATGGGCGGAAAAGTGCTGCTCGTCTTTGGACTCGATGCTCCTGATGAAGGCGCCGGGATCAATTCCGCCCTTCGTTTTGCCGCCGATCTTTACGCCGATCGCAACCTTCCGGTCTCGCCGGCGATCGGCATCAACAGCGGGCCGGTCATCTCCGGTCTGCTCGGTTCCGGGACTCGCCGCGACTTCACCGTCATCGGCGACACCGTCAATCTGGCCGCACGCCTGTGTGCTCTTGCCGGAACTCTACCATTGCCTCAGGTTGTCCTTCCGATGTCGGCACTCCGTTTCGCTCGAGACCTGCCGCATACCCGAACTCTCGGCGGCACCTGCGTGAAAGGAAAGCAACAGGAAGTGGAAGCGGTACAGCTTCTTCTACCGTCTTCAGACTGAGTCAGCCCCGCAACACCTCGTTCACAGGAGATCAGTATGGATGAAAAGATTCGCGTCGGCCGAGAATTTCTCAAGGATGCCATCAGGCTGCTGACTGATTTTGCCGCTACCGATCAGAGCAAAGGAGTACAACCTCCTCCATTTGAAAAACCGGTTTCTGATGGAACAAAGCGAGTCATGCTTCCGCAGCCCGCCGGCCTGGGCGAGCGCTTCTCGATCGACCTGGCTCGCGCGGTGACGAACCGTCGCAGTCGTCGGGCCTATCTTCCCGATCCACTCTCGCTCGAAGAATTGTCCTGGTTACTATGGGCGACACAGGGCGTACAGAAGGTGTTCGGAGACCGCAGCACCTTTCGCACGGTGCCATCGGCGGGAGCTCGCCATGCCCTGGAGACGTATCTTGCCGTAAGCCGGGTCACCGGACTCGAACCAGGATTGTACCGGTTTCTTCCCATTGAACATGAACTCATATGCGAGTATCAGGACAAGGATATCGGCATCAAGCTGACGGAAGGAGTGCTCGGTCAGAGCTTTGCCCTCAAGGCTGCCGTCTCGTTCATCTGGACGACGATTCCCTATCGCATGGAATGGCGCTACGGAGCCGCATCGCACAAGGTCATCGCCCTCGACGCCGGGCACGTGTGTCAGAACCTGTATCTGGCCTGCGAGGCTATTCACTGCGGCACCTGCGCAATCGCCGCCTACCATCAGGAGAAGATGGACGCCCTGCTGCGCGTCGATGGCACAGATGAGTTCACCATCTACGTGAGCCCGGTCGGGCGCATCGACGGGGAAGACTGACTCCTCAGGTGAGGGCGACGTTTCGCCGCCGAGTCGGATTCGCATTCCCGGTCTTCGTTTGTCCCAGATGGAATTTTCGGACTGGCCTTGTAATCAAGATAAGAAGCCAGAGATACTCTGAACCGGGTGTTTCAACACAGCGGGAAACACGTGCCGTTGTCCGATTTCATTTTCCTGGAGACGTTTTCTGGTAGGCTTCTCGCGCCAGACGAATTCCGATCGCGGCCAGTTCGACCAAGGGCAGACGTTCAGCCTCGTCAAACCAGAACCAGGAACAGGTATCTGTCGTTCCATCAGATTCATCGCGCAAAAAGCCGGAAAAACTCTGCACGTGATAGATGATGCGCAAACCGTGATGATCAGTGCCTTCGCCATGAATGACGATCGAATCGATACCGGCGACGGCTCCCGGTGTCACGGTCAAACCGGTTTCTTCCACTACCTCGCGCACCATGGCCGTCGCCGGGTCTTCGCCGAACGCGAGGCCGCCGCCGGGCAGCGTCCATTTCCCGGCACAGTCCGGAAGTTTTTCCGATAGTCGGCACAGCAGAATCTGACGATCTCTCGTCACCAACCCGTATGCGGCCACTCTGGTGATCTGCCGAAGTTTTTGGTTTGCCATGTCAGCAAAATAGCACAAGCGCGAGCCTGGACAACAGTGGTCGAAATGCCCCCGGTCCGGTGTCGGGGTTTTCCGGCAACAGGAGACTCACAGCGCGCTGCGAAATAGGTATACTGTCGCCGGTTTAGTCTTGACTTTTACCGCTGATTTAAGCTATCTATGGGCCACTTTTCTCCCTGTGAGACTGGAGGTTCCAGTAGATATGCGAAGCCTGCGATCATCCACCATTCTTGGCACCGGCATGTTCCTGCCCGAGAAGCGTCTGACCAATTTTGACCTCGAAAAAATGGTCGACACGACGGACGAATGGATCACCACGCGATCCGGCATCAAGGAACGCCGCATCGTCGAGCCTCATCAGAAGCTGTCAGACATTGCTGTTCCCGCGGCACGCATGGCCCTGGAAAACGCCGGCATCAAGCCCGAACAGATCAACGCTATCATTCTGGCAACCTTTACTCCGGATCGCCCCATTTCCGCCACGGCGTGCATCATTCAGCACAAGCTGGGGTGCGTGAATGCGGCCGCGATGGATGTCGAAGTCGCCTGCTCCGGGTTCGTCTACGCGACCTCGATCGCGCATCAGTTCATTGCCACCGGCTCGATGGACTACGTGCTGGTCATTGGCGCGGACATTCTCTCGAAGGT
>ERZ795044.5692-NODE-5692-length-10050-cov-3.963782_pt1 | contig 10050 bp, 9 predicted proteins | sample MGYA00375128_ERZ795044 | MGnify/ENA primary metagenome ERZ795044 (study PRJEB30173, sample SAMN05720213) | anaerobic digester metagenome | isolation source: active sludge of municipal wastewater-treating anaerobic digesters | place: USA | collected 2014-12-22 ... | reverse complement strand
TCCTCCTCACGTGGCAGTGCAGGGCGATTATTGCCGGTTGAAATTTGTGTGAATGAAAACACGCTGTGGTATGCTTACAGCAAATCTCGCAAAAATGCGAACAATTCCTGCTGTAAACTGATCGTCTTATTTTGATTATACCAGTTTTGTAAGGTAATTACATAATCATCATGCGGAATGCCATCACGTTTGGCATCATCCACAATTTGCTGGGCTTCTTTTGGTTTGGGCCCCCAAACACCCAATTGTTTTCCGGTCACCTGATCGAAAACAACGAGAATCGGAATTGACCTGGTGCCTCTGAAGAGGTATTGGTCGGCAATATCCGGATATTCATCCCGCAAAATAATGCGCATGTCAATACCCAGTTTCTGAGCAATCTTATATAAGGCGGGTACTATCTGCGCACCATCCCCGCACCAGGTTTCGGATATCACAAAGAAACTCAACCGGGAAGTTTTTGATGTGTCTACGGTATCCCACTCAGGCAACAAGTGCATGGTTTTAGTAATCCGGTTCAGTCGCTGCAAATTCAATTTGGTAGCGCTGATGCGAGATTCGCTTTTAACCGGCCCGGTAGTCGTATTCTCCTGAACCATACGGGCTGTTAATTGAACAAACGCCTCATAATCATAAGCGTGTTGAATATTAAAAGGTAAAAAAATACCTGATGGTGCTTCTATTGCCATAACTATCTGTTTTTAACAAAACAAAGTTCTAATAAGTTCGACGCTCGTATCGTGACAAGCATCACATATGCGAATGACCTTCGTTTTTTATACATTTGTCGCATGCTCCCATATAGAGCCTTAAAGTATCTGGTAGGGTATTCGGTGCCGGCAGTGGTAGGTTTTTCCCTGCTATCTCACGGTATTTGGGTGTACACCGCTTTGGTATATGCCTTTCTGTTCATTCCCTTTGTGGAGTTGCTGTTTCCGCCCGACCGATATAATCTGCAGGCGCTGGAGGAAGAGATTGTTCGAAAAGACCGTATTTACGACTGGATGTTATATGGTCATGTGCCTGTTCAATATGCCGTTTTGATTCTTTTTCTGTATCAGATCCAACAACCCGGTTTGGAGGTTTATGAACGTGTTGGAAAAATACTGGCCATGAGTATTTCCTGCGGCGTTATCGGTATCAATGTGGCGCATGAACTCGGACACCGGGTAAAAAAATCGGAACAGGTTATGGCTGTCGCCTTATTGTCGACGAGTTTATATGCGCATTTTTTTATTGAACATAACAAAGGTCACCACAAGCATGTAAGCACGCCACAAGACCCTTCATCGGCTCGTTATAATGAACCTGTATATTTATTTTATTTCCGAACGATAATAGGCACATTCAAATCAGCCTGGCATATTCAGATGCAGGAATTAAAACAATCAGGAGCGCGTTTTTTTTCAATGCAGAATACACTCGGAATCCTGTTTGTATTTGAACTCATCCTCTTGATTAGTATTGCCTGTTTTGCCGGATTAGCTGCATGTCTGTATTTTATACTGGCTGCAGTTGGCGGGTTTTTATTATTGGAGTCAGTGCAATACATCGAACATTATGGCCTGCAACGCGCCTTAAAACAAAGTGGTCAGTTTGAACGTGTTATGCCCTGGCATTCATGGAATTCTGATCATATATTTGGTCGCATGGTACTGTACGAATTAACCAGACATAGCGATCATCATTATTTAGCCAGCAGAAAATATCAGATTTTACGTCATCATGATGAAGCCCCGCAATTGCCCATGGGATATCCGGCCATGATTTTACTGGCATTAATTCCGCCGGCTTTTTTTTATGTGATGAATCCACGTGTTAAAGCTATTTTGACAGCACACTCAGAAAAAGAATAATATGTTTATTATAGGCATTGCCGGCGGCTCCGGTTCAGGAAAGTCAACGTTTGTACGTAATCTGATTAAAACATTAGATGCGGATGCCGTTTCACTATTGATGCAGGATGCTTATTACCGGCATAATCCTGAAACACCGGAGGAGCATCGAAAAAAAATGAATTTTGATCATCCGGATGCCATCGAATGGGAACTGCTTGAAACACATATCCGGCAATTGCAATCTGGAGATGTGATTGATCAACCCGTATACAGCATGCTCACTTGTTTGCGGGAAAATGAGACGATTGCGGTTACGCCCAAAAAAGTGCTGATTGTGGAAGGTATTCTGGTGCTTACCCAGCCCTTTATCCGCGACCTGATGTCGCTCAAAATATTTATTGATGCCGATGCCGACCATAGATTTATGCGCGTGGTAAAACGGGATATGGAGGAACGTGGCCGCAATATCGACCAGGTGATGCAGCGCTATATCAAAACCGTGCGTCCTATGCATGAAGAGTTTATTGAACCCAGTAAGCGGTTTGCGGATATTATTGTGCCTATTGGTGGTGATAATCATGTCGCCATTGAATTATTAAGCGGATATATTCAGGCAAAACTCTGACCGTTATAACCCCAAAAATGAAAACATGCGCTACGCCATTACTGTAATTTTTTTACTCATACCTCTGCTGGGATTTAGTCAGCGATACCCTACCGGAAAAGGTACTTATCGCGCCGGTGGGGGTGGAAGTATGAGTGTTTCTGATAAGGGTGATTTTTATTCCTACAAAATTCAGATAACACCGCGATTTGGTTACTTTGTAACAGACCGGATATTAACCGGATTCACTATGAACTATGCCATGGAAATTGATACAGAACTCGTTTCTGCATTAAAATTTAATCCATTAATTAAATACTATTATCCGGTAAACGATCATTTTTTTGTTTTAGGTACTGCTGAATATGGACTCGACCGAAACACAACCTTTGGTTATGATAAAACCATTCTGGATCACAGCAGCGTAACCTTTGGTCCCGGTGTTTCTTACTTCTTTTCACGAAGAGTGGGTTTTGAAATCAACATACTTACACAGTTATATTTTCAACCGGATGCTGCTCACAATAATAAAGTATTTACTGAAGGTGGTTTAATACTCAATATCTTAAATAACAAGGATAAAAATGCGAATCCGTTTAAGAAAAAACAGGATTTAGCGCCAAAGGTGGAAGATGATGAATAATGTTGGGCTGCAGCAATTGCCCAGTAAAGTAAAGCGAGCCGCTAAAAAAGGTAAACCCAATAAATAAAAACCTTTTACAATTGTATCGGGACAGAATGGCTTAAATCAAAACATGCACACGCACAGATTACACCGTTTGCCGCGCAATGGTTTTAATAAAATGGTATAATAATCGCACACCTACACCACTTGCTCCCTTTTGCTTATAAGGCTCATCTTCTTTTAAAATCGCAGGTCCGGCTATATCCAGATGTATCCATGGGTAGTCGGTAAAATGCTCCAGAAATTTACCGGCTGTTGCACTTCCGCCTACAGCTCCACCAATATTTTTCAAATCGGCAATATCGCTTTTCAGCATATCTGCATACTCCTTCCAGTATGGGATTTCCCAAACACGTTCAAAGGTATTTTCGCCTGAGGCTTTGAGTATTTCGGTGTAGGTTTTATCTGTTCCCATCATGGCAGATCCTAACGAACCTGTTATAACAGCTGCCGCACCGGTTAAGGTGGCTAAATCAATAACGAGAGCCGGGTTGTATTTTTTTACATAACTCAGCGCATCCCCTAAAATTAATCGGCCTTCAGCATCTGTATTTAATACTTCCACTGTAGTGCCATCATGCATCGTAATGATATCATCCGGCACAATGGCATCAGCATTTATGCGGTTGTCGGTAGCCGGAACAACGGCAATCACATATACCGGTAATTTATTGACAGCAATGGCATGCATAGCGCCAATTACAGCACCTGCACCGCTCATATCCATCTTCATCCCCGGCATTGAACCGCCGGTTTTTATACTATAGCCACCGGTGTCATACGTAACGCCTTTACCAATAAAAACAAACGGGTCGGTGTTCACTGCATTCCGTGGTTTGTACGTCATGATGCTGAAAGTAGGCGGTACGCTGCTACCGGCATTTACGCCTAATAATCCACCCATGCGCAGCGACTGAATTTGCTGTTTATGCAGAATTTCGGTTTCAAATCCGCTTGAACTGCCCAGGTTCTCTACAAATGCCGCCAATTGTAAGGCGTTGAGTGCATTTACCGGTTCATTTCCTAAATCACGGGCGATAAAATTCGCAGCGATTACCTGATTTAATTCATCTAATTCAATCTGGTCGATATTCGCATCATCTATCAGCAAGGTGTGGGTGGTATGCACCTTTTTATCTGACTTGTATTTTAGAAATTGATAGCTGCTTAAAGCCATCCCTTCAGCAAAAGCACATAATTCTTCCGGGGTAATGCTGGAACTTGCGCGATTAAGACTAACAGTCTTCAGTTTTTCCGGCGTAATTCGCTTAAAAATGTGACCTCCCTTTGCACGCAATTCCTCCAAGGTATCGCCGGGATTACTATCCTGATCTGGCACTTTCATGACCACGGCAAAAAGCACTGAATCGCCTGTATAAAACACCGCAGGGCCATTTTCGACCATCTGCAGCTTTTTGTCTAAAATAGACTTAAACGGCTGTAAATCTTCGTGATTCAAGTCTTCAGCCTGTCGGATGAGATAAATGCTGCCTTCAGCCTCCTTTCGATGTCCTTTTTGTATAATCAAGCCCATAGTATTTTCACAGTCAGGTTTGGACCTGTAAAGGTAGGGCTTTAATCCCAAAGTTTTGGATTGTCATCAGGCGATTTGTGACATCACAAATCCGAAATTTTGACGATTTTATAATGTTTGTTTTGCAGGTTCCTGCTCACCCATCCGGTGAGAATACGCTGCACATCCGGGGTATCGGGACGCCATTTTATGCAGGATTTTATTGACTCCAGGTCTTGTGGGGTGCTTTCTGTATGAAAGTAGCCAAAGCCCAGGTAATGCCCCTTTTCTACGCAAACAACAGCGGTTTCATCCGGCGATCGTCCAACTCCAAAAATAAAATAGGAATCGCCGTCTTCTTTGAAAGCGGCTATGGCTTCAGCAATGCGACTATTATATGCATCAGGTTGTTCTTTCCCGACACAGGCACCCAGGCAAAAACCAAGGTCATGATTGAAACAGGCTGCCCGCGACGTTTGTAAATGTGTCAATTTGCCACACAGTTGAAAATTTGTCAACTTATCGTTCAGATAATTACGCGCACTCAGATAATCCGGAAATACTTTCAGCACTTCTTTTTTAGCAGAATATCGTTCAATAGCTAAATGTCGATATCCAAGTTGATCGATAAATGTAAAGATGCAGAAATTCCTATCCCATTTTTTTTGCGCATTATTGAATCGGGGAAATTTGCGTTTGATTTCCTCGCTTTCCAATAACAACGCAACTAATTCGTTGCCGGTGAGGGTTGTGGTGATATCATGCACGGCATCGCGCAGCGCATTTTCTTTACCGTCACTGTCGGCATACGTAAAATGACCATAGATTCTGCTTTTAATATTTTTCGCCTTGCCTACATAAATTATTTTTCCGCCGGCATCATGAAAATAATAAACACCACAGGCTGTTGGCAGATTTTCGAGCATATGCTTATCCATATGCGGTGGAAGTAACTGCTCCTTTGTGCCGCGTTTCAGCGCAGTTTGTATATGTTCGCCCGTATCTTGTTTTACCAGTCGCGTAAATAATGCTGCCGTTGCTAACGCATCACCTGCTGCCCGATGCCGGTCATGGATGACAATACCGAGTGCATCGCACAATCGGCCGAGCGAATAACTTTTCATGCCCGGAATTATTTTGCGACTTAACCTGACCGTGCACAATTTTTTGGTGTGCAAAGCATATCCGCAGTTGGCTAATTGAGCTTTAATAAAACCATAATCAAACCCTGCGTTATGCGCAACAAAAATGGTGTTGTGTAAAAGCGCATAAATTTCGGCTGCAACATCTTCAAACAGGGGAGCAGTGGCCACCATTTCATTGGTGATGCCGGTCATCTGCTGTATAAAAGGCGGAATTTCAACTTGCGGATTAATGAGCGACTGCCAGCTGTCTACCACCTTCTCGCCATCATGCATATAAATAGCAACCTCCGTAATGCCATGATAACCGGCATTCGTACCTGTTGTTTCTATATCCACAATAGCATACATGCTGTAAAGCTACTGTTTGCCTCGGTTCAGTAAATAGGAATTAATCCACAAAAAAATCATTTTCGTCTGCAATGGAAAACAGATTGGGAGCCCGCTCAGGATAAATAGCCGGTCGGCCTAGGCAAGGAGGAACCATCTCCATATCACAAGTCGCTCCGCTTGCTTCGGACTTTTGATGAGGCGCCTATCTGCGGTGCCTCACCGCTATATTTTATATCTTCGCCTTATGCAGCCATTCATCATTGGTTTGAAATACATCTACACCATTTACACGGCACTCGTGTTTGTTATTTTGTTGCTCATTACCTTTCCCTTTTTTATGATGCTGGCATTATTCGGTGATAAATCATTGTTGCCGATGCTGTGGCTTTGCCGGTTTATTGCTTTGGGGTTGATGTTTTTCTGCGGAATAGTGTATCGATTCCACAGAAATCCGGCTTACACAAGAAATACACCATTTGTAATTATTGCCAATCATCGCTCCAATATGGATGCACCGGTAGCCGCAATCAGTTGTAAAGGACGTGTGCGTTATCTCGCAAAAAAAGAACTGCTCAAAGTGCCGGTTATGGGACAGATATTTAAAGTGATGTCGGTGTATGTCGATCGCAGTAGTTCGCAGGATCGACGTGCAAGTGTAGAAAAACTTAAAAGATATTTAAACGAGGGCGACAGCATATTTCTGTTTCCTGAAGGAACACGAAATAAAACCGATCAGCCCACGATTGACTTTAAGGATGGCGCATTTACAATCGCAGTTCAAACGCAGACACCTATTATGCCTATGATTTATGTGGGTAGTGATGGGATTATGCCCAATAAACGCCCCTTGTTGCGACCGGGTATTATCGACATTTATCAACTGGATCCGATTCCGGTGGCAGGACTTACCGACGCCGACATCCCGGCACTCAAGCAATCTGTGCGCGCCCTGATAGAAGAAACCTTCCTGAAATTCAGCTCTCACTGAACAGGTGTTTGTTGAATTCTGTTGAATTTCCCTTATTATTGTCGTCTAACACTTCATTATGCATATTCAGTTTTGCGGTGCAGCTGGCACGGTTACAGGCAGCAGTCATTTACTTGTTTTGGACGATGGTCAGAAAATTTTGTTGGATTGCGGCTTATACCAGGGTAATGAACCGGAATATGAGCATTTCAATGAACGCTTCCTGTTTAAACCCTCCGAAATAGATGTGGTCATTTTATCACATGCACATATCGACCATTGCGGTCGTCTCCCGTACCTGGTAAAAGAAGGATTCAAAGGCCGCATTTATGCTACGCATGCCACACGTGATCTGGCGGCGATTATGTTGCTCGACAGTGCACATATTCAGGATAGAGAAAGCAGTTTCACCAACAGAAAACGAAAGGAAGAAGAGCAGGATGAACCCTTGTACGATGCGCAGGATGTGGCAGATACAATGGAATTATTCAGGTCGGTAGGCTATAATAGCTGGTTTGGCGTTCATCCGGATGTTGAAGTAATATTTAAGGATGCAGGACATATTTTAGGCAGTGCAACAGTAACGTTAAAAATAAAACGTCACGGTCTCCGTGATATGCTGCTCGGATTTACGGCAGATATCGGCAGGCCAAATCGCCCGATATTGCGTGACCCTGTTCCTATGGATGCCTGCGATTTTTTGATTAGTGAATCCACTTATGGCGACAGATTACATGAAGAGGCTCCTTCAGAAAAAGAACACTTTTTGCGCGTGATAGAGCAAACCTGTGTTGTGCAAAAAGGGAAGTTACTCATACCGGCTTTTTCGGTTGGCAGAACCCAGGAAATCGTATATATGCTGGATCAACTCGTGCGTGAAAACAGATTGCCGGATATACCAGTATATGTTGATTCACCGCTGGCTGTTAATGCCACACGCGTATTCGAGATGCATCCTGAATGTTTCGACAAAGAATTAATTCAATATATGCAAGTGGATCCAAATCCTTTTGGATTTGACCGCTTAAAGTACACGCGATCGGTTGAAGAATCGAAAATGATCAACAACAAAAAAGGATGCATCGTTATTGCCGCTTCCGGAATGATAAATGCAGGCCGTATTAAGCACCACGTATTTAACGGAATAGAAAATCCGGCAAATACAATTTTAATGGTTGGTTATTGCGCGCCGAATACGCCCGGAGGTCAATTGAGGAGTGGTGTTCAGCAAATACGCATGTTCGGCGAATATAAATCTGTAAATGCCCGCGTTGAAATAATGAGCAGTTTCTCTGCACATGGTGATTACCGGGAAATGATAGATTTTCTCAAATTACAGGATAAACAGAAATTGCGCAAGATAGCTTTAGTGCATGGTGATCAGGATGCACTCACCGGTTACAAAGGCCATCTGGAAGAGGCAGGGTATAACCATATCGAAATCCCGCGACTCGGCGATCGAATTGAACTATAAAAAAATCGCAGGTTCAACACATATGTCTCCCCTGCGATAACCCTTGTTTGTAAGTGTGTTTTCTTGGAATCGATTATTCGATTTCAGTAACGAATGTTACTTCAACATCCGTTTCACCGGTAGTGATATTACCATCTTTAATGCCGGGCTGATGTTTTAAGGTTACGGTTACAGAGCCATTTCCGGCAACGCCTGTTTCAGCCATCATATGCAAGCCAATTGGAGCGCCATTTGCATCTGTATCATCGTAAGTAAATGTAATATCTGCACCTTCAACGGTATAAAACATTTGATGATCTACCGCTTCATCTTCTACTTCTAAAGTGATGTCATCCGCAGGGCTCACACTTTCATTTAATAAATAAGCGTGTACATGAAAGGTAGCACCCGGTGTCAGTCGAAGCGTATCAAACTCTGTTGGTGCATTTCCACCGGCACCATCCAGATCTCGGAAGGCAACGGTATCTATGTCGCCGGTAAGCTCATTTTCAAAGGTGAGCATCAGGGTGGTGATAAGTTCTTCTTCATTAATAACCTCTGGCACTTCAGGTTCTTTACAACCGGTATAGGTCATTGCAATACCAATCAGCGAGCAAATAGCTAAAAAACGCGATATTGATTTCATAGTTATAATTCTTGTTTAGTTAAATGGAATTTTTATTCTTAACGTAATATTTCGCCCCATGTCGTCAGCAAAATATCTGAAGCGGTTCAGATAATCGCGGTAGGCGGTGTTGAGGGCGTTTTCGATTTCAACACTCCAGCCTATTGTTGATGCATGTATCAGTAAATCCCCTTCAATGGAGGCCCCTAATAAAGTGTATCCTTTTGGTGGTGCCACATAATCTTCCAGTGCTTCAGCACGCTTTTGTTCAAAAACATGCGCTACCTCTGTACGCACTTTCCAATTGTGCAGACTACCCAGGTCTTTACCGCTATAACTTAATTCACCACTAATTCGGTCAGCAGGCATCATGACAATCCACGTATCTGTTTCCAGATTGCGTGCTCTCACTGTTGATGCTTTTGCTGTTGCGGCTAATTGGGTCGTCAGCATGTATTTAATAGTAACATCACCACCATGCAATAAAGCGTCATCCTGTTGATAGTGAAAAACCGGAAACGCACCTCTGATAGTTAATTCGGCGGGAAGTGTTGGTTGCTGATAAATAAAATCACGGATGTAATTAACATAAATACCGGCATCAACAAACCATTTTTCGGAATCATGCTCAAAGCTGGCCATTAATTGATTACTGCGTTCAATTTCCAGCAGCTCGTTGCCGTATTCCAGTGAGGCAGCACCATGATGCAGTCCAAAGCTATATAATTCACTCACTGCCGGTGCACGCCATGCAGAGCCTGCCTGCAAATGGATGATGCTGTGTTTTCCATCAAAATATCTGGCACCTAATTGTGCAGAAACATGGCTGAATGTGCGTTCAGGTGTATCTAATGCGTTGCCAAAATATCGATAGATCTGCATCCATTTGT
>ERZ795044.5691-NODE-5691-length-10050-cov-4.995198_pt1 | contig 10050 bp, 9 predicted proteins | sample MGYA00375128_ERZ795044 | MGnify/ENA primary metagenome ERZ795044 (study PRJEB30173, sample SAMN05720213) | anaerobic digester metagenome | isolation source: active sludge of municipal wastewater-treating anaerobic digesters | place: USA | collected 2014-12-22 ... | reverse complement strand
TGCTTGTAGAGGTCCCAGTAGAGGGCGGTGATCTGCCGCCGGAGCTTTCTTCCCTCCTGCTCGGTATTGAAGGGATTCTTGGAGCTTTTGAACTCGTTGAGGAGTTTCAGCATTTTGGTCCTGAAGTCCTTCGGCATCAGGGCAAATTCGAAAATCTGGTGTATCGATTTATTGAGGGCGCCTGTCGAGATGACCGCCGGGGCCTCCCGCCTCGCCTCTGACGCCCCCCCTCCCGTTCTGGCCGATGAATAATGGCCGTGGATCTTGCGGATGCCCGGGAACAGGGCTGTCATTTTCCTTCCGGACAGCTCCTCGTACAGGGCGTTCAGCTTGACCAGCAGGCCGAGGAGGTTTTTGATGAAATCGGCGGAACACCTGCCGCTCCGCTCCCATTCGTTTATGCCGCCGCGGTCCACCAGATACGACGCCCAGCTGTCATCATCGCCGAAGAGGACGGCCAGCTCGTTGTCAACATAATGGCCGATTTTTTCAACGCGGTCCAGGGTCGCCATGAAGCTCTCGGACAGGCCGTCATACATGCTCGAAGCCATGGTGGCGTCGGACTTGAACATGGAGACCACCACGTTCTGTTCAAGCTGCAGCGTCTTAAGGATGAAGTCATCGTACTTGGTCTGGGGATGTTCCTTTACCGCTTCGGGGAGCTGGTACTTCTTGTCAAGAAAGGCGCTGCCGTCATTAATGAGGAAACGCGCGTCAAATTCAGCCGGGAATGACCCGCCCTTTGACTTGTACTTCCGGTGGAGGTCCTCGGCGTTATGGTGAAGCCGTTCGCAGGCGTTGGTTTCCGACAGCTCGCGGTACATCAGCGACATGTTATCTGACATCATGCACAGGGTCTGGTAAAGCCTGGTGTACTTGGCTACGATGCCGTTTACCGCCTTGATGTTATTGTACACGTGCTTGAGGATATTGAGGGCCTGGCCAGGATCGGAATCGGCAAAACCCTGGATTCCGCCCCGCGGGAGGGGATACCGGCCAATCGTCGCATCGGTCAGGGCCCGCACGCTCTTGCGGTACGCCCCGGTGAGATGGGCCGAGAACCCGGACAGGAGCGCCTTACCGCTCAACAGGCCCACGCGGACGCTCTTGGAGATTATTATGCTCCGGTCAAGGCCGTCGTATTCATCGGAAGCGGAGAGTATTTCCAGGGTCCCCTCCTGCAGCATGAACAATCCGGACGGATTTTCCCCCTGCACAAAAAGAATGTCGCCTGCCTTTAACGTGATAGCGCCCTCAGCCATATCATCTTCCTATTGATTCTTCAGGTTCTTCATGTATTCTTCCCACTCCGTGGGGAGCAGGTATTTCTTCTTGTTGTTGCACTCCTTGCACGCGGCAACAATGTTTATCTTCTCTGATGTACCGCCGCGGCCAAGGGGGATCTTGTGGTCCATGGTCAGCTCGCGGGGGGGGAACTTCCTGCCGCAGTAATGGCAGATTCCCGTTGCTATCTTCCTGCGCCACCACGCCGAGTGGCGCAGCTCGCGGGCCTTACGCTTCTCCCTGGCAATGTGGGCATCATCCGAAACGGCATCAAAATGTAACACCATAGACGTTTATACCGCCGGCATGGATCATCAATTCATGCTCCGCAACCCATGTCTGGGCGACCTTTTAATATATCCCGGTGATATAATATTTGTCAATAATTATTACTTAAATTTGTATTGACAATTTAGGCAAAAAGCAGAAAGAGGAAGATTTATACAAAACCAGATTACATATAAGGATACTATGCTATTTACCGAATTAAACCTACACCCCTCGGTCATGAGGGGAATCCAGGAGGCAGGCTTCGTCGAATGCACCCCGGTCCAGGAATCGACCCTGCAGAAAACCCTCGCCGGTACCGACGTCATGGTACAGTCGCAGACCGGCACCGGAAAAACCGCGGCCTTCCTCATTACCATATTCAACCTGTTCCTGTCTGATGACAAATACCGCAACAAGAAGGCGCTGGTCCTCACTCCCACGCGCGAGCTTGCCGTCCAGGTCGAGCAGGACGCGGTGCTCCTGGGAAAACATACCGGGCTCAAGACCGGCTGTTTCTACGGCGGCGTCGGATACGCCACACAGGACAAGCTCCTCAAGGAGGACCTGAACATCTACATCGGCACGCCGGGCCGCCTGATCGACTACCAGAAGTCGCGCAAGATCGACTTCCTCAAGTTCGAGGTCCTGGTCATAGACGAGGCTGACCGGATGTTCGACATGGGCTTCATGCCGGACATCCGGTACATGATCAAGCACATGGTACAGCCGGACAGGAGACAGACCATGCTCTTCAGCGCGACCCTGGACCAGCGGGTCAAGCACCTCGCCTGGGAATACATGAACGAGCCGGTGGAGATCGAGATAAACCCCGAACACCTCACCGTCGAGCTGATCACCCAGGAGCTGTACCACGTCGGCAAGGACGAGAAGTTCAACCTCCTCCTGGGCCTCATCCGGAAGGAAAAGCCGAAGAGCGTCCTCATCTTCACCAACATGAAGCGGACCGCGGAGCGCGTATCGAAGCGCCTCTCGGCAAATAACATCACCAACGACTACATCTCCGGCGACCTGCCGCAGAGCAAGCGCCTCCAGATCATCGATGCCATCAAGGCGGGAGAGACGGAAATCCTGGTGGCCACCGATGTGGCGGCCCGGGGCCTCCACATCGAGGACCTGGACATGGTCATCAACTACGACCTGCCCGATGACTGCCAGAACTACGTGCACCGCATCGGCAGGACCGCCCGGGCCGGCAAATCCGGCAGGGCGATATCCCTCGCCTGCGAAGAGGACGTGTTCAACCTTGGGCCTATCGAGAAGCTCATCGGCATGAAGATCCCGGTGAAATGGGCCGATGAAGGCATGATCGTGGAAGCGGCCGGGGCGCCGATCCACGGCGGCCGCAGGGAGCGCGGCGAGCGCCGCGGCGAGAGGCCGCGGGGCGGCAGACCGCAGGGACGAGACAGGGGCAGAGACAGGGAACGGGGCCGGAGGCCCCGCTCCGAGGCGCCGCAGCGGGAAGAGATCGGCGGCACCATGGCCGCGGCGGAGCGGCGCAGGGACCAGCGCCGCCTCCAGTCGGGTCGCCCTGCGCCGGCGGCGGACCTGCAGCCGCAGGCGACAGCCGGAACCGAAGCAGGGGCCGAAGCGGCCCAGGCCAAGAAGCGCCGGAGAAGGAGACGGGGCAAAAAGCCCGCGGCCGAAGGCGCCGTGCAGGCCCAGGCCCAGCAGGCGCCCGCCCAGGGCAGGGAACCGCGCCGCGAACGCGAACCGCGCCGTGACCGGGACAAGCGCCGCGAGCCGCGCCAGCAGCAGGGAAGAGACCAGCACCGGAAGAGACAGCCGGCCCTTTCCAGGGACGCCTCGCCGGAAGAACGCCTGGAATACTTCAGGAAGAAATACGGAGAGAATTTCGAAAAAACGGGAAGGATCATCGGCGACGAGAAGAAACAGAAGCCGAAAACCCTGGTGCAGGGCATCAAGGGACTTTTCGACAAAATCAGGAAAAAGAAGTGATTTCTGCATCTATGGAGCGGACTGGAAATCCCCGCGGAAGCGGGGATTTTTTTATGCGCCGGTTTTTTACTCGAACCGGTCTTCCGGCGCCAGACGGTAGCCGTTAATAAAGGACAGGCCGTCCATGACCTTCTTGTTGGCCGGCTGCAGGGAGAGTATCTCCACCATACCCCTCCCCGTTCCGGCAAAGAGGCGCTTCTTCTGGTAACGGACCAATGAGCCGGGCCCCGCCGCTCCCGGCACATCAGCGCCCGGCAGCGCGGTCTTCCATATCTTTATCGCCTCTCCCCTGAAAAAGGAGAAAGCGACCGGCTTCGGATTGAGGCCGCGTACCAGGTTATGAATTTCCTCCGCGCTCCTGGACCAGTCGATCCTCGGGAGGTCCTTGTCGATCTTGCCGCAATAGGTCGCTTCCGACTCGTTTTGCCTTTGGGGCTCAGCGCCGCCCGAAGCGAGAATTCCGATGGCGCTGTCCATCAGCCTCGCCCCGCGGCACGATACGATCTCCATCACGTCGCCGGCGGTCATCTGCCGGTCAAGGGGCAGCCGCTCCTGCACGACGATGTCGCCGGCATCCAGCTTCTCGTTGATGAGCTGGACGGTGATCCCGGTTTCATGTTCGCCGTTGATCAGCGCCCACTGCACCGGCGCGGCCCCCCGGTACTTCGGGAGGAGCGACGGGTGGAGGTTTATCGTTTTCAGGGGGGGATATTCGAAGACCGCCCGCGGGATCAGGTTCCCATAGGCGACGACCGCGTAGATATCGGCGTCATGGGAGCGGAGCTCTTCGATGAATGCCGGATCCTTCAGGCTTTTCGGCTGCAGAACCGGTATGCCGAAAGCCAGGGCCTTCTCCTTGGCCTGGCAGTAGTGCAGAGCGCGGTTTCTCCCCGCCTCCTTGTCTTCCGCCGTGACCGCGAAGAGAACCTCATGTTTCTCCCTGAGACCGGCGAGGACGCGTGCCGCGAGTTCGGGGGTTCCGAAAAAACCTATCTTCATGGCTTTCTGTTGAGCTTCTTTATCTTTTTCAGCTCCGGGCGCAGCTCGTTACGCTTGTAATCCTCGAGATGATCGACAAAGAGAATACCGTTCAGGTGGTCCACCTCGTGCTGTATGACCCTCGCGAGAAGCCCGCCTGCCTCGAACTCGATCTCCTTGCCGTCGCGGTTGAGCGCCGAAACCGATATTTCCACGGGACGCACGACCTCTCCCATGATTCCGGGAACCGACAGGCACCCTTCCTCGTAAGGCTCTTCCTTCTTCGAGAATTCCCTTATCACTGGATTTATCAGCTCCATGACGATGTTCTTCTTGTTATCGTCTATATCAAGGGTGACGACGCGCCTGGACCGGTCCACCTGGGGGGCCGCCAGGCCGAGCCCCTTGGCCCGGTACATTACGTTGAACATGGAATCGATGAAATCTATCAGCTCGCCGTCGATGTTCGATACCTCTTCGGCTACTTTTCTGAGCGTTTCATGGCCGTAATAAACTAGATCAATCGCCACAGGCACCTCTTTTCTTTTCAATAATCCTTTCATGCGGTAAAATCATGGAAACGGCCGACATCCTGTCAATTGTTTATTTCCATAATACATTATTCAAAAGACCGCGTCCCGTCCCCGCAGCCACGGCTGCGGAAACAGGCCAAATCCAATTACATGAATATATAACAAAACGCCGGAGAGAAAAAGAATTTTTATCATATAGCGGGAAAAAATTGCAGGATAATCCTCCCCCGCCTGCAGCCGTATTCGCTGAAGCCGCGTCATTCAAGCTCAGCATCGACTTTTTAATTCATGATCAACGGTCAATTTATTCTTGTCAAAAAACCGCGGATTGGCAAGGTGGAAAGAGAAATTACCGCGGCCCCTGCCGCCTGACGGAACTGACCATGATCGAGAAAACGACCGACCGCCTGCAGGAGTTCTTTTCCCCGGCACACATCGCCGTTGTCGGGGCCTCGGCAAAAAACATCTGGTTCAGCAACATCCTCCAGAACGCCCGACGGATTGGCTTTACCGGCCGTTTCTACCCGGTGAACCCGAAGTCATCGGAGGTATTCGGAATACCGGCGGTCCCCTCCGTGGCGGACCTCCCGGAGGGCATCATCGACTTTGCCGCGGTCATAGTCAGGAGCTCCCTGGTCCTCGAAACCGTGCGTTCCCTGGCGGAGCGCAGCATAAAGAACATCCTTCTCGTGTCATCGGGATTTTCCGAAACGGGCGACGAAGGGGCGCGGCTGCAGAAAGAGCTTGTCGACTACTGCTCCGCCAACGACGTGGCCCTTGTCGGGCCCAACTGCCTGGGGTTCCTCAATGTCATCGCCGGATCGGGCGTTTTCGCCGGGGGTTCCCTTGAAGGGGAGATCCTGCCGGGAAACGTCAGCGTCATCGGCCAGAGCGGGGCCTCCAGCGAAGTCATCGCCACCAAGCTACTTAAAAAGGGACTGGGGATATCCCTCTTCGTTTCCTCCGGCAACGAGGCGGTCATCACCTTCGAGGACTGCCTGGAGTTCATGGTGCACCATGGGCAGACGAAGGTCATTGTCGGCTTTATCGAGGGGTTCAAGGACGTCCAGCGCCTGAGAAGGATCGCCCGGGACGCCGCGAAAAAGAGGATCCCCATCGTCGCCATCAAGGTGGGCCGCTCGGAGAAGGGCGTGCAGGCGGCGCGGTCCCATACCGGGGCCATGGCGGGCAACGACGCCATCACCGATACCTTTCTCCGCCAAAACGGCATCATCCGCGTCGACACTATCGAGGAGATGGTGGAAACTGCGGGCATCCTTTCCCGCTGCCCGCTCCCGGCCGGCGACCGCCTTGCCGCGTGCACCCTGTCGGGGGGCCTGGTGGGTGTGTATGCCGACCTGTGCCACTCCCTTTCCATAGAGCTGCCCGATTTCTCCCCGGCCACCGTCGAGGCCCTCAGGGCCGCCCTGCCGGAGTTCGCCCAGCCGGGAAACCCCCTGGACGTCACCGGATCGGGCTTCCTCAGCGGCATGGACCGGGTATTGAACATCATCCTAAACGATGAAAATATCGACCTTGTGGCGACCCTTTCCTTCCCGCCGGACGCATCAACCGGCGCTCTGGCGGAAAAATATAATGACTACATACTATCCCACGTTGCCGCTTCGCCCAAGCCCATCATTCCCATCACTTTCAGAGAGGTAAGCGATTACGCGCGGAAGTATTACCGGGACCAGGGCCTCTACTTCATAGAGCATACCCGGGACGGCTTCAAGGCCATATCAAACCTGATCCAGTACGCCCGGTTTACGCGCAAAATAACCGCTGAAGAATCAGCCCCGGGGGCCGGGGAACTGCGCAGCGCCGGATAGACGGATAACGTTTTTTTGCTGAAAAAATTGTTTGACATTAACAGCCTATATTGTTTTATGTACCTCGCTAACGAGGGGTTGTAGCTCAGTTTGGTTAGAGTACCTGCCTGTCACGCAGGGAGTCGCGGGTTCGAGTCCCGTCAACCCCGCAGCCGCTTACACAGCCCAAACCGCATGGTTTGGGCTGTGCTATTTTTAGCCATCCAAGTCAAGGGCGGCTTTGTATCAAAACAGCCTTTTTTATGCTCACCAATCTTGCACCACGTAACAAAAAATACTTGTCATATGTCATATGACTCATTACATTGTAATAATGATACGGCATTTCAGGCAAAAATGGCTGGAAGAATTCTGGAACAACGGACACCATAAAAAGGTTCCGGCTGAAATTGCCGATCGCCTTATCAGGAAGCTCGACATTCTGAACAGGGCATATGATCTTATTGATCTGAACGCCCCTCCGTCGAACAGGCTCCATCCCCTTTCGGGCGACAGGCAGGGGCAGTGGGCCATATCAATTAACGGGCCGTGGCGGCTGTGCTTCGAGTTCAGGGAGCATGACGCCTATAATGTCGAGCTGGTCCAGTATCATTAATGAAGGAGGTAAAGTAATGTTGCCGAAAAACAGAAGACCGACTACTCCGGGAGAAATCCTGAAATATGAATTCATAGAGCCGCTCGGACTTACCCAGCAACAGCTGGCGGAACGTCTCGGCATAACCAGGGTCCGGGTCAATGAGATCATCTCCGGGAAGCGCGCCATCACTCCGGACACCGCCATACGTCTCTCCAGGCTTTTCCATACAACCGTTGAATTCTGGATGGGACTCCAGACCGATGTTGAGCTGTGGGATGCAATGAAAGCAGGTGAGAGGGAATATCGAAAGATCATCCCGCTGAAAACAAAAAAGATAGATCGGGAATTAAGTAACGAGAAGGATTGATCGATACCATACCGGGAATCTGGATCAAACTGATTGCCTGGAATTCTTCTCATTCAAAAAACGAATTCAATCCAGAAACTGAAATGTTCTTCATTCCGATCTCATACCTGGCCGACACCCACACCAGCCTGTTCCGTTCTTCATCAAAACGCTTCAAATTGAGGAATTTCAGGTAGCTATTGAGCTGAAGTCCTGTCGCTCCCGCCTGTTTGGGGAGTTCCCGGTATACTGAAAAAGTTTGTGCCGTGTCGTTTTTGGCCCGCAGCCGCTTACACGGGGCCGTCCCATAAGCTGCCTCGATACGAATTTCGCAACGCTTGTCGAGTGATTTTGACGCTTGAGGCGGCAAAATTGTATCGAGACAAGCAATTTGTAAGAGCGAAATTCACTCGGCAACCGCTTATGGGATAGCCCAGTGCTATTTTTAGCCTTCGTAGGATTGTCGGGTGTCACTTCTCATGCTAATTCACATTCATTTTTTAACTTATCAGATTTACCTTATTTTGATTTAAATCTCTTCCCACTTGATTGCACCAACTTCGCAATAAAGCGAGAGAATAGCAAGATATCCTGATCAACACTTGCCCTTTCAAGGGCATTCATATATTCATTGCGTTTTTGAATTGGTATGACAGTCCACGCATATCCGCCTGCAGCCAGCATGATGTTCATCAGAAAACGCGCAATCCTCCCGTTACCATCCATGTAAGGATGTATATATACAAAAACAAAATGACCCAGTACAGCACGGACGCCGGGATTTTTTTCTTCTTTCAATAAACCAAAAAAAGCAGGCATTGCATCGCGCACTGCATCAGGATTCAGCGGTATATGTTTTGACCCTTTAATATATACCTGGTCTTTTCTGTACCCGGCCAAATCAGATGCCTTAAGCAAACCGGCAGTAACGCTCGGGGCAAACAATTCTCTATACCATTTACTGTGATCATTACGTGCAACCAGTCCCGGATTTTTTCCTTTCAGGACATCGTTAATACTGTTCTTCACCACCTGAAACGCCTGCCAGTAACCCCGTGCACCCATGGCATCACGATATTCCTTGTCTAGCGCATCAGTATCCGGCTTCCAATTCCCGGTTCTTACCTTTTCAATTATTTCAGGAGTGACTCGATATCCCTCTATCGATAATGAGTTATATGCATCATTGACATATATTTCATCCACTTGCTTTAAATATGCGGCGGCATTCCTGGGCAGACCGGAGGATTCAGGAAAATTATCAATGATTGTGTTCCGCATCTGCTGCCACATCAGTACAATGCGGTTAACATAGGGAGACGTACCCCTCGTTGTTATAATGTGCGGTGCCACGTCAGAAAATGGATCAGATTCCCGTATATCATACCCGGCGCTTTTCATGGCACCGATAATATCATCAGCAATACGCCCGCGCCCTACATTACGGAAAGCCCCGGCCAGTCTTCCGGCAACAAGGCTGCGGCCGCCTTCAAGCAGCATGCCTAAAATATCAGACGAATCTTTCACCATCAACAACGCTGTCCTGGCATCAGTTGGATTCCGGGAAAAATATCCGGGAGAGGTTGAGATCAAGGCCGCGGGTACTGTATACAGATTAAGACCGCCTTTTTGTATGATACTGTCTTCATGGGGCATTGCAGATGCCATATCGAACAATGACGTGCCATGAATTAACACGATTTTATTATTTTTTCCCTTTGGCGAGCGAACCAGCAATTGTTTCGGAACGGAAAAATTACCGATATGGATGGCCAATGATTGCTCCGGAGTCAGAAACCAATCCCTGCCGAATCGTTCGTTACAATATGCCGGAATAAAGTGCCAGAATGACGTAAACCAGGATGTACTGTCTCCCTTCTTCTCATCAGGCCTCATGGAGATATACCAACCCTTTATCACTTCCCGTATGAAGCCGTTCGCAACAAGACGGTCCCGGTGAGTCCGTGAAATATCCTTTGATTTAATTACAGCTACGCCCTTACTGCTTTGAAACTTCTTCAAAACCTCCAGTGACGACGCTAGTTTTTCTGCCGGTGTTGCCATGTTATTATTATCGGCCTCTTTTAATCATTCGGGCAATTATTAGTTTATTATGTTGTGTAATTATTAGTATTTTATGCTGTGCATTAATAAGTATATTCTGTCGATCATTTTTTAGTTTATTTTGTAGTTATTCGATTTTTTTATTCAAAGAAGGCCAATAATCCATTTATTTGAACTTTCTGTTTCTTT
>ERZ795044.5685-NODE-5685-length-10062-cov-3.477865_pt1 | contig 10062 bp, 15 predicted proteins | sample MGYA00375128_ERZ795044 | MGnify/ENA primary metagenome ERZ795044 (study PRJEB30173, sample SAMN05720213) | anaerobic digester metagenome | isolation source: active sludge of municipal wastewater-treating anaerobic digesters | place: USA | collected 2014-12-22 ... | reverse complement strand
TACTATTTTTGGTAGATAAGAAAACACGCCGCGTAAAATGTCAAAATCAAGAGGTTGGTTGGGGTTTGAATCCATTTCATCATTAACAAAAAAACGGATGTCACCTATCTTATCGTCCCCTACATGTTTTAATAAAACTACAATTTTAACTTTATTATTTTTTGCAGTTGTAAACGTGAACTTTTGATATTCCATTGCACTATTAGTTCCTCTATTTCTAACAAAAGTACCATGTTTAACACCCTTTGGCATTTTTTTATCAATAATTTCTAAAAGTACGTTTTCAGTTACTAAGATTTTCATAATATCGTAATATATAATTGTTCTTTAATTGGTATTATAAATTCTGAATTATCATCTAAAAACGTAATTTCAAACCAACCAACAAATTTTCCTTTTTTCGATGTGTCTGCTGCTGCCCATTTATATTGAATAAAAATTTTCTCATGGCAATCGGTGCAATCTTTATCAACTAATATACAACATTCTTTACATTGTAAAAAGGGGATGCAAGTGTTTTGTTCTTGCATGAAAAATTTTATAGTTGCGTTTTCTAATCTTTCATATAATTTTTGATAAGTGTTAATCCCATCTTCTAATAATTCAACTGTTAACACGGGCATCATTGAATGTTGTTTAATATAAAAATTCATATTTTATACTTTTTTACTATAAATACAAATTTTCATAATTACATCTAATATTACTTAAAGATAATGGAGTGTCGTATAAACAAAAAGAATGAATAGTGCCTATAAAGGTACCTGCAAAGTTTTCTTCCAATATACCACAAATATTATTATCTGTAACAAATGTAAAACAATTTGTAACTTTCGGCGCTGCTTGACTATAATCTGGTAAATTCATGTTACAACAATGTGAAAAGTCGTCTGAATCAATTTCAACAGAATATAATACATTATTTAATACATCGTACATTAACTTTATTGTAAACTCGACGTAATTTGTGGTTTCTTTGATACTTATCTTTCCAAATTTGTTAGTTATATTAGTTTCTAAGAATTGTAATATTTCATCTGATTGTAGATAAGTATAATCCGTTATTTTTAAAGTTAGAATTATTTTTTACATGAATATTATACCTTTAAATTTTTGATCTTTTTTTATATAAAAGGAGTAATCGCAAACATTATATTCTGTTGTTGTACCAGTTTGCATTTCAATTAAACCTTGGGTTCCTCCACCAATACTAATATTAAAAGGTACGCCTAATTGTTTGTTACTTAAATCATCAAATTTATACGGAATAATATTAGGAAAATTGCGGTCTCTAAGTTTTAAAAAACCATTAACGTAAATACTTAATACCCCATATGTTAATTCTTTTGGTTTACAAGTTAAATGATCGTGGTTTTCAAATTTTATAGTTACCAAATAATTTTGATTATCTTGTATTATTTCTTCCTCACTATATTTTTCGTAAACTTGGTTAAATTCTTCAAATTTACCTTCAACGCAACTACCAGATGTTCCAAGATACCTATAACCTATATTACCATCAGGTGTAATTCTAAACGCTAAGGCATTATATTTTAAACCATCACAACAATCAGGTATTTCAAATGTAGTGCCAGTTGCAGTGGCAAAATATTCATTTAAACTGGGGCAATTAAAAAATAAAAAAGGATTTACACCTTCTGGTGGTGTAATGTGAGACATATCTTTAATTAAAGATTCTAAAAAAGTAATTCCACTTTGGACTTCATATCCTAATAAATGTTCTTTAAAAGAACAAAATTTATTTTCAGCGCGAGTCCCATAAAAATAAAAAATACCATCATTATTCGGGTAAACTTCGTTTAATAGTGGTTTATCTGTTTCACAAGTACAACCACTTTGTTTCATTAAATTAAATTCAGCTGTCCAACCGTTTTGAAAAAAATCTGGTAAAGTTTGATGAGAAATGCCATCTAATTTATAAAAACCTTGAAAAAAACCGCCACATAATTCTACTGACGTTCCACTTTGAATGTCATAACAAAATAAATCGCCGTCCACTTTTTTCACACAAAAGTTTAATTCGCCGTCCAACTCTAAAGAACTTGTTAAACTATTAACATATCTGGAATCATATCCTGTAATCCCAAAATTAACAATAGTTTGTGGTTCAGATATAGCATCAACCCAAGTATCATCTGCACAATTTTCGTCAGTGTGAACAAAATTGATACAAAGTAATGGATTTATAATTTCGTTACAACCACAGACATCTGAATAATTAGATAACTGAAAATCATAATAATCTCTTGTTGATAATTTTATATCAGGAGAGAATAACGTGTTTCTATTAATGTATGCCAATGAGTTTATATTTATATCTATAAATAATAAAGTAATGAAAATTATTATACCAGAACATCTTGTAACTGAAATTATAAACAAAGATTTGTCCTATATCAAAGGAGATCAACCACAGCCACAAACAGAAGTAGGCGTCGGGAGAATTCAAACAAATGGCAGACAAAGCACCACAGACGATTATGCAAGACAAGCAACACAAAACAACCCATTATATTATGGCCTTGGATACCTTAGAGAAGAATCTACCTCAGAAATTGCAAGTATTGATATTTTAGATACCTTAGATCAACGAGGACTTAAACAAGTAGTGAATACTCTTGTACATAATTTTAAAACAATACCAGAAGACAATAAAAGTGAAGCAATTGCAATCGCAATGAAATTCATTTTAAGTAATATAAATTGGAACGCTTTTGATCCTAATTATAAACAAGAATTAATTAGTTTAATAGGTTAAAATCGGGCAGGTCATTGTAGGTTAAGTAAGCAATTAATATAAGCAATTTTCGCGATCTTGCCTACATAAAAAACCTTTATAACCAATTAAAAATCAATAATTTATACGCAAAATTTAAAAATGGCAAATGCTGACCTTTTACGCAAACAATTTCCGTTCCCAAAAAGCCTCTTAGCAAGGATGGCTGAGGTAAATAACAAACAATTTTCAACTAAAATAAAACATTTTGTTAAGCAAGGTTTTTTAACTTATTATGACTTAAAAAATTTTATAAACGATTACCCTACTTTATCAGATGAAGAAAAAAATTCTCACGGTGGGGACATTTTTTTTAATTGGGTTACAAATGTTTTAAATAAAAGTAGGGAACGTGTTAAACAACATAAAAAAAATTTAACAGATGCTGGCAGTAGCAACATGTATATTAAACCGCATGAAAAAACACTTGCTATGAATGCAAATACAGATAAACATATTTATGAGAATACATATAAAATATATGTTTCAGAACAAACTTTTAAAAAAATAAAATATGGAAACTTGTAGTAGACTTGAAGAAATTGCGAATCAAAGCAGAGCCAATCATTTGGTAAAAAACGTGTATCAAGATCAAAGCGGTTTAAAATATACAAATCAACATCCTAATGCAACACAAGCAGTTGGTGGTATAGATGATTTATTAAACGCTAAAGGAAAGGGAACTGGTGGAAGTTTTGACACTGAAAATGGAGGTAGTTACATTGATGTAAACGGTTTACCAGAAATTATTAACAGTGGTCGGAAAGCCATTTATAATGTAAACCAATATACACCAGAAAAAAAATACGATTGCTTTATTTAACAAACAAAAAATAAAATAAGTGGGTATATTTGAATCAATAGTTCGAAAAATTCTAATTGAAAGTGCTCAGGTTGGTGACATTATTCAAGCCATAAATAACAAAAAAAAGGTTAAGATCAACTATTTAGGGGATAATAATATCCCTAAAGGAGAACGAATTATCCAAACCTATGTAGTCGGCAAAACCAAACGTGGTAATTTAGCCATAAGAGCATATCAAGAACAGGGTTTTACAGCCACAATCACACCAGGTTGGAAAATCTTTCTATTGAATAAAATCGCAGAATGGAACGAACTTGAAGACACATTTGAAATTAGATCAGATTATGCGCAAGGCGACAAAAATTTCCCAACAATCACCCACAAAGTCTAAAAAGACAAAAAAAGAACAAGTTAAGCCATCGTTAATTAATGATATACTACCATTGTTAGATGAAGATGTAATTGAACATGAATTTAATGATTTTAAAGATGATTTTATTGATGGTGATTTAGAATTATTAGAAGAAGAATATGAAAATTATGAAGGTGTTGTGGTTGATGAAAATTTTTTACTAACTGTTTCAAATCAAGAAAAAATAGAAGCAATTGAACAAGTAAAAAAAGAAAAAATTAACACTGAGCACCCAATGGACAGTTATTTAAAAAAATTAATAAAAGAAGTGTTAATAAACGATTTTTTACCAATTTTAAAACAACATTTAAAAAAAGAATAATATGGATGACGTAATGGACAGGTTTTTAGGCCAATTCGCCAAGAACAAAAATATTAAATTCGAAGAAACTTCGGAGCCAATAAAGACAATAGTTGAAGAAAAAGAAAATATTAATTTTGATGTCAATAGTTTATTAAAAGAAGGGCGAACAAAGCGTCATTCAATATTAGATGACATTAATCCAATTATAACCGATGAAGATTATAAAAATTTTAACGAACTTAACGAAGTTGCAGTTAAACATAATAGTAATTCCAATTTAAGTGAAAATCGGATTAGAGAAATAATGCAAGAGGAATTAACTGAATTTTTTAAATCTAAATATGTCTTAACAGAATCGTTAGACACCGAGATAATTTATTTTAAAGTTGGTGATTCATTGTTTAAAGGGGAATTAAAACTTGTTAAATAATCACTATTGTTAATTATAAATTGTTTAACGTTTAATAACTCATCATCATCAAGATTAAACCATTCACCATTAAGATTATTTTTATATAAAACATGGTGTAAAAACTTTTCAATTTTTTTTGGATCTTTAACTCCATAAATAAAATCAAAATTCCACTTGAAAGGTAGTTTTACATTAAAAATTGCATTCCGATCATCAATATTTTTTGTCCTACCTATTTTGTAGCCTAATTTTGAATAAATAATATAAATAAATTTCATGTTAAATTCTATATTATTTATTATTCCGAGGCTCAATAAATCTTCAATTGAATTTAACAATATGGTTTTTTTATCTTGTACTAAAAGCCATTTTCCCCAAGTTTTAAAACAAACGATTTGTTTTTCAATTTCGCCGTCCAATTCAACATCATACTCCCAATAAGATAATACGAATTTAGCATTATTTAATAGTTTAAATCCTGCCAGCATTTTATTGGCAGTATATTCATATTGAAATCCACATTTTAATAAAAAGGATTGACTTATTTTTTTCAACTTTGATTATATTTGAAAAAAAAATATAAGAAAAATGTCAAGTGGTATCAAAAGAATTTTATTAATTACTTTGAAAGATGCAAACAGCGGTATTAATAAATACCGAATGTTAGACCCCCATATAAAATTACAAAATCTTTACCCTAAAGATTATTTTATAGAAATTGGTGAAGATATAGACATATTAAACACTGAAAAAGTAAAACAATTCGATGCAGTTTTTTATCATGTTGCAATTGAACAAGCAGAGCAATTTTCAACTCAAACTCAAATGTTGAAGGATAAAAAAATTGTTAAATTGATTATGGATGTAGATGATTGGTGGGAGTATCACCCAAGTCATCCATATTATAAAATGTCCAAACAAATAAATTTAAAAGAAAAAACAATTAAAGCTTTACGAAAAGCAGACTATATAACCACTACAACTGAACACTTTGCAAAAAAAATAAAAACTTTTAACAAAAATGTTTTTATAATTCCAAATTGTATAAACTTTAAAGAAAAACAATTTCAATTAACAAAACACGAAAATTCAGAATTATTAAATATTGGTTATGTTGCAGGAGTATCACACCTTGAAGATATAAAACTATTACGCGGTGTATTAACATCGTTGGAAAAAAAACCAACTCAAATGCAGTTATGTGGATTTAATGTTCGAAAAGATAAAGAACTAAATTCTACTTGGCATAAAATGGAAGTTGAATTTACAGATAATTACAATTTGAAGGATAAATTATACGTAGATTATTTAATGGAGTTTAAGTTTGACCCTTTTCCAAGAGAACCTTATATGGAGTATAAAAGGGTGTGGACACAACCTATTAATACTTACATGACAATGTACGACGAATTAGATTTATGTTTGGCTCCACTAAAAAACTATGAGTTTAACAGTTATAAAAGCAATTTAAAACTGTTGGAAGCAGGGGCTAAAAAGAAACCAATTATTGTAAGCGGAGTTACACCTTATTTGGACGGCGAACATTTAAAAAATTGTTTGATTGTAGATGCAAAAAAAGAACATAAATTGTGGATTAAATATGTTAATCAAATGGTGGATAATTCACAAATGAGATTAGATTTTGGAGAGAATTTATACGAATATGTTTTAAATAACTTTGATCTGGAAAAGATTACAGAAAAAAGAGCAGAATTTTACAATAAATTTTTTGAAAATTCGAAAATTTGATTTAACTTTGCAAAAAAACTGTTATGATATTTACAAACCGAAATTTAAATTATGTTAACGCACCTTCGTTTTTGAATCCGCAAACGAAAAAACCTATTAAACCTGAGCAATGTATCTTTTTAGATGTTGAAACGGTATCAGGTGAAAAATCATTTGATGATCTTCCAAGTGATTTACAGTTAAGGTGGGTCAACAAAGTTGAAAAATGGATCAAATATAGCGATTCATCTAAGGCAAAAATCTTAGATGCGGTATTCCAAGAATTTGAATCACAAGAAAATAATTTCGATTCGAAATTGTTGTTTGATATTTACAAAAAATATCAAAATTCAAATCCAACCGAACAATACAGTCAAATTGCAGGTTTGTACCCTGAATTTGGTAAGATTGTTTGCATATCCGTTGGTTATTATAAAGATAACGAATTTCAAAAAATTACTTTTGTTGGTGATGAGTATAGTTTACTTTCTAACTTCCAATTTGGAATAAATAAAATATATGAGAGATTAAATAATACATATGGAGACGTTTGGGTTGTAGGACATAATGTGTCTTTTTTCGATGTTCCATATATAACTAAAAGAATGGCTATAAATGGATTATTAACACCGTCTTTTTTACACCAACCATTCCTTCAACCTTGGAATAAAAAAATAATAGATACAGCCACAGAATGGCGTGTCGGAAACACAACTGGGGATGCCACATTAGAAACTATTATGATAGTTTTAAATATGGAAAACCCAAAAAATTCAGTCGTTAATGGTGAAAAAATGTCAGAATATTACTACTCCGATGTTTGTGATATAAATGTAATTGCTGATTATTGTGAGAATGATGTGCAATCAGTTAAAAATTTATTCGTATATTTACAAAACTTAAAAGTTTGTAATATATGAATGTTTTAATTAAGAAATTGTATCCCGAAACTAAAATTCCAATCCGCGCAAACAGTAGTGATGCTGGCTTAGATTGTTTTGCTCACTGGGAAAAAATAACCGATCAATATGTTGAATATGGTTTAGGGTTTTCACTTGAACCCCCAGAAGGGTGGTGTACACTAATATTTCCACGCAGTTCTATTTCAAAATACGATCTTATACTCGCTAATTCAGTCGCAATTATAGATCAAGGGTATCGTGGGGAACTCCTGTGTAGATTCAAAAAAACTAAAGAACATGGAAAATATTATGAAGTCGGGGATAGGATTTGTCAAATGATTTTTTATCAATATCCGAAATTGCAATTGGAGATTGTAGAAGATTTAGATTTTACAACTGATCGTGGAGGCGGTTTTGGTTCAAGCGGCAAATGAGGGTTCAAGTAAATGAAATTGGAAAAATTTTAAACGAATCTAAAGAAAGATTGGTTATAATAGGTCAACCCAAAGGAGTTGGGTTAACCACATCTTTAATTGAATTTTTCACTGAAAAATTATTTTTTGAAGAAAATTTTAGTGTTTTTTTGTTAGTTGACAATATAAGAACAAAAAGCGAAATTGCAAATATGTTAGAAGAATTTTTATATTCTGCTTATGAATATAATACTAAATTTAACTATTCTAATAATGTTATTAAAGTATATAATAATATTTTGGCGATAATCTCTTATACTGACAGCGATTTAGCAATAATTGAAGATGTTAATAGTAATTTTAAATTTCAATACGGAGTTATTGAAAAAGACGACGACAATGAAATGTTAAACTACTATTTAACAGAATACTTACCAAATATTTGTAATAGAATTATAGTTGCGACTTACGATAAAGAGGATAGTATTTTTTACATGGTAGAAGATGAAAATGTATTAAAACTAATAGTATTTTCAGAGTTATCAAAAAAAAACATTCAGATGTTAAATCGAATGTCTGATTACACATTAGATTTTGAAAAAATTACAAAAGGCTATTTTAACCATGATTAAATTTAATAAAAATAGTAATATATTTGATTATGATATATTAGAAGTTGTAGAATGTATAAAAAAAGAAAACAGAACAGGAAAAAGGGCATTTATTTTTGATTCAAATTTTTCCGCTGTCCACTTCTTTAACTATTTTATAGAGTCATTAGAGCAAGAAGAAGAAAAAAAATATGAATGTGAATTAATTCGTTCTTATTTATTAAGTCGAATAAAAGGGTCACCAGCCAGTTTTAACGATGCAGTAGACGAAGCCTTTTCGTTATTGGAGTTAGACGACAATATTAAACAAATATTTGCACAAACAACACCACAAGTTATTTGCGCGTTTTTATATAACAATTTGGCAAAATTAATTTTTGACGAATTTTTCTTCTTTTATGATAAATCTCCGACGCTTAGTAATATCGTTAAAGAATTAAAAATTGATAATGTCGAACAAATTTTATATGAAATAACGTTAGCAGTTTCATATAAAATAAAAAGATCATTAAAAGATATTCTAATATTACCTGAAACAATAGAAATAACAACACAAGATTTAGAAAATTTTGTTAAGTGTCCACAAGATTTGAAAGAATGCATTGATTGGTTGATTAATGCAGTTGAAACTAAAAGTACGAAATTTAAAATGTTACCATTGGAAGAAAATAGTTCTACCGATGTTTTAACTTGTGGGTTATTTGGAGAAGTAAACCATATTCTTTACTTTGGCTGGTATTTACATTATGATAAATCGCCATTGAGAAAATGGTTCAAAAAAGAAAGGAAGATTACTGATCCTTATTATATTTCTTATTATATAATAAGAAATTTCGTAAATTTTTTATTACTAAAAAAATCAATAGAAAATGGAATATAAAGTAAACGCCAGCACAACTACTACTACATCTGAAAAAGTTAATGAGTTTTTAGATTCTTTAAGTTCAGAATCACTGTTGAAAGAATCTGAAACACCAGTTGAAATTTCTTTTGAAGTATTATTACAAAAAACAGCAAATAAATTATTTGGAATTTTTTCTAAAATGTATTATGATGTTTTGAGTGATGAAAAACGTTTGGAACTTTTAGAATATTGTATTACAATATACACTGGGGTAAAACGCAATACCTTTGCCAATTTTAGTGCTCTGGGTTTGAGATTGCAGAGTAAAGACGATGCAATGCGTTATTTTTTAATTCATTTAATAATTTTAATTGCGGAAAAAGAAGAAAAACGACCGTTAGAGATAGTCCAAAACGTTTGCAATGGTATTTTAAGTTATAAAGAAAAAAATAAGTTTATAATTAAACCTATTAATGCAACATCTAAAATACCAGCAACGCAACAATTATTTGTTAGAATAGACGATTATTTAATTAATCTAAAAGAGAACCCCTTAGATATACAACTTTTAGTTGGGTTATTAGTCCAATTAATCTTATTGGACATGTGTGATGAATATATAAAATAAAGGCGGTTTACCAACCGCCTTTATTTTTATTGCATAAGGTTATTTCAAACCTTTGAGGCTTTTTACCTCAGTTCTAAGGCTTTTTACCTCAGATTGAACTTTACCGTGGTCAAGTAATTGCCAGATAGCAGTTGCAACGGACATTAAAATACCAATAACCATATTAACAGTTTCTTGGTCTTTCCATCCAAATGCTACTACAATAG
>ERZ795044.5682-NODE-5682-length-10067-cov-4.444866_pt1 | contig 10067 bp, 13 predicted proteins | sample MGYA00375128_ERZ795044 | MGnify/ENA primary metagenome ERZ795044 (study PRJEB30173, sample SAMN05720213) | anaerobic digester metagenome | isolation source: active sludge of municipal wastewater-treating anaerobic digesters | place: USA | collected 2014-12-22 ... | reverse complement strand
CCCTGAACACGCTGTCGGTGCCGACGATCAAGGAGATGGTCGTCAACCGGCCGATGGACGGGCGGCTGGTCCGGGAGTGGTTTGAAGAGCTTGGGCAAGCCCAGGCGATCAAGGTCAACCGGCAGATCATGATCGGCGTCGCCGAGGGTGAGGGGATTGACGAGATCGTCCGGCGCATCCGGGGGACGGCGAAGAATCGCTACCGCGACGGCCTGCTGGCCAAATCAAGACGAGAGATTGAGTCGGTGGTGCGGACCTCTGTATCCGGGGTGGTCAACAACGTGCGGCAGGCGACCTACCAGGCCAATGCCGACGTGGTTCAGGCGGTTCAGTGGGTAGCGACGCTCGATAGCCACACGTGCGAAGTCTGTGCGGCCTACGATGGGCAGGTGTACGACCTGATGGATGGGCCGAGACCTCCCCAGCACGTCGGATGCCGCTGTACGACGGTGCCGGTGTGCAAGTCGTGGAAGGAGTTGGGGTTTGACTTCAAGGAGATGCCGGCGAGCGAGCGGGCGGCGATGAATGGGAGGGTGGCCGACAAGGTGACGTATGGCCAGTGGCTCAAGGGCCAGAGCCGGCAGACGCAGGAGTTGGTGTTGGGTAAGGGCAAGGCGCAGTTGTTCCGCTCGGGCAAGGTGGCCATTCGGGATTTCGTGGACGACCGGGGGCGGGTACTGACGCTCAAGGAACTGGAGGCGCTCGATTGACAGGTATCCTTATCGCTGTAGGTGCGGCGGGCATGGGTTTGTGGACGTGGGCGAGGGCCGGGAGAACCGCTATCCGTGCCGGGAGTGCTATCTTCGATCGAAGGGCAGGGTCACGCAGATCGAGTGGGAGAAGCAGGCGGATCGTTGGCAGGAGCAAAAAAATGATTTTGTGCTTGCCTCTACGTAGAGGCATGTAGTAGTTTGCCGTCGAATGGATTTGTAAGGGAATAGCATGAAGCTGAAGGCAGCGTTGACGAGTGCAGAGTTCGAGGCTCTCAATGGGCCGGAGAAGGAGTTTTACGCAGAAGGCGACAGCGGGCTCTACGTACTGAGTGTGGAGTCAACCGTGGTTGGGGGCAAGACGTTCTCCCTTGAGGACGTGGCCGGACTCAAGAAGGCGGTTGCTGAATTGATTGCGAAGGCCGAAAAGCGATCCAAGGAGCTTGCGGCGTTCGAGGGGATTGATCCAGCGGAAGCGAAGGCGGCTCTTGCCAAGGTCAAGGAACTGAGTGATCCCGACAAGCTGGACGACAAGGTCAAACAGCAGGTCAAGGCGATTGAAGAGCAGTACGACGCCAAGTACAAGAAGCAGGTCGAGGCATTGAAGGCGGACAACGCCAAGATCACCGGCGAAAGGGACAAGGCAATCGAGGCTCACGGGCAAAGCTACCTGGTGGCGGAAGCTCGACGGGCGTTTGCGGCGCACAAAGTGCTGGCTGACTGGCAGGATGTTATGCTGGACAAGGTGAAAGCCTGCACGCGGGTCAAGCCGGACGGCCAGGGCGGGTTCAAGGTGGAAGTCCTCGATGCCGATGGCACGCCGCGTATCACGAATACACAAAACTCCACAGATCCAATGGGTGTGGCGGAGTTGGTCAGTGAATTTAAGACGTCCCAGGCCCTTGCGGTCTGTTTTGAGGGCACCAACGCCTCCGGGAGTGGGGCGGCCAGTCAAACGGGTCGGGCAGCGACGGGAGGTCGCCATGTCCTGAGCCAGGCTGACGCCGGCGATGCGGTGAAGTATCGCCAGGCGAAGGAGCGGGCACAGAAGGCCGGGGCACAGTTGGTAATCCAGTAGCAGGCGCAACGGATTATCCAACATGGACGTCGGAACACATTGATGAGGGACATCAGGCGATAGTCCCTGTGGTTGTGCAGAGCAGGCGCTTTTGCACCAAGAGCGTGTCTGCCAGGCGGTGGACGGTCAACAGACAGTCAACCAAACAGCTACGGGGAACAAAGATGGGAAATTCTCTCGGTTACTACCAGCCGTATTTCTACGCCAACGAGGCGCTGATCCAACTGGAGAAGGCTCTTGGCATGGGGGTGCGGGTGCATCGTGGGTTCGACGAAGAGCGTCGGGCCTTCAACAAGGGCGAGTACATCAACATCCGCCGGCCGAGCACGTTCGCGGCGAACGATGCGCCGTCCACGGCACAGGACGTCAAGACCGGCTCGGTCCAGATCCAGCTTGCGTACTGGCGAGAGGTCAAGTTCAAGCTCACCGACAAGGAGCTGGCCCTGTCCGAAGACTCGCTGATCGAAGAGCACATCGCGCCGGCGGCGTATGCCCTGGCGTACGATGTCGACACCAAGCTGGCGTCGCTCTACAAGGACATCCCCTGGTACGTCGATCTCAACGCGACTGTCGCCATTGACGACATCACCGATGTCTACCAGGTGCTGTTCGACAACGGCGTGCCGATGGGCAACCCGAACAACCTGCACTACATGATGGGCGGGGCGCTTCAGAATGGCTTCCAGCAGTTGACGGCCTTCAACCAGTACCAGGGGGCCGGGCCGGTGGGCGTGAACACGCAGTTGAGTGGCTCGCTGGGCATCAAGTTCGGGATGGAGTGCTTCGGCAACCAGAATGTCCAGAGCCATACGGCCGGGACGTGCGCGGATGCGACCGGGGCGATCGACTTCGGTTCTGGCACCAAGGCCGTCTACAAGAAGGGCGCGACGATGGTCCACATCGACAGCGTCACGGACGGCGGCACCTGGAAGGCGGGCGACACGTTCGTCATCGCCGGCAACAGCCAGCGGTACGCCGTGACCGCCGATGTCACCTTCACGGGCGGCGAGGGCGACGTGTACTTCACGCCGGCCCTGGTGGATGATGTCGACGAGGACTCGGTCGTAACCGGCCGTGTGGACACCCACGTGGCGAACATGGCGTTCCACCGCAATGCGTTCGCTCTGGCGACGGCTCCGTTGAGTACGATGGGCAACGAGCTGGGGGCCAAGATCGCGACGGTCTACAACGAGAAGAACGGCCTGAGCCTGCGGAGTCGCATCTACTACGTGGGCAACAGTTCCGAGGTCCACGTCGCGCTGGACATTCTGTACGGCGTCAAAACGCTGGACCCGAACCTGGCGTGTCGTGCGTGCGGATAACCCGCCGTTCGAGTGAATTCACTGGCTATGGGGGCGCTGTGTCCCCATAGCCTTCATCGTTCTCCTGCAAGTCGAGACAAGGAGTTCTCAAATGGCAAGCATTCCCACGATTACCGTGTACGGCAAGAAGGGCGCCCTGATTATCAACGCCTGTGATCTGGAGGCGTGGAAGGCCAAGGGATACCGGACCACGCGCGAGCCCGAGCCCGAGCCCAAGAAGGTCGAGGCCCCCAAGGGCAAGTAGGGTCCATTGCTTCTGTCAGTCTATCCGCTTCGGTTGTGCAAGGAGTTTGTGCCCATGAAACGTCTGGCTTTGGTTCTTGTGTTCATCCTGGCCGCCGCGGCGCTGGCGGCGACCGTTTCGTTCCCCTCTCGTCCTTCCGGTGGGGGTCCGATCACCCGAACGGCGGTGTGGTCGTTTGATGAGACGGACATCGGCGACATGAACGTGCCGTCCGATCCGATCTATGGACACGTCCAGCGGATCGTGATTGAAGCCGAGGGGACGGAGGCGGCGTGGGACTTGGCACTGACGGACCCGCACGGCATTACGCTGTTCAGCCTGGAGGGTATTGCGACTCCCTCCGACCCGAATAGCTACGCGATCAACTACAAGGCCGTGGACGGCAACGACTATCTGGGGGTGCCGGTGCATGGGCCGTTGACCGTAGAGCTTGCCAACGTGGCCAGCCATGGTGAGCTTCAAACCTTGACCATGTCGGCGGCGGCGACAAGCGGGACGTTCACGCTGAGTCTTGGTGACGAGACGACCACGGACCTGGCGTATGACGCTGCGACGGCGACGATCGAAGCGGCACTGGAGGCGCTGGAGGGAATCGGGACGGACGGCGTGACTGTCGGGGGCGGGACACTGGCGTCCGGGTCGGCGACGACGTTCACGTTCCGGGACACATTGCGAGATGTGGCCATGCTGGTGCCGGACTTCTCCACCTTGGGTCGCACGGCGGAAGTGCAGACGCTTACCCTGGACGCGGCGGCGACGGAAGGGACATACACGCTCACATACAACGGCAAGACCACGGAGGCCATCGCGTACAACGCCAATGCGGCCACGATCAAGGCGGCGTTGGAGGCTCTTGCGACCGTGGAGGAAAACGACATTGCCGTTGGCGGGACGGTCCCGAGTGGCGGAGGGCCGACCACGTTCACGTTCCGTGCCGGACTTGGGGACGTGGCGATGCTCGCGATTGACACCACGGAGTTGACCGGCCCGGAGACTGCCGAGTTTGCCGAGACGATCAAGGGCGTTCTGGCCACGGGATCGTTCGCCGAGACGACCGAATACGGTGCGGAACTGACGGACATCACGGTTACGGTTTATTACCTGGGCAACGGAAACTGAGAAAGGCTTGCTATGGCAACACTGCAAGAAATCTATGCAATTATCCAGCCTCAAAACCCGGTGATGGGCCGGGTCATGGCGGCGCTGGTCAAGGCGTCGTGGGCGGTGCTGGCGGAGAGCGAGGCGACGGAGAATCACGCGAACCGGCTGGCCCTGGCCCAGAAGGTCGTTGCTGACCCGAAGACCTACGAGGCGAAGGTGTGGCGGCTGTTCCTGAGCAATTCCACGGTGCAGGCCGCCATCGACAACCTGTCGGGCCTGACTGACAACGACATTCTCTACGTGGTCCAGACGGAGCAGTACAACACTCTGGCGAACATGGAGGCGGCATAATGGCCATTGCGAACAACGAGCAGCAGGTTGTGTGGTCAACGGCCAGTAGTGTTTCCGTCTCGGCGGGAGGCAATCAGACGTCCGACGCGATCACGCTCTCCACGGCCTGCTACGACGCCATGATTACCATGAAGGCGGACAACGAAGGGACTCCGGCCAGTGGTGACACGGTGGAGATCTACGCCCTGCAATCCTGTGGCGATCCCGATGGGGCGAGCGCGACGGAGTATCCGGCAGACGCAGATGACGGCGTCCTTCTGGCCGTTCTGGACACCTATGCGAACGATCCGATGATAAAGACCGTCTCGCTGCCGGTGGGAGCGCCATATCTCAAGCTATACGCCAAGAGTAACGCGTCGAGCAACGCGATCACGGTTTCGGCGTGCATCAACGAGAAGACCAGTAGCTAAATGAGCTTGATCCTTGCTCCAACCCGGTCGATTGTCCGGCCCAAGCCTCTGGTGGGCACGCAGATTGACCGTGGACATCCTCTCGCTCGCGGTCTCGTCGGCTGCTGGCTGATGAATGAGGGGGCGGGAAACCTCGTGGCCAATGCTGCTGGGCCACTGTACAAGGGGACATTTTATTCCTCCACGGCCCTATGGGTTCCGACTGTGCGTGGTGTTGCATCGTCCCATGATGGCTATACCAGTAAACGACGCATTAAATTAGGAAACTTCACCGATGGATGGAACGAAATCACGGTTGCAATAGCCTGTGCAGCGAGCACCACTGGCAATCCCGGTAAACCGATAACCAAAGGTCGAAATGGAGACTGCGGCAGAACCACCTGGGAATTTGCACGCAATGCTGCTGGCAGGTGGGCTTTTTCAGTACCCGCCGGTGATACGCAATATGGAGCAACCAAGTCATTCCATCAAGAGACTGTGTGGCGACAGGTGGTTGGCACCTATAATGGTGCGCAGGTCCAAATCTATATTGATGGGCAAGCAGGCACTCCGGCGAACCGCACAGGGCCATTGGATGACGACCCGCTGTATCCTGTATATATTGCCGCGATAAATGGGGATTCAGGCGGCAATGGTGACTCCTCGTTTTTCAGCGGAGACATTGCGTGGGCGATGATCTGGTCCCGTGCCCTATCCCCCTCCGAAATCCAATCCCTCTACGCCGATCCGTACCAGATGTTCCGGCGGGGAAACCCTGTGGTCTTCGGCGGAGCGGCCGCAGGCGGTACGGACTACAGCTTCACGATCAACGACGGGGTGGGGGTCACCGACGACCAGACGCAATTGGCGGCGGTCGTGCGGGCGCTGTCGGAGGCGATGGGGCTTGGAGATGACGTGTCGCGCGCTGCGGCGATCCAAAGGGCGATGTCCGAGGCAATGGGGCTGACGGACACGGCGGCCAGGGTAGCCACGGTGTTGCGGGCCTTGGCCGATTCTGTAGGATTGACCGACGAGACCATAGAGGGCGCGGCCCGGCAACTGGTCGAGACGATCAACGATGCGGTGGGACTGACGGATGCACAGAGCCGTCTGTCCGTTCTGGTTCGGGCGGTGGCGGATTCGCTGGGCATGGCGGACGCGGCAACGACCCTGGCGGTGCTGCTGCGAACGATCAGTGACGCACAAGGAATGACGGACGGGCAGACGCTGGCCCGGATGATTGCGGTAGCCGACGACTTGGGTGTCTCGGACGAGATGGGGCGGATCGTGGCCTATCTGCGCGGGCAATCAGACAGCGTTGGCCTCAGCGACACCATGACGCGGCTCCATGCGGCGGTCAGGCAGATCGCGGACACGGAGGGGTTGACGGACAGCTACTCGACGGCCTGGACGGTGCTGCGGACCATCGCTGACACGCTGGGTCTGACGGACGCGATGATTCAGGAGGGCACCGGGGCACTGGTGCGGGTTATCAATGACGTGCTGGGCATGGTCGATGCGAAGACCAAGCTGCACGCGGCGTTGCGGGTGCTGGCCTCCACCATCAACACGGCGGATTCGGTGTCTCGATTGTTCGCGGTGAGCCGGGTTATCAGCGACGCAGAGGGGATCACCGATGGCGCGTACCTGGGCAAGGTGTTCACGTTCGCCGAGACCATTGGAATCTCGGATGAAGTGACGCGGCTGGTGGCCTTCCTGCGAACGCAGGACGATACAGTGGGGGTGCTTGAAGCGATACTCAAGGTCTCGAACGTCATCCGCAGTCTGGATGACGCGATAGAAATGACGGACGCCGAACAGCACAGCCTCAGCGGGTTGGTGCAGGCGGCACTGGCGTTCCTGTTCCTCAAGAAGGGTCGGTAACAGAGAAAGGTGGATCATGGAAAAGCTGTTTGCAAAAGCGACGTTGAGAATGCGGGGCGAGGTGATTGCCGAGGTCCGCGACAAGCACGGCAACCTCAAGCAGCGGTCGGTGACGCACAACATCGTCACCAGCCAGGGCGACAAGTTCGCGGCGGCCGCCATGTACAGCGCGGCCTACTCCGGCTGGGGCATGAAGCTGGGGACGGCGACCACGGCGGCGTCCAAGAGCGGCGCGGGCAGCTACGTTGCCACGGCCGATTACGTGTCCGGGTCCGCCAAGGCCCTGGATGACAACACGCCCAAGGCGGGTGCCACGAACGACATCGTGCAGTTCCGGCGTCTGTGGGCGGCCGGTGAAGGGACCAGCTCGAACATCAACCGCGTGGCGATCGTGGATAACACGACCGACGCCGGCGAGGCGGATGCGACGCATACGTTCGCCATCAGTGTATTCAGTGGCGCGATCAACAAGGGCGCGGACGACACGTTAACGGTGACGTGGAACGTGACGTTCCTTGGGGCGTAACGGCTTCTGGATCGAGGTGGACCATGCAGCAGGCGATTCCAGGTCAAGCGAATACCGTGCGGTACGACGTGGTCAACAAGACTACGGCCGAGGCGATCACGTCCGGGACAGTGACGGCCTATCTGCGCTGCATCGACGGCGACAACGCCGGCAAGTGGTGGGACGCCACGGCAGAAGGCTGGTCCGAGACCGAGGCGTCGGCTGGGGACATGACCTACCGGGGCGGTTCGTCGTGGTCGGTCGAGATTGCGGCGGCGGCGTGGCTGCCGGGCGTGAGCTATGACCTGTACGGCAAGGAGTCCGGCGGCCTCAATCTGCTCTACACGGAGTACGTGTTCACGTGGTCGGCTCCGACGACGGGCGAGGGCGGCTCGGGCTGGACCTACACGGTGACCGACTCTGGGACTGGTCTGCCGATTGCGAACGTGGCGGTGTGGGCCACAACGGACGCGGCGGGCGTGAACATCGTGGCCTATGACACGACGAACGAGAGCGGGCAGGTGACGTTCTACCTTTCGGCTGGCACGTACTACATCTGGCGACAGAAGGCTGGGTACACGTTCGATGATCCCGATCAGGAGGTCGTAAGCTGATGGCTGGCAGCGGAACAGGCACACCGATTTCGGTAGTCTCTTTGTTCGTAGTCGAGACCGGTTCTGGTCTAAGCACGGCCAACAGCTACCTGTCGGTGGCGGACGCCGACACGTACCACAGCAATGTCACGCGGTCGAGTGACTGGTCGGCGGCGACGGCGGCGGTCAAGCAGAACGCCCTGATTGTGGCGACGCAGTACCTGGATGTCCGGTACCAGGGCAGGTGGCGCGGCTACAGGAACAGTTCGGCACAGGCATTGGCGTGGCCCCGGTGCTCGGTGGAAGACGACGATGGGTACTTGCTCGATTCCGCGTCGCTGCCCCAAAGACTCAAAGATGCTTGTGCGGAGATGGCCCTGCGTGTGGTGCTTGGAGACGACCTGCTCGGTACGGTCACGGAGACGGGCGAGGTGGTTTCGGAGTCGGTCACGGTCGGGCCGATCTCGGAGAGCAAGACGTACGCGGGAGGCAAGCCCTATGGCTACGAGTATCCCAAGCTCGATGCGCTGGTTCGTGGGTTGATCGCGGCTGGCAACACGGTCATTCGAGGTTGATATGGCGATCACGGCGGCCAAGACTCTTGCGTTGCTGACCAAGTACGGCGCGGATGCGGTGTTCAAGGAGTACGCCACGTCGAGCTATGACCCGACGACGGGCAAGCGGACGATGGGGACGGCGGCGCAGCACGCGGTCAAGGCGGTGGAAGAGCATCGCAAGGACCAGGTGCCCGGCTGGGCGGATGCTTTGTTGTATGTATCACCGTCTGGTTTGGAGTTCACACCGGCCGTTCAGATGGAAGTGGTGTACGCCTCGAAGACGTGGACGGTGGTGTCGGTTGAGGCGGTGGCGTATGCGGGTGACGTGGTGCTTTACAAGTTGGGCGTGAAGGCGGTGGCGTAGTGGATGTGAACCAGTTCAACCTGTCCCTGAGGAACTTCGCGGCCGTGGAGGTCCCGAAGAAGATCCAGCAGATTCACCAGAAGGTGGCACTGGAGGCCCTGAAGAGTCTGGTGATGAAGACCCGCGTCAAGACGGGGCGGGCGCGGGGCAACTGGCAGGTGGAGAACAACAACCGCCCGGATGCGGCGTTGCTGATTACCGATCCGGACGGCGGCACGACGATTAGCCGGGGCGCCACGGTGGTCGCCGAAGTCCGGCCGTTCAGTGTGACCTATATCACCAACAACGTGCGGTACATCGTGTTCCTGGAAGATGGTCGTGGCTCGTTTGCCGGGGACCACATGATGGCCCGCACGATTGAAGAAGCCAAGAGGATGTTCCGGTGACGTACGCGGAGATTCACAACGCGATTCGCAGTCGGTTCCAGACCCTGATTGAGGATGGGCAGGGCCTGCCGACGTTGTACGCCAACGATGGCCAGACGGCTCCGCAGGACAATTCAATGTGGTGCCGGTTCTACATCCACGATTCGGCGGGCCAGCGATTGACGGTGGGGGTGAAGAACTACCGCCGGTCGGGCGTCGCGGTGGCGCAGTTGTTCGGGCCGGCGGGACATGGGGATGGGGAGTTGATCGAAATGGCCGATGCGGTCGTGGAGGCGTTTACGAGCGTGTCGGCGGGTGGCGTGCGGTATCTGACGGCGTATCAGCAGCCGGTGGGGCTGGAAGAAGGACGGTATCAAATCAATGTCATCTGCCCGTTCGAGGCAGAGCACCAGGCGTAGAAGGGAAACGATATGAGTGACACATCGAGAGTTCAACTGGCATACGTGGCCGAGTCGAGTTTCGGGGTCCAGGAGACCGGCAAGAAGTTGCAGGTTCTGCGGATCACGGGCGAAAGCCTCAAGCAGGACGTGGCTGCCTCCCAGAGCAACGAGATCCGGTCGGATCGACAGATTACGTCGATTCG
>ERZ795044.5680-NODE-5680-length-10067-cov-5.764782_pt1 | contig 10067 bp, 5 predicted proteins | sample MGYA00375128_ERZ795044 | MGnify/ENA primary metagenome ERZ795044 (study PRJEB30173, sample SAMN05720213) | anaerobic digester metagenome | isolation source: active sludge of municipal wastewater-treating anaerobic digesters | place: USA | collected 2014-12-22 ... | reverse complement strand
AACCTTCCCGGTGTAAAAGGTGCTCGATTCTTTTCAAGGGTAGATTCTACGTTTTTAATTTCTTCATCGATGGATTTTAATTCCGGAAGCAAGGAGTCAAATTGCTTTGAAGCGATGTCGTAGCTATTGACAGCAGTTTGCGTTGGCGCTGAAGTCGTAGTCCACAATGTGCTTTCAATGGTTCCTATGCGGCCGTTAATAGATGGCAGCGTTTCGAATTCACGTTTAGCCAGACTTGCATCACCATTCATTTTTATATCGGCAGCGGTAAGTCGATTTTCTATATTGTACACTTGTTCAGCAATCGTAGCTTGCGGTAATTGTACATCAACCATAGCTGACTTGATGAATTTAATTTTGTTCTTTAATTCGCCAAGGTATGCATCTGCTGCACCGGTTGCTCTTCTTAGTTCACTCACTTTTTTGCAAAAAGAATCAAGTGCTTTCTTGTCAGGTGCAGGAAGTGAAGCAGCATTGAGAGATTTGATGATGAAAGATTGCGCAGGAACAAGCTCGGAAGTTTTCCCGTTTTCAAATTTGCTTAGCGAAACTTTGTATGTACCTGCCATAGCAAGATGACCGGTTTCATCCTGATCATATGGATTGGTTGGGTCTGGTGTATGAAAGTTCACCGGACCTGGCGATGCATAGCGCATGTCCCATACTAATCGACTGAGACCTTTCTTTGCTGCAGTTTTTATTTTTCTCACAATTGCTCCTGCATCATCTGTTATAGTGAACAAAAGATAAGGCTCGGGATATTGGTCTTCCAAACGAATACTATCTGCCGATGGATAATACACGGGCTCATTCTTTTTTATTTTTTCTTTCTCCATCTCCTGACGTTTTTCCTTCATGGTCTTGAGATTATCTTTCAAGTAGTATGTGAACACAGCTCCAACTTTAGGATTGGGCGCCGAATAATAACTCTCGCCTTGAAAACCTTTTTGTGGACCGCCTGCTGCTGTAGTGCTTTCTATAAACATCCAGGAATCTTTTACAGGAGAAATAAAAGCCTCTTTGGCAAGGTCTTCTTTCTTTAAAGTTCTAAGAGGAGTGTAATCATCAAGAATATAATATCCACGGCCAAAAGTTGCAAGAACTAAATCGTTCTCGCGAGTTTGAATTGCAATATCGCGAACGGCAATAGTTGGCAAGCCGCCTTTGAGTTGTGTCCATTTCATCCCGCCATCTATAGTGAAGAATACTCCGAATTCTGTTCCTGCAAATAGCAAGTCTTTGTTTACATGGTCTTCCGCAATAGTGTATACACTGCCACGCTCAGGAAGATTTCCTTGTATTGCAGCCCATGTCATCCCACCATCTGTACTTTTATAGACATAAGGTTTGAAATTTCCATAACGATGATGATTGAATGTAGCGTAGAAAACATTTTTATCGTGATGCGAAGGTATTATTTGATTTACATAGGTGCGTTCCGGAACCCCTGCAATGTTGTCGACCTTTGACCATGATTTGCCACCGTCTTTCGTGACTTGAATAAGACCGTCATCAGTACCAACTACAAGATGGTTCTCATCAAAATAGCTTTCAGCAATCGAAACAAGTTGACCATAAATATCAGTTGATGCATTTTTTGCAACAGCATCCATACTCCACACTCTTCCCATCACAGGTAATTTATTTCTGTCGATCTGTCGCGATAGGTCACCGCTGATTGCTGTCCATGAATTTCCCATATCATCTGTACGGAATAATTTATTGGCTCCGCAATACAGACGCATGTGCTTATGAGTAGATATAAGCAGTGGCGAATCCCAGTTCCAGCGAAGGGCAGGTTCGTTTTCTCCTTCAACAGGACGGATGTCAACTGTTTCTCCGCTCTTCTTATCAAAACGCGAAAGTCCTCCATATTGATATTGCGGATATATGATGTCCGGGTTTTCAGGATCGATTTGTGTTTCATAACCATCACCTCCCAGAGTGAATATCCAATCGGCATTTGTGATGCCGTTTGCGCTTATTGTTCGAGAAGGAACTCCCAGACTATTATTATCCTGTGTACCTCCATAAATCCAATAAAAAGGATACGAGTTGTCGACTGCAACTTTATAGAACTGTGTGATTGGTAAGTTAGCTTTGAATTCCCAGTTTGTCCCGAAATCGTATGTTTCATATACTCCGCCATCACAGCCTACAAGAAGATGTTTAGTATCCTTGTCGTCAATCCACAAAGCATGATTGTCTACGTGCTTGTACTTCTCACCGATTTTAGAAAATGTTTTTCCTCCATCTTTTGATACCATCACCCATAGGTCAACATAAAAAACTTTATCAACGTCCTTAGGATCACAGAAAATTTCCTGATAATAATTCCCTGCCGTTACATTATCACTCATCTTGTCCCAGCTTGCTCCACGGTTGGTCGAACGGTACACTCCGCCTTTTTTGTCAGATGCTTCAATGATAGCATAGATGTAATCAGGATTTGCAGGCGAGATAGCAAGCCCGATTCTTCCCTTATCTACTTCAGGCAATCCTTTCTTAAGTGTGTCCCACGTTGCGCCGCCATCAAAACTTTTGTAAATATTTGATTCTGGACCACCACTGATGTAAGTGTAAACTTGCCGTCTACGCTGATGCGAAGTTGCATAAAGTACATTGCTATTACGTGGATCCATATGCACTTCGTTGAAACCTGTGTTTTCGCTGACGGATAAAATGTTCTTCCATGTTTTTCCACCATCAATAGTTTTGTAAATGCCACGGTCACCGCCGGCACTCCATAGTGGTCCGTATGCTGCGACATATACGATATCGGAATTATTCGGGTCAATAACAATCATCCCGATGTGTTCAGAATTTTTCAGACCCATATTTTTCCATGACTTTCCTCCATCTTCTGATTTATATAAACCGTCACCATATGCAACGCTTCGCTGATTATTATTTTCTCCTGTTCCTACCCATACGACATTCGAATTATTTGGATCGATGTTCACACAACCAATAGAATATGAACCTTCATTTTCAAAAACAGGAGTATATGTGATTCCATGGTTAGAAGTTTTCCATACACCACCTGATGCTGCAGCAACATAATATTCATTTGAATTATTTGGATTCACTGCGAAATCAATAACACGACCTGAAGTTTTAGCTGTACCAAGACATCGGAAATTTAATCCTTTGAAAGTTTCTGTTTTCCAAGGATCCTTTTTATCGGACTCAGATTCTTTCTTTTTTGAGTCATCAGATGAATTGTTTTGTGCAATTAGAGGTGATGATAATAGAAATGCAGCAAGAGTAAGGTGGAGAATGTATATCTTCATTTAATTGTTGATTTTAATATGTAGTTGAAGCGAAGATACAAATTAAGAGATTTGAAGCTTTTAAAATTAGTTAAAGGCAATATTTATCATATCAATTTTGATTTTAAATTGTATTAAATAATTGTAAAAGTCGTATCTTCTTTACTCTACTCAACATCTCTCAAAAGCGCATAAATAAATAGATTTCAAGCATTTAAAGTGAATTGGTTTCTAATATCCAATTCCATATGACGTTTGTTCTATAAATTATTACGGATGGAACTTTATTCATTTGCTATACATTGTTATATTCGCACGAAATTATATTCACACGAATCAACTTAATCTTAAAAAATCACCACAATGAAAAAAATCAAAACAATCGCATTGGCATCAGTAGTAGCAATGACGTTTTCAAGTTGCGCAATAGTAAAAACTCCGTTGACGGGTTTCATCTATACTGATATGAAAGCTCCATTTGCAGTAACGAGCAATGCAAATTCCTCTAAAGTAGGTACAGCGAAAGCTCAGTCCATACTTGGTGTTGTCGCAACAGGAGATGCAAGTATTGAGGCTGCTGCAAAAAGCGCAGGTATCACAAAAATTCATCACGTTGACGAACACGCAACGGGTATCCTTGGTATCGTTGCAACTTACGAAGTAGTTGTATATGGTGAATAATTCTAAGCAAGCAATAGTGCGCGTTCTCGCACTATTGCTTGTTTTATTTTCGTTTAGCGGATACTCTCAAAAAATTTCGAAGCATTACAGTTCTGCCCATCAGCAGAATGGTACCTTGTATTTCATTTTCGAACAGAATGATTTCAGGAATAGTAATTCTGACTTCAAATATGATTTGACATATCTTTCAACCGCTGATTCAGCTACTTTGAATTTTTCAATAATTGATAAGGCTAATGTTGAGATCGATAGCATAAGTCTGGTTAAAGACTCCTTCCACATATCAAATAAATCGGAACGGATTTTTATTGAACCTAAAAAAAGTAAATGGCATGGAAGGTTCACAACGAAATTTCTATTTTCTGATCTTGAAAAATTTTATGGTGAAGGATTACCTAAGATTATTCTATATTCAAAGAAAGGAGAAATGGTTTTCACTATTAATAAGGGAGCCTGGAAAAATCAATCGGAGTTAGTGAACAAGATCTTTATGGTAATTAAGTATAATAAATAGATACTAATATTACGTCTTTACAATTTTCGCAGTCCAAATTTTATTGTCTTGTTTAATTGACAAGTAGTAAATGCCCTGCGGGAAATTTGAAACGTCAATTGTAGTTGACCCTGTAAGAGTTAGAAGCTTTAGACCCATTCCGGAGTAAATTGAAATTTCAAAAATTTCATGCGGTAGAGGCGGTATAATGTGAACTATATTATTAGCCGGATTCGGATAAACTTTTAATGTTTCTTTTGAGACTTGATCATTGACTTGTGTTGTTCCTGTTCTATATCGGACAAATATTCTGTATGCAAGCGAACTGTCTTTTTGATGATAGTAAATTTTTTGTTTATCGATTGTTGGGGAGGCTGCCTCAGGAAAATATCCAAAGTTTGAATGTATTATCATTGGAAAACTAAAAACATCAGAAACGGAATTTCTTACTGAAACACAAATTTCAGTATCGTACCCGCCAATCAGCAATCTCGAATAATATAGTTCAAGCCCATCAGGTGTTATTTGAGGAGCATAAACAATATAATTTGTGTCATTAATGTTTGAAAATATAGTATCTGTATTTATAAGTTTGTTGAAAGTAGAATCATTGATCACTTGTGCAACTCCAAGCCTGGCTGCACAAGGGGCGCCAGAGCACTCTGTAAAGGTTGGACCAAAATATGCATTGCAATAGTAAAGTTGATCACCTTGATAATTGATGGCCGCATCCATAATTATCCACCCCGGAATATAAATGTTAAAGTCGCCATAGACTTGAGAAATATTACTTACGTTTCCTGAAGAGTAATTGCCTTTGTAGAGATTTGGAATACTTCGAAGTGAAACCCAAAAGAAATTATTTGTGCTGTCCATTGATGCAACTGCATCAAGATGATTCAGAGAAGAGTCGTAAGTTCCGGCAACTAATCCACTATATATAAAGGTCGTGTCGTTAATTTTTGTTGCATAATGCAAATTAGTATTCCCTCCCGAGTTTAGTGAATTAAAAAAAAGTGTGTTTTCATCAGGGGAAATGAATGGCTCCATTGCATCAAAAGTCAAACCCGATATGGTTACATTTATTTCTGGTCCAAACATGGGATAGGACTGAGAAAAAGTTTGTTGATTTATTATTGTTAACAATGCCAGTAAAAGTATTTTTATTTTCATTTTTTTGAATTTATTCTTGGCGTTTATTACTGCAAGATAATTTAAAAGTTTCCATTCGTTGTTCATATCTAAAATTAATGACTTATATGACACAAAATAAATTTCGGAATTTTCTAAGCGTAATTTACCAATTGCAATTGTTTCGCCGTCGTCAATAATTTCTGTCGTCATTTTTCTTTGAAGTCCTCCAAAAAGATCGATTTCGATATTTTACTTAAGTTAAAAGCTGCTCAAAAAATCCTCCAATTTTTCTCTCTCTATCCACAAAATGAATTTCTAAGATCCATTCTCTTTTGTTACCATTCACATCCGGTAAAAACATGTCATTCGGGTTTTCAGGATGAACATAAAGACCGTAATCTTTCGGATCTAATCTTTCATGCGGAAAATGACCTATTAGATGCCCTGCCAATTGTCCGCCATATGTATAGCCATATTTCTTTGCTAATTCAACAAGGTAATTCCAATATTCCGCACCGGTAAGTTTTTCTTTTTCGTCGAACCAATCTTTTGCTTCATGCCATGCTAATTCGATATCATTTTTTAATTTGTGTTTGTGTGGATCGGCACCTATAACATATGTTCTTCCAAAATCTGCTTCCCATTCTTCGAGGATAGGTCCAAAGTCAAGGAATAATATATCGTCTTCTTGTATTATCAAATTCGGCGGATTATCATCATAGGGCGATAAGGTATTTACTCCGCTTCTTACAATTCTTTTATGCCAATACTTTTTTATTCCATAAAGTTCGTCTGCTAGTTTGAAGATCTCTTCATTCACATCGTTTTCAGATTTCCCGGGTTTTATCAACTTACGATCTTCTATGTCATTGAATAATTGCTGAGCAATATTTTCTGCATGAATTAATTTTGATTTTACTTCATTCATATTTTGTGTATTTGCTTTTGACTCTGCAGTATTCTGTTTAAATATTTTCCCTTCGGTGGTTTAACTTCTTGAACACGGAGAGCACAAAGAAAAAAGGGAGAATAAAAAGGCCACTATTTTTTCTCCCTTTTTTCTTTGTGCTCTGTGTGGTTATCTTAAGCATTATCGACCTCACGCAAAATCTTCTTCATCTTTCTTCCCTTACAAGTATAGTACTTTCTTCTCAAAATTATAAAATAGACGTGCCAAAAGGGATCGATTGATGCAGTATTTAGCCATTTTTGACCATTTGAGCCAATTAAAACGCCATCAATTCGTGTCGGAGAAAGTAATCGTTTTGCCCCAATTAAGATTAACTAAATATCTATGAAGTTTAGCCAAATATATTTGTAAGGCTCCTTATCATTTCGTAATTTGTTATTTACTAACCCTAATACCAAAGAGAAAGAGTCATGAAAAAACAAATTACATTTATTATTAGCGCAGTCCTGCTTTTTGCATATCAATCGTTTTCACAGATTGATGTAAAAACAATTGATATGGCTAAAGTCAATCAGGCAAAGATTGATGGCAAAATGAACGGAACAGAAAAGTATGTTAATTATGATGCCTTAGGGAAAAACCCTGCTCGCATTGCACGAAACATCACGATTCCAAATTCTGTGAACACTGCAAGTGGTTGCGCTTGCTGGATTCCTCGTGATTCAAGCTGGCAAGTTGCGCAGTTCGATGGATCAGGAGGAAGTGGTGGCCCAGGTTTACCACCTGATTACAGAAATGATGATTGGTCTACTGTCCAGATTACTGTTCCGTTTCCATTCTGTTTTTACGGACAGCAGGTAAATTTTATGTATATCAACAATAATGGAAACGTTTCTATTAACAATCCATACGCTACCTTTACTGCGAATTCATTTCCTGATCCAACTTATACTATGATCGCTCCTTTTTGGGGAGATGTGGATACTCGAGGCGCACTAAGTGGTATTGTATACTATCAACTTACCAATTCACACCTTATTGTTCAATGGGAAAATGTCGGATATTTTAGTTCTCATGATGATCTGGGAAATACCTTTCAATTGATAATGACAGATGGTTTTGATCCGTTATTACCACCGGGATCAAACGTTTCGTTTTGTTATCAGGATATGCAATGGACTACCGGAGACGCTTCCGGTGGTACAGGAGGATTTGGTGGAACACCTGCAACAGTCGGAGTAAATAATGGAAATGGTATAGACTATATTCAAATCGGTTTGTTTGATCAGACCGGCAATTCTTATGACGGACCGTTTGCAAACAACGATGGTATAGATGCTCTCGATAATCAGTCATTCATATTCAACGTTTGTCAAAGCGGAAGCAATGTGCCTCCAATTCTAAATTCCAATCAAGCTTGTGATACCTTAACTGTTTGTGAAGGCGATACACTTATTATTGAAGGTTCGTTCTTATCTCCTGAGCAAGGACAAATTACAACAGTAACAACATCAACAACGATGAGTGGTGTAACGGTAACTTCATTACCCGGAAATACTTCCACTTTTACTGTGCAAGTTATTGGCCAGGCTTCTAACATTGGTTTGAATCAGCTTATGATTATTGCAACTGATGATGGTACACCGGCGCAAGCATCACAATTACCGGTCGTTATTAATGTGGTTCCAGGAGCGGTAACACAAATCGCTACTACTAACGTAAGTTGTCATGGCGGACATAATGGTTCTGTTAATATGAATGTAAGTGGTACAGGTCCATTTGATATTTTGTGGATGCCGGGAGAACGACAAACACCGAATCTTACACATCTTACAGCAGGAACGTATAGCGTGAATGTGATCAGCCCTACCGGTTGTTCATCATATCAATACATTACTATTACAGAACCACCTGCATTAGCTCTTACTATCACTTCGCAAAACGCTGACTGTTCAGGTCAACCCGGTAGTGCAGTTTGTACAGTTGCCGGTGGTACCGCTCCTTATAGTTATAGCTGGAATACTACTCCTCCTCAAAACACAAATGCAATTACTAACCTTTCAGCCGGAACTTATATTGTAACAGTAACGGATAACAACAATTGTCATTCGTCCGGCTCTGTTGAAATTACAAGTTCTGTTGGATTTACTGCGACCATGAGTACTACTCCGGCAACTTGTCAGGCGTCTGATGGAACTGCAAGCATACAAATAACCGGTGGAAGCGGAAACTTCTCTTATTCTTGGATCCCATCAGTAAGTACAAGCGCTACTGCAACCGGATTAAATGCCGGTGTGTATTCTGTGACTGTAACTGATAATGTGGATGGATGTCAACAAACACTTACAGGAACTGTAAGTAATACTGCAGGAATCGTTGCAAGCATTGTTTCTTCAACGAATGCTACTTGTCAAAATAGTGAAGATGGTACTGCCACTGCAATCGGATCCGGAGGAACACTTCCTTATTCATATTTATGGATGCCTGGTGGCGCAACTACTGCAAGTGTAACCAACCTTTCTCCGGGAACATATACTGTTGAAGTTTCTGACTATGTTGGCTGCCCTGATTATGCCACAGTTACTATTTCTTATCAGTTCGCTTCACCTGTAATTGATTTAGGTCCTGATACAACAATTTGCGTAGGTGCCTCGCTTACTCTCGATGCCGGTTCGGGTTATCAGTATCTGTGGTCTGATAATTCTACAAACCAAGCGCTGACTGTTACTTCTGATGGTACTTATTCTGTTTTGATAACGGATGGCAATGGATGTGAAGCATTCGATGCCATTACTGTCACAACAATTACATGCAATCCTATTAGAAGTTCGTCAAGTCCTATTCGCAATGTTGGCATTTATCCAAATCCAAGTACAGGAATGATCGATATTAATTTCGGAAATGAAACAGCAGGATCTGTTGAAATAAACGTAATTGATGCTTATGGCAAAACACAATTTGTTTCACAGGAAAGTTTGAAAGCTTACGATACCCGAAAGCTTAATCTGAAAGAACTAGCTTCCGGAATTTATTTTGTCAGAATATCTTTTGGAAATGATAGCCAGACGATTCGAATAATAAAAATGGAATAGCATCATTCTCTGTAAAAAGGGATTGAAAAAATGAACGGGATATTATTGATCAACTCAATTGTATCCCGTTCTTTTTTGCAAAGTGAACATCACGAACGTTAGCCACGCGAAGATTCTTTGATCCCAAATTGTATGGCTGCTTCAAGAATGTCAAGGTTTATATCTTTCAGAGCTTTAAACTTAATGCAGTACCCGGTCACGCTCGCCTTGCCAATTTTTTTCGCAAACGTATTGGCTAAATATTTCTTATCGTCGATACCAAGGATATAAACAGAGATTCCTGTTGTGTTGGCGCTCAATCCAATTTGATAAAACTCTTTGGTTTTGTCGTCAGCATATTTCATAGTTTGAAGCCCATATCCGATGTTAGGATTAGAAACAATTTTATTCTCACTGTTTTTACCATCCAGGAACCATAATTTACAACCGGGCATTATTTTCAAAATGATGCGATGCAACTCTTGCATGTCACTGCGTTTGGGTTC
>ERZ795044.5679-NODE-5679-length-10067-cov-17.919197_pt1 | contig 10067 bp, 8 predicted proteins | sample MGYA00375128_ERZ795044 | MGnify/ENA primary metagenome ERZ795044 (study PRJEB30173, sample SAMN05720213) | anaerobic digester metagenome | isolation source: active sludge of municipal wastewater-treating anaerobic digesters | place: USA | collected 2014-12-22 ... | reverse complement strand
TGGTCCAGTCGTTGCCCAGGCCGCCGGCGAACTTGGACAGCAGCGCGTTCTCCTTGAGCGCCTCGTAGATGCCATCGAGGTCGTCGGCCACGGTCGTCAGATAGCAGCTCGAGAGCTGCGAGCGGCGCGTGCCCGAATTGAACAGCGTCGGCGTCGAGCTCATGAAGTCGAAGGTCGACAGCACTTCGTAGAATTCGATCGCACGCGCCTCGCGGTCGATCTCGTTCAGGGCCAGGCCCATGGCCACGCGCATGAAGAAGGCCTGCGGCAGCTCGATGCGGACTTCGTCGATGTGCAGGAAGTAGCGGTCGAACAGGGTCTGCAGACCGAGGTAGTCGAACTGCAGGTCGCGGTCCACCTTCAGCGCGGCACCCAGGCGGGCCAGGTCGTACTGCAGCAGCTTCTCGTCCAGCAGCTCTGCCTGCACGCCCTTCTTGATGAAACCCGGGAAGTAGTCGGCATAGCGGGTGTGCATCTGCTCGTGCGTCACGTCCTCGCCGAGGATCTCGCGGCGGATCGTGTGCAGCAGCAGCCGAGCCGTGGCGCGGGTGTAACCCGGATCCTTCTCGATCAGCGTGCGAGCGGCCAGGATGGCCGCCTTGTGTACCTCACCGATGGGCACGCCGTCGTACAGGTTGCGGCGCGTCTCGGCAAGCACGGGATCAGCCTTCACGTCGGCGCCGAGGCCGGCGCAGGCAGATTCGATCAGCGCCTGAAGCCGATCGAAGTCGAGCGGCGCGCGCACGCCACCATCGGTGACGTGGAGCTGCGGCTCGGTCGGGGCACTGCGCTGCACCTGGCGGGCGCGCTCCTGCGACCGGCGCTCGCGGTAGAGCACGTAGGCCCGCGCAACTTCATGATGCCCACCTCGCATCAGGCCCAGCTCGACGTGGTCTTGCACATCCTCGATATGGAAGGTGCCGCCCCCCGGACGCGAACGCAGCAGCGCGCGCACTACCGCCTCGGTCAAACCATCCACCGTCTCGCGCACGCTGGCAGACGCCGCACCTTGCGTTCCATGCACCGCCAGGAAGGCCTTCATCAGGGCCACCGCGATCTTGTTCGGCTCGAACACCACCACGGCGCCGTTGCGTCGAATGATCTGATAGCCCTGATATGCGGACACCGTGGTTGCCGTCGACGGAGCCCGCGAACCGGTGGCGGCGGGCGTGGTGGTCGGGACATGGATGGCTTGCATGGCTTCCCCTGAGTTGGTGTGCGGCAGTGTTTCGATGGTCATGAGCAAGAGCGACAAGAAAGGCGGCCGGGCACTAGGGCTGGCCGTGGATCGATGAAGAAGACGGGATCGGCGCGTGCCGCCTGACCGCACGGGAAACCGCCAGGGCATCGGCGGTCGACGAGTTGGGCACAGCGCGTTGGGAGGAGATCAAGCATAGCACGACGAGACACTATATCTAGGGTCTGTCGAGCCTTCAAGCACTAGCCATAGCGTGCCGGAGTCTGCGCGCTCGTTACTGCGGCGAGCCTTCGCCTCGCCAAGCCGCACCGGTGCTGGCGCGGCGGGCACTCGACCGCACGGACCGAGGCGGGCGTCCCGGTTGCGTCATGTTGCACTGTCGGGAAAGTCCCAATCCGCCATGCCGATCCCGGAAAGAAGCTCGCGCAGACGCGACCACTCGAAGCCCGCACCCGGGTCGGCCTTGCGTCCCGGTGCCACATGCTCATGCCCGGCCACCGCCTCGATCGGATAGCGGCGCGCGATGCCCCGAGCGAGCGACGCAAGTGCTACGTACTGCGCCGCCTCGAAGAGCTGGCCCTCCAGCCCCTCGAGCTCGACCCCGATCGAGAAGTCGTTGCAGTCCGGGCGACCGCGCCAGCGGGATCGGCCAGCATGCCAGGCGCGGTCGTCGCACGAAACGAACTGCACCAGTTCGCCGTCGCGTCGGATCAGGAAGTGTGCTGAAACCTCCACGCCACGGATCGTCTCGAAGTACGGATGCGCCGCCCAGTCCAGCCGGTTGGTGAACAGTCGCTCGATGGCATCGCCGCCGTACTCACCCGGTGGCAGGCTGATGGAGTGCACGACCAGCAGCGATACCGGCATGCCCGCAGGGCGCTGACCGAAGTTCGGCGAACGGCATCGGCGCGCCGCCGACCACCACCCGGCGTACCAGCGCGGCGTCACGGCAACTCAGTCGCGCTCGGCGCCGACGCCATCGCTGCCCACGTTCACACCCAGTCGCGCCATCCGATAACGCATCTGGCGCAGCGACAAGCCCAGGCTGGCTCCGGCTGCCGTGCGGTTGAATCGGTGCCGTTCCAGCGCGCGCACGAGGATGTCGCGCTCTACCTCGTCGAGGTACTGCGCCAGGTCGGTCGGCAACGGCTCCTCGAGCGGCATCGCCGGCGCCGCCGACGGGAACCGTGCCGGCGGCTCGTCGCGCGCCATGGCGTCGAAAGCATCACCGTCGGCGGCGAACGATTCCACCACCTCCGACTCCGGCAGGCCGAGGTCGGCCACGCCGATGGTCTCGCCGCCCGACAGCGCCACGGCGCGGTGCAGCAGGTTCTCCATCTCGCGCACGTTGCCCGGGAATGGGTAGCGCGCCAGGTGTTGCAGCGCTTCGCGGGTGAGCCGAGGCGCCGGCAACACGCCCGCATCGTGCGCGATGCGCTCGAGCACCCGCTCGCTGATGTCCAGCAGATCTTCCAGACGCTCGCGCAGCGGCGGCACGCGGATCTGGATCACGTTCAGGCGGTAGTACAGATCCTGCCTGAACTTGCCGGCCTGCACTTCGGCGCCGAGATCCTTGTGAGTGGCGCTGAGCAGGCGCACGTTGACCGCCAGTTCGCTGACCGCACCGACCGGCCGCACCGAGCGTTCCTGGACCGCTCGCAGCAGCTTGCTCTGCATCGACAACGGCAGGTCGCCGATCTCGTCGAGGAACAGCGTGCCGCCGTTGGCCGCCTGGAAGAAGCCTTCGCGGTCTTCGGCGGCGCCGGTGAAGGCTCCCTTGCGGTAGCCGAAGAACTCCGCCTCGAGCAGTTGCTCCGGAATCGCGCTGCAATTGACCGCGATGAAAGGCTGCGCGGCGCGCGGGCTCACCTCGTGGATGGCACGCGCGACAAGTTCCTTGCCGGTGCCCGATTCGCCGTGCACGAGCACGGGCGCCATGCTGCGCGCCACCTTGTCGACCAGCGCCCGGACCTGCTGCATCGCCGATGAATGGCCGGCCATGCGCCGCAACGCGCCGCTGACCGGGACGGCGGGCGCCGCCGCTGGCCGCGCCGCACGCGGCACGGCCGGCGCGCCGCTCTCCGACGGCAGGGTCGACGGATCCATGGTCGGCACGCCCGGCCCGCCGCGGCCGAGCGCCGACGCCACCACGGCGCGGAACTGCTTCAGGTCCACCGGCTTGGTCAGGTAGTCGTAGGCGCCGGCCTTCAGCGCCTCCACGGCGTTCTCGGCCGAGCCGTAGGCGGTGATGACGATGGCCTTCTCGCGGCGACCCGTCTCCTCGAGCCGCCGAAGCAGGTCCAGCCCGGTGCCGTCGGGCAGCCGCATGTCGGTGATGACCGCGCTGTAGGTGCGGTCCTTCAGGTGCAACAGCGCCTCCTCGACGGTGGCCGCCGTCTCGATGTCGTAGCCCTCGCGCAGCAGCGTCAGTTCGTACAGCGTGCGCAGGTCGGGTTCGTCGTCGACGACCAGCAGGCTGAAATGCGAAGCGGAGGTCATGAGGTCAGTTGCAGTCGGGCTTCGGTGTCGGTCAGCGGCATCCGGCGCATCACCACGAAGAATTCGTTGCAGTGCAGGTCGCCGGCAGCGCGGGCCCGGTAATCGATGCTCGCGCCGTACCGCTCGCAGAGCTCGCGACAAATATACAGGCCCAGGCCCGTGCCGCGGCTGCGTGTCGAGAAGAAGGGTTCGAAGAGGTAACGCTCGACCTCGGGAGGAATCGGCGCACCGTCGCTGGCCACGCTCAGGAATGCACGGGCGTCGTCGCGCGACTCCAGCCGCAGTTGGATCGCCCCGGGCGCACTGCTGGCGTGGCGCCGCGCGTTGTCGAGCAGGTTGACGAGCACCCGGCGCAGATGCTCCGCGTCGAAGGCCACGCCCAGGGGCTGCGGCGGCAGTTCGACGCGCAGCACGCTCTGGTCGCCGAGCTTGAGGCCGACGGAGCGCGCCCAGTCGCTGCAGACCGCCGCCACCTGCGCCGTGGCATCGATGGCACGCACTTCCTGCATCTGTCCCGGCGCCACCTCCATGACGTCGTCGACGATGCGCTTGAGCCGGTCGACGTTGTCGGCCACCATCTGCATCAGCTGCCGCTGGCCCGGGTCGGTCGCGTCTTCGGCGAGCAGCGCATTGGCCTGCGCGATGGCCGCCAGCGGGTTGCGGATCTCGTGAGCGATGCCTGCGGAAACGCGCCCCATCGCGGCGAGTTTCTCCTGCCGGCTGCGCGCCTGCATGTTGCGCACATCCTCGAGGAACAGCACGCAGAAGTCCTCGCTGGCCTGCGCAGCACGGTGGCGGGTGAAGCGCACGCGCACGCGCAAGGTGCGGTTCGAACCCGGCTCGAACTCGAGGGTGACGTCGCGGCCCTCCTCGGGCCAGCTCGATTCGATGAAGGCCTGTTCGACGGTGCGCACCAGGCCCGTCCATGCTTCGACGCCGCGCAACTGGAAAGGCGCCGGCCGGCTCATGCCGGAAGGCGCGAGCAGCCGGCGCGCTGAAGGGTTGGCGGCGCGAACGCGACCACGCCGGTCGACGACGAGGATGCCGTCCTGCATCTCCTCGATCACCAGGCGATTCAGCGCGGCCTGCTGTCGCGCCATCTCCATGTTGCCGCGCGCGCTCAGCTCCTCGCGCGCCAGCCGCCCGGCGAGTTCGCCGGCCAGCACGGTGATGACGAAGAAGCCGCTGCCCGCCAGTGCCGCTTGCGTCAGCAACTGCGTCATGCTGCCCCCGCCCGCGGCGCCCAGCCAGGCGGTGACCAGCAGCATCAACGCCACCGCTGCCGAGGTGGCCAGCGCCAGCGGGCGCGGCGTGAGCACACCCGCCATCAGCACCGGCAGCACGAGCAGCGCGACGTAGTTGAGGCTGGCGCCAGGCGTCAACATGTGCAGCGCACTGAAGGCCACCAGGTCGACACCGATGGTGGCCAGCCACGGACCGCCAAAGACGCGCGCCAGCGCCTTGGGCTCGATCGGCTTCTTGCGCGGCAGCAGCCACAGGCTCAGCGCCAGCGTGCCGTAGACCACGCTGACCAGCGCCGCCTCGAGCGACGGGCGGGCGCCGAACAGCCCGGTCACCGCCTGGGCGAGCACCAGCGCCACGCCGAGCGCCGCACGTGCGCCGATGAAGGTGCGATAGATGCGGTCGAACGCCGTCTGCCCGGCGCTGACGATGCGCTCGGCCTGGCGCGAGAACAGCCGCGAATCCAGTGTCGAGCTCGATGTCGGCGCCGGGTCCTTCGGCACCTTCGTCGCCGCGCCCTCCTCCGGCGAGATCTGCGTGTCTTCCGCCGAACCGAAGGCGCCGAACCAGGACTCGTCGGCCGTCGGTGCGCGCCGCGGACTCCGGCGGTCGTTCACCCGGCGTTCACGCCCGCGGGGCACGTCGCTCACGGCCGCGCTCCCGCACGCAGGCCCGGGGCTCTATCCCGCCGGGTGCTGCTTCTCGTACGCGGCACGATGCGCGTCTCCGCAGAACACCCCGCCACGTCCGGGCAAGGCCTCGTCGCGAGGCAGGTGCATTCCGCAATGCTGGCAGGCCACCATGGGCTGCGGCCCCTGCTCCGCCGGTGTCGGCGGCGGGCTCGGCGGTGGCGCGACGCGGCCACGGGCACCGCGGACCAGCCACACGAGCAGCAGCACCGCCACGATCAGGATGATGAACTTCATGCGAGTGGACGCTCAAGTCGGCGGCGCGCGCTGCAGCAGGATCTCGAACACGAATCGCGAGCCGACATAGGCCAGCAACAGCAAGGCGGCACCCCCGTAAAGCCAGCGCGTGGCCTGGGGGCCTCGCCATCCAAAGGCGCGCCGGCCCGCCAGCAGCGCAGCGAAGATCACCCAACCGAGCATCGACAGCACCGTCTTGTGATCCCAGCGCCACGGATTCGCGAACCACGCCCCCAGCAGCAGCGCCGCGGACAACATGACGAATCCGGCGCCGACGAACCGGAACGTCAGTCGCTCCAGCCTGAGCAGCGGCATGCCACTCGGGGGCGCAGTGGCGGCGCGCTGGCGCATCTGGAGCTCGGCACGATTGAGCATCGCGCCATGCAGCACAGCCGCGCCGAACAGGCCGTAGGACGCAATGCCGAGAACCCAGTGCAGCGGCGCCCAGCGCGAGACCGCATTGGGCCGGAACTCGCCCGGAAACAACCAGGCCAGCACCACCACCGCACCGCCCAGCAGGGCGAGCGTGCGGCGCACGCCGGTCAGCGGCACGAAGCGGCTCTCGACCGCATACACCGCCAGCACCAGCCACATGGTGACCGAGAGCGCCGGCGCGAAACCGAATCTCGCCCCGGTCTCGCCGGAGCCGGCGCCCACGCCGGTGATGTCGATCACGATGGCCAGGGCGTGCGAGAGCCATCCGGCCAGCAGCGCGCCGCGCAGGGCCGCCTCGCGCGTCTCGCCGAGGAAGGCAGCGAACAGGTAGCCCGCCAAGGCGGCCAGCGTGGGCAGGGCCAGCGCCCATGCAATGGCCGAACTCGGGGCCGCATCGGGACCGAACGATAAAATCATGGCCACAGTGTACTTTCGCGCTCCCCGTCTCCGGGCCGCACTCTCCCATGGCCTCCACCCTCACCGAACGCCTGAGTCGCGCCGTCAAGACGATGCGCGGGCAGGCGCGAATCACCGAGAGCAACGTCCAGGAGATGTTGCGCGAGGTGCGCATGGCGCTGCTCGAGGCCGACGTCGCCCTGCCGGTGGTGCGCGATTTCATCACCCGCGTGAAGGACAAGGCGCTGGGCGCCGAGGTGGTGGGCTCGCTCTCGCCGGGCCAGGCGCTGGTGGGCATCGTCAACCGCGAGCTCGCCGCGACCATGGGCGAAGGCGTGGCCGACATCAATCTCGCCGCGCAACCGCCGGCCGTCATCCTGATGGCGGGCCTGCAGGGCGCGGGCAAGACCACCACCACGGCCAAGCTGGCCAAGCACCTGATCGAGAAGCGCAAGAAGAAGGTGCTGACCGTCTCGGCCGACGTCTATCGGCCGGCCGCCATCGAGCAGCTCAAGACGGTCACGAAGCAGGCCGGCGCGGAGTGGTTCCCGTCCGCGCCCACCGACAAGCCGCTGGACATCGCCGCCGCCGCACTCGACCACGCGCGGCGCCACTATTTCGACGTGCTGCTCGTCGACACCGCCGGCCGCCTGGCGATCGACGAAGCGCTCATGAAGGAGATCGCCGAGCTGCACGCCGCGCTGAACCCGGTCGAAACGCTGTTCGTCGTCGACGCGATGCAGGGCCAGGACGCCATCAACGTGGCCAAGGCCTTCAAGGAGGCGCTGCCGCTGACCGGCATCGTGCTGACCAAGATGGACGGCGACGCGCGCGGCGGTGCCGCGCTGTCGGTACGGCAGATCACGGGCGCACCGATCAAGTTCGCCGGCACCAGCGAGAAACTCGACGGCCTCGAGGTCTTCGATGCGCAGCGCCACGCGGGCCGGGTGCTCGGCATGGGCGACATCGTCGCGCTGGTCGAGGAGGTGCAGAAGGGCGTCGACGTCGCGGCCGCGCAGAAGCTGGCCGACAAGGTCAAGTCGGGCGATGCCTTCGACCTCAACGACTTCCTGATGCAGATCTCGCAGATGAAGAAGATGGGCGGGCTGTCCGGCCTCATCGACAAGTTGCCGTCCCAGCTCACCGGCGGCAAGACCGCCAACCTCGGCCAGGCCGACATGGACCGCGCCGAGCGCGACGTGCGCCGCATGGAAGGGATCATCTGCTCGATGACGCCGCTGGAGCGCCGCAAGCCCGACCTCATCAAGGCCACGCGCAAGCGCCGCATTGCGGCCGGCGCCGGGGTGCAGGTCCAGGAAGTGAACCGCCTGCTCAATCAGTTCGACCAGATGCAGGGGATGATGAAGAAGATGAAGGGCGGCGGCCTGATGAAGATGATGAAGCGCATGGGCGGCATGAAGATGCCCGGCGGGCCGCGCTGAGCCCATGGTATCGGTGACGCACCCTCAAGTGCGCGCTATGCTGCGCGCACTTGAAGAGCACGGCGAGGAACGTTGATGCCCAGTTGGGGACTGGCGGCGCTGGCCGCGGTGGTGGTGCTTCTGTTGATCGTGGTGGTTCTGCGGCAGCGTTCTTCCGCGGGCGGCAAGGGCGCGGATGGCGCTCGCCTCGACACGGTGGCAGCCTGGCCGCCTACCGCCACGCGAATCCTCACGACGGCCGAGCGCAGCGCCTACGGCACCCTGGTGAATGCCTTGCCCGGCTACATGATCCTGGCGCAGGTGCCGCTGGCGCGGTTCCTCAGAGTGCCGACCCGGTATTCGTACTCCGAGTGGCTGCGGCGGCTCGGCACGCAGTGCGCCGACCTGGTGGTCTGCGACATGGCGTCCGAGGTGCTGGCGGTGGTCAACGTTCAGGCACCGGCCGGCTCGGAGAGCGAGCGTGCGCGCAAGCGGCTCAATCGCATGGCGAGGGTGCTCAAGGCCGCCGGCATCCCGATGCATGTGTGGACCGACAACGCCTTGCCCTCGGTCGAGACCGCGCGCGAGATGCTCTTGCCCAAGAAAACCGCCGCGCCGGCGGCCCCGGCGGCGCCCTCGCCCGTGGCCGACACTCGCGTTCGCACGTCGCGGCCCACGCCGTTCGACGAATCGCAGCGCGACTCCACGCAAGACGAACTCATCGAAGTGCGCGAGCCGCCACCGTCGACCTGGTTCGACGAGTTCAACTCGGGCCCGGCACCCCTGCCGGGCGACCGGAACAAGCGCTGAGGCGCGCGTTCAGCCCAGCAGGGCCTGCGCGAACTCGCGTGCGTCGAAGGTCTGCAGATCCTCGAGTTTCTCGCCCACGCCGATGAAGTACACCGGCAGCGTCTGCGCCCGCGTTCTGGACCACAGCGCGAGCGCCGCCAGCACACCGCCCTTGGCCGTACCGTCGAGCTTGGTGATGATCACGCCGGTCAGACCCAGGGCCGTGTCGAAGGCCTGGATCTGCGACAGGGCGTTCTGACCTGTGTTGCCGTCGACGACCAGCAACACTTCGTGCGGCGCGCCCTGCTGGGCCTTGGCGATGACCCGGCGGATCTTCTTGAGCTCGTCCATCAGGTGCGACTGCGTCGTCAGCCTACCGGCCGTGTCGGCGATGACCACGTCACAGCCGCGCGCCTTGCCGGCGGTCACCGCGTCGTAGGTCACCGCAGCAGGGTCGCCGCCCTCCTGGCTGACGATCTCGACACGGTTTCGGTCGGCCCACACCAGCAACTGCTCGCGCGCAGCCGCGCGGAAGGTGTCGGCCGCGGCCAGCAGCACTTTCTGGTCGGCCGCGGCCAGATGCCGGGTCAGCTTGCCAATGCTGGTGGTCTTGCCGGCGCCGTTCACGCCGACCACCATGATCACCGTGGGCGCGTGCTCGCCCACCCGCAATGGTTGCTGCAGCGGCATCAGCAACTCGGTCACCGCGTCGGCCAGCAGCGCCTTCACGCCGGCCGGATCGCTCGCCTTGGCGTCCTTGACCCTGCGCTTGAGGTCGTCCAGCAGGAACTGCGTGGCCTGCACGCCGGCATCGGCCATCAACAAGGCGGCCTCGAGCTCTTCGTAGAGCGCGTCGTCGATGCGCGTGCCGGTGAAGACCTGCGCGATGCCGCTGCCGGTGCGGCGCAGGCCCTGCCTGAGCTTGTCGAGCCAGCCGCTGCGTGGCGCTGGCGAATCGTCGCCGAGAGCGCCAGCGGCAGGGGAGGCTGCGTCGGGCGAGGCCGTAACAACCGGCGCGGGCGTGGCCTTTTTCTTGAAGAAGCTGAACATCAAGGTCCCGGAACGGGCGCCGCGCGGGCGGGGATCCAAGCCACGATATAATCGCGGGCTCAGGCGCTTTAGCTCAGTCGGTTAGAGCGACGGAATCATAATCCGCAGGTC
>ERZ795044.5667-NODE-5667-length-10083-cov-4.088353_pt1 | contig 10083 bp, 11 predicted proteins | sample MGYA00375128_ERZ795044 | MGnify/ENA primary metagenome ERZ795044 (study PRJEB30173, sample SAMN05720213) | anaerobic digester metagenome | isolation source: active sludge of municipal wastewater-treating anaerobic digesters | place: USA | collected 2014-12-22 ... | reverse complement strand
TCGTCGAGTTGAAGATTAAAAATACTTATGCCACAATCAGGTGAAATTCCTAAACAAATTAAAGCAGTAGTATTGGTTCATGGAGATGTTCCGGACGATTCAGTAGCTATGAATTTTGCCAAAGATGTAGCGAGGGGCGGAAGCAATGTAATTGTTTCTGATGCGGATGCACAGCTAGTTGAAAAAGAGGAAGGGCTTCAAACAAGAATCGTACCTGCCGATAGCCAGTCACCATCAAGCAATTAACTCAAAATGTATGAATAATAGTATATCCATCGGATCGGCATTTCCTTCAAAAGTTTATTCCATCATCGAAATTCCCAAGGGGACAAAAAACAAATACGAATACGATGAAACCTTGGATGCAATAAAGCTGGACCGGGTGGTGCATTCCTCCGTAGTCTATCCGGTAAATTACGGATTCATTCCGGAAACCAGGGCTGCCGATGGGGATCATTTGGACGTATTGGTACTCTCAGCAGATCAGATTTTTCCCGGATGTGTGGTGGAAATCCGTCCAATCGGTGTCCTGAAAATGTCGGATGACAAAGGGGAAGACTGGAAAATCGTCGGTGTCATTGTTGCGGACCCGCTTTCCGATGTCAAACAACAGATAACCGATATCGATGATGCCCAAAAAGCGGAACTGGAACATTTCTTTTCCGTCTATAAACAGCTGGAAAATAAATCGGTTACTATCCATGGTTGGGGAGACAGGGAAGAAGCCTACAAAGCCATACAATCCGCCCACGAAACATACAGGAATGAATCCCACAACGAATAAGTAATTGCTTTCTGCATGGTACAATACTGCCAGCATGAAGCTTTTTTTCCGTATCGCGGCGTACTGCATCAGTTTTATTCTTGGGTGTCTTCTTGGTATATTTTTTGTAAGAACCAATATCAATACTGCTGAATTTATTACTCCAATACTTGAAGATCTTCATCTGCAAAAACGATTTGAAGTTATTGGATTTGCGCCATATTGGCTCATCCCCAAACAGTCATACGATTATACGGATTTGCTTACCTCATGGACCTATTTTGGTCTTGTTGTTAATCCTGACGGGACGATCCAAAAACTTGTTGCCGATACGGAAGAAGAGCCTGGGTGGACAACGCTTAAGGGCAAAACGGTTTCGGACATACTTTCCGCATATACCGCCAAGCAAAAAAACAGATCGCTACTACTGCATTTGTCCAATGAAGATCATATTGGAACACTGTTATCCGATGCCACTGCATCGGCAATCACTCTGACCAATGACGTAACCCCGATTTTAACCAAATATGAATTCACGGATTTAAATCTTGATATCGAAAGTTTCCGCGATGCATCCGAGTCCGCCCGGCGTTCCTACATCACGTTTTTATCCGAGGTAAAAAAACGGTTGCGAACCGTCACACTTACCGTCGAGCTTACACCGACCGCGCTCATCCGTTCGCGTTTGGAAGATCCCAAAGTGCTTGGGGAAATTGCCGATACGGTAATTCTGATGGCATACGATTATACGTACTCCGGGTCATTTGTAAGCGGGCCGGTTGCGCCATTTGGAGGTGCGGGGGAAGTCCGCGTGCAGGATGCAGTACTTTCCCTTAATCGTGCCGTGAATCTTATTCCGAAAGAAAAACTTGTGTTGGGTATTCCGTTGTATGGATACGAATGGGATACACTGTCTTCTGTGCCCGGCAGTGGAGTAGTTCCGGGAACGGGGAAAACCGCAAGCTGGGCACGGGTAAAGGAATTGCTTGCGGACTGTCAGTCCTGCCAAATAGGAAGGGATAGCATAAGCGGTGATATTCCCTACGTGGTTATACCGGAAAACGGATATTACCGTCAGATATTTTATGAAGATCGGCAGTCGATTGCCAAGAAAATCGATTCGGCAAAAGCCATGGGTATTGCTGGTGTTGCATTGTGGGCACTCGGGTATGAAGGGGAAGATCTTTCGCAATTTGTCCGTTAATGTCCGTTTGATTGTGTTTTTTGGATTTGAGACGTAGCTTCGTTTATTCGGATTGTCTGACCGTTTTGGATGGATAGGACCTGCGTTTCATTTTCTTCGTTGATAAATGCTGCGGATGCCGATCCTTGGGAAACAGTTATGGAAATTTCTTTCTCCAGAGCGTTGCGTCGTATAACGGTAGAAGCATGTTCCATTTGGATTAGTGTTATGCCGGACCGGATTGCAAATGGTATGCTGGCGTTAAGTGAAAGTTTTCCTTCTGGGAGGGTAAAAAGGAAAGCGGTTGGCAGGAGGGACGATGCAGTAAGTGTGGTAGAGGGAAAGACTGTTGCGATCACACCAGTTCCCGATAGGGTTGCGATGGCTTTGTCGTCGGTTACGAACCCATCACTCTGACGAAGTACAAAATCACCCGATATTGTTGCGGGTAACATCGAATCTACCGCTTGAAAACGAAGCGATCCATTGGATACTACCCCGGGAATTGTAATGGCTTCGGAAGGTACATATTGAAGGGGAATCGATGTGGGTAATACGGAAGATGCGGATGTGTTCGTATTCAATATTGGTCTGTGGTTTTTCCCCAACACAACAATGCCACATACGGTTCCGCCAAGGAAGAGGATAGCTCCAAGAAGCATGGCGACCGATTTACCCATAAGTAGTTTGGATTGTATCACTGGTTGGTTGTCGGGTGTATGGTGCATGGTACAATGGGTGTTATGGCAAACGATTCACTTTCTTCCATGACAGCAGCAATTTGGGAACTCCAGCGGTCCAGGAAATGGGAAAATACCCATACGCCAAAAAACGTTTCCATGGATTTGGTACGGGAAGCATCCGAGGCGATGGAACACTGTATTTGGCCGGAAAATGAGCAAATTCTTGCCAACGAAAAAATAAAGCACGATATTGCCCTCGAACTTGCCGATGTCCTGCACGCAACCATTCTTCTTTCGGAAATTCTCCACATTGATTTGGCGGCTTCTTTTTGGGAAAAATTGGAGGAACTTAAAATCCGGTATCCCGAACCGAAAGAGTAGGAAGGATCCTGTATATGAATATCGCATTTTTCGAAATTGAACCATGGGAAAAGGACTATTTCCAGAAGGAGTTGTCCAGCCATAAACTCCTGTTTTTCCCTGAACCGCTGTCAGCCGACCACGTTGAAGCGATTAAATCCATCGACATTCTTTCGGTTTTCGTCTATTCCCAAATCACCCCGATGCTTCTTTCCCGGCTTCCCAATGTCCGACTCATCGTCACGCGATCAACGGGAACGGATCATATAGATCCCGTTGCTGTAAAGGATCGCTCGATTGCCGTTGCAAACGTTCCGACGTATGGCCAGCATTCCGTAGCGGAACATGCATTTGCACTTCTGCTTGCTCTTGTAAAAACAATTGTCCCGTCAGTCGAGCGCACGCGTCGCGGCGATTTTACGGTCGCCGGACTTCGGGGAAGTGAGTTGTTCGGGAAAACGTTCGGGGTAATCGGGGACGGCGTGATCGGCCGGGCAGTGGTGGGGATAGCTCTCGGGTTTGGCATGCGGGTACTGGTGTATTCCCGGCATCCGGATAAACGGCGGGAAAAATCAGGGGGATTTACCTATGTTTCCCTTGATGACCTGTATGGTCAGAGTGATATCGTCAGCATCCATATTCCGGAAACTCCCGAGACGCACCATTTCATAAACAGAAACTCGTTTGAACGGATGAAAAAAGGCGTTATATTGCTAAACACCGCCAGGGGCGGAGTTGTCGATACGGAAGCCCTCGTGTGGGCGCTGGAACAGGGCATTGTTGCCGCTGCAGGACTTGATGTATTGGAAGGGGAGCGCAGTCTGAAGGAAGAACGTCAGTTGATTTCGAAAAACTTCATTAACGCAATCGATGTGCGCACACAGCTGTATAATCACGTACTTCTTACCCATCCAAACGTCATCGTGACACCGCATAACGCATTCAACAGTACAGAGGCGTTAACGACGATTCTTTCAAAAACGGTTGAAAATATTGTGTCGTTTGTTTCTCACGGAACACCTTCGTTTCGTGTTACCATATAACCTATGGTGTACTCTGATGTGGATATCAAACAAGCATTGGAAGAAGGTATTATTACCATCGATCCAAAACCCGATTTGGTAAAACAACTCGGTTCCTGTTCCATTGACCTTCGGTTAGGGAATGCATTTCGCGTGTTTAATAATTCCCGTGTTCCCTTTATCGATCCCACCAATAGGGACCAGGCGGATTCCATGATGAGTGAAATTACGGTGGAAGATGGGAAACCGTTTATCCTGCAGCCGGGCGATTTCGTGTTGGCAACAACAATGGAAACATTAACGCTTCCCGATTTTCTTTTGGCACGGCTGGAAGGACGATCCAGTTTGGGGAGGCTTGGAATAGTCGTCCACTCGACAGCCTCAGTGTTTGATCCGGGGTGGAGCGGAGTTGTTGTGATGGAATTGGGGAATCTTGGGAGAATGCCGGTTGCTTTGTATCCGGGGATGCGCATCTGCGCACTCACGTTTGATGAATTAAAACATCCTTCATCCCAGCCTTATACAACAAAACTCAATGCAAAATACGTGCATCAGTCACAACCTCTTGCAAGCAGAATCGGTTCGGATCAATAGGACGAAGAAGGCTTCCGAAGCCAGAATCCGGTCAGAAGGAATACTCCTCCAATTATAATGGAAAGCGCCAATGGAAGTGTGTTGCCGGTGATGGGTGTTTCCTGATTTTCGACGGTAAACGAAAGTGTTTTTGTTTCCGTTGTTCCGTCGGGGTTCGTAATGGTAATGGTTGCGGTATGAATTCCCGGGGAAAGCGGAGTAGTCGGGGTAAATGTCCAGGTACCGTCTTCATTGACGGTAACGGCACCGGTTACCGTTTCATCGCTGTGGATAACGATGGTAACGGTTGCACCGGCCTGGGCGGTGCCGGAGAGTGTCCGAAGCTGGGTTTGGAAAATGCTACCATCTTGGGTTATTGTTGCCATTTGGGCAGATGGGGTTGAAGTTGGTTCCTCTGTTTGATCTATTGGTGGAGCCTCGGTTGGAATGGGAATTTCCGTTTCAGATAGCTCCATACTATCTTCGATAGTCGGTTCCGGTGTCGGTTCGATGCTTTCGGTTGGAGTAACTGTGTCTGTGACGGATGTTGCGGCGCTGTCTCCGGTAATCGTAAGGGTTAGCGGATTCATGGGCGGGACAATAACGTTTCGTGACTGATTTGTTGTTGGATCGACTTCCCCGATTGCACCTGCCGCGGTTTGGGTATCAAATGAGATTGTTGTCGTTCCCGGTGCTACCGCTTTTAATTTCAGGGAAGCAACTGTTCCGGTTCCGCTTCGGGATGTGGTTGAATATAAATAATAGGTCAGAATACCCGTGGTTTCGTTAAATGATTTTTCTCCTTCTGCGGCGCCAGGAAGAAATGGACCGGGACTAGCGGAAATAAAGGTAAGTTTTGTCGGATCGATTTTTATGACCGGACGGATTTGGGCAATACTATTGTCGCTTGTGTCTACGATGATATTTACTTCGAATTCCTGATTGACGGCAAGACTAGTCGTCAGTGTAGAAAGGGAAATATGGGTTGCCGGTGCAGCTTTGCTTCGTATATCCGTCGATCCGCCTTTCCCGACAAAATACACGGCAACAGGAATGGCAATCGCCAGAAGAACAAGCGGAAGTATAATAAGGACAGTTTTCCCTTTCATGTCTTATTCCAGTATAAAGCATTATCGGAATTTCAACCATAACAATCATGTCTGTAAATTCGTAGCTAGTAGCTAGTAGTTTGTAGATAGTAGCCAGTAGATAGCCAAGACTAGAGAATGCAAAACGGTAAGATTTTAAAAACATTTTTCTATCTACTCCCATTCCAAACTACGAACTACTAACTACGAAGGTGCAAACCACGAAGATACGAATTCGTGGTTTTATTTTACCGTTACACTTTTTGCCAAATTTTTCGGCTTATCCGGATCGAGTTTTTTATATGATGCCGCCTCCAGTGCAAGGATTTGCCCCACTGTCAGAACAGGAAAAATGGACCCAATACCGGCTGTCAAGATCGGAATGACGATGTCCATAACGGGATGGGGTGTGTCGGTAACAGCAATTATGGTTGCACCGCGCGCTTTCATTTCCATTGCCCCTGCCAGATTTGCTCCGTAGAGTCCGTCATTTGGCATCAGGAGTATACATGGAGTATTTTTTTCGATCAGCGCGATCGGTCCGTGTTTGAGTTCTCCTGTTGGTATGGCTTCCGCATGAACATAGCTAACTTCCTTTATTTTCAGGGCCGTTTCCAACGCAATGGGATACATCGGTCCGCGGCCAAGAACAAAAACGGTTGTTGTCTTCGCCAGAGTGCGTGCTACCCTCCTGATTATTTCCCGTGTTTTGGTGTTGTGAAGCAACTCGTCAATTGCCTCTGCAGAGTCGCGAAGAATTTTTGTACCTTGGGTATCGTTTTCCGACAGATAATAGGCAAAACGGATAATATGGGAAAGTTTTGCCGCCATATCCTTGGTTGTCGCAACGGCGATTTCCGGGCCCGCAAGGGTTACGAGTGAGAGGTCGGACAAACGGTATAGCGTTGATCCCATGACGTTTACCAGTGCGCCGATGGTGCTCTTGTGCGTCTTGATTTCCTTTATAGCCTCGATAAGGTCCATCGTTTCGCCGCTTTGGGAAAACGCAATCGTGAGCGTCTTATCGGTAAAGAGCGGCATCCGGTATGCTGCCTCACTTGCCAACACCGTATCCACATGCATTCCTGCCACCTGGGAAAAAATATACGGAGCTTCCTGACAAGCATAGTATGCTGATCCGCAACCGGTAAACACGACGGATGATGCGTTCTTTATGGAGGAAATGAGCGGTTGCAGTTCATGTGTCGGACGGTCGGCAATCGTACGAATGACCATGGGTTGCTGTTCGATTTCCTTTTCCATGAATGTGGAAAAGCCGTTTTTTTGTGCATCGGATGGTGACCATGTGAGCGTTATCGGCGTTATTGGTTTTTCTTTTCCGGTTGTCGCATCAAGAAACCGGATTTTTAAATCGGTAAGAATGGCCATTTCATTATCTTCCAGGTAATACACGGTTTGGGTATGCGGCAGCAGTGCCGGTGCATCACTGGCAATAAACTGCTCACCGGTTCCAAACCCAACGACAAGCGGCGATCCCCGTTTTACGGCAACGATTTTTCGCTCTATCGTGGAGATAACGATGAATGCATTGCATCCCCGGGACTCTAAAAACACCGACCGGACAGCCTCTTCCAAAGAAATAGTGTGCATTTTTTCCTCGATTGCATGAATCGCAACCTCACTGTCCGTTTCCGAAACGAATGTATGTCCGGTGAGCGTTTGCTTTATTTCTTCGTAATTTTCAATGATGCCGTTGTGGATAAGGGCAATGGTACCCGAACAATCACAATGGGGATGGGCATTTGCTTCGGTTACGCCTCCGTGTGTCGCCCAGCGGGTGTGTCCGATGGCAAGGGTTGCATCGGGGAGGGTAGTGTCGGTTGTGGCAGCAATTTTACCAACTGCCTTTTTCATCGCTATTATTTTGGTATTGGATTGTTTTTCAATAACTTGTGCAATTCCCCAACTGTCATACCCGCGGTATTCCAGTGTTTTGATTCCTTCAAGTACGATGTCTCCTGCGCGATGATTTGATCCGATATATCCGAAGATGCCACACATAGAACACTCCTTATGGATAACAAAAAAAGATGTAAAAAACCGTATCGTGAAGAAGATTTCCTTCATATATCCTTTGGGTTTCCGTTGCCGGAAGTTTTAAGATATATGCATCGGTAGGGAAATGCTACCGAAGGGTTTCCGCAGATACTTCGAGACGTTTCTTGTGTTTTTGTACAGATGTACTTACTCATGAAACGATCGAGTCCGATTTCCCCCGCTATGGCGGGGGACCCTTTCCTCGTATTCCCGCTGCATTGGCGGGACCACACGCTCTTTTTTGTTTTTTCCTCTTCTTTTCCTCCTTTCTCTTTTACTAGTTAGAGTATACCATAATGAATAATTCATCCTGCCTTTATCCATCGCATTATGAAATCCCAACACACCTATATCTCCGTCATGGGGACCATGGGGGTCGGGAAGTCGACGGCAACACAACTGTTGGCAGACCATTTCGGCTATTCCCACATCACGGAAAACTTTTCCGATAACCTGTTTCTTCCGCGGTTCTACAAGGATATGAGGCGGTGGGCATTCCATTCCCAAACGTTTTTCCTTATGGAAAAAATCACGCAAATGGTGGAAGTGAAGAAACGCCTACATATGGAAGATATTGTTCAGGACACCCCGATATTCCAGGATGCATTTTCTTATGCACAGGCACACCACATACTTGGCAATATCGATGATGCGGAATGGGAATTGTATACGAAAATCTACCGGCAATTTGAACCCCTGTTTCCAAAAATCACACTTCTTGTCTATCTGAATGCTCCTATCCCAACAGTCATGGAACGCATCAAATCCCGCGGACGCGGATACGAGCAGGAAATACCGGTTTCTTATGTCCGGCTTCTTGATAGCCTGAATAAAAAACTTCTCACTTCCTATAAACGAAAAGCCATAACAATCCAAACAAAAGATCTCAATATCGTTTCATCCAAAGAAGCCCAAGAACGGTTTGTCCAAAAAGTGGAAGCTGCCCTTCAGGGGAAGTCATAGGTATTGCCGTCCTTGCAGGGGTTACACAAAATCTGATACAACGACTATCATGAAGATCTATTTTACGGCTCACGTCACCGGAAACGGTGAAACAAAACACTATAAAAAGATTCTTTCGACATTAACACATCTTGGGCACAGCATTACTTCGGGCAAGCAAATCATCACACCATCACTTTTGGAAAAAGATAAGGGAAAAACCGCAGAGGAAATCTTTGCGCGGGAAAAGGAACGGATTGATGCATCGGATTGCGTGATTGCGGAAGTCACCTCACCATCATCGGGAGTAGGGGGGGAAATCGTGTATGCACTCATGAACGATAAACCGGTGTTGGCACTTTTTTTCCATGACGCGGAAAATACACTTTCGCCCATGATTGCAGGGAATCCCTCCGACCATCTGTTTTTGGAACACTACGAAACGGATAATGTGGCAATCAAACTGAAGGAATTTTTACGGGAAGTCAAATTCATACAGAAACGCCACGGAAAACTGATCGTCATTGACGGTGGTGACGGGTCGGGGAAAGCTACGCAGACGGAACTGCTCTCCCAGTACCTCAAAAAACAGGGGATGAAGGTAAAAACAATGGATTTTCCCCGGTATTACAGTTCGTTTCACGGACGGATCGTCGGGCGATTCCTCTCCGGCGAATTCGGAGCCCTCAGCGATGTTTCTCCCTATCTGGCAGCGCTTGCGTATGCGCTGGACCGGGCAAGTGCCAAAGAGGAAATGGACCAGTGGCTTTCCCATGGCGGGGTGATTTTGTCCAACCGCTATGCAACCAGCTCTATGGCACACCAGGCGGCAAAACTCCCCAAAGATAAACGGACTGTATTTATCGAATGGCTGGATGAAATGGAATATAAGGTGCATCGGATTCCCCGGGAAGACATTGTCGTGTATCTGTATGTTCCCTGGAAAATCGGCTATGAACTGACGCTTAAAAAAGAAGCACGGAAGTATGTCGGCGGAAAGCTCGATATCGCAGAAGCGGATATGGAACACCGGGTAAAATCGGAGGAGATGTATCTTACCCTTGCTAAGACACGAAAAAATTGGGTAAAAATCGACTGCACGGATGCAAACGGTAACATTCTGCCGAAAGATACTATCCATGAAGCAATCGTAAAGACACTCAAAGCAAAAGGAATCATTGCATGACAAAAGGGAAATTAACGGTTATCGCTGGCCCCATGTTTTCCGGAAAAACGGGGAAACTGGTCGCGATGGTGGAAGTGTTTACCAGGATGGGGCACAGAGTCCTGACGGTGAAGCCTTCTATCGATATCCGGTATGGTGGGAAAAACGAAATCCACTCCCATGACCATAAAACCAGCGATGCATTGGTAGTCAATGGGGATGCACCGGAGGTCATGATAGAAAAGA
>ERZ795044.5662-NODE-5662-length-10085-cov-5.600100_pt1 | contig 10085 bp, 7 predicted proteins | sample MGYA00375128_ERZ795044 | MGnify/ENA primary metagenome ERZ795044 (study PRJEB30173, sample SAMN05720213) | anaerobic digester metagenome | isolation source: active sludge of municipal wastewater-treating anaerobic digesters | place: USA | collected 2014-12-22 ... | reverse complement strand
ATTTTTCGTGGGACCGCCACAGCGAGAAGCTGGAGACGATGCCGTCCATCAGCCCATGCACGTTGCGCTCGGTCAGGGCGGCGTAGATCGGTGCGATGTCGGCATTCCGTCGAGCCAGCACCGCGATCTGACCCCACGCGGTAGGGGCATCGCGTCCATCGAGCACCGTGTCGTGCGCGACGACGACCTCATCGGCGATCCAGTCGACCTCGTCCGCCCAGGTGTCGAAGTACCGGGAGTCCACCTCACCGCCGGGGCTGTCGGCTGGCGCGACGAGCCTGGTCTCGGCCTGTCCTCCCCCGAGTTGGGGGTCACTCCGCAACCCGTCTGCCACCCGGTTGGCGACGTCGAGGATCAACTGGCCGCTACGCCGGTTCACGCGCAGTGTGTAGGCCCTGGCCGGCCGTCCGTCCGACGAGCGGAAGTGCTCCGCGAACTGCAGGATGTTGCTCGCAGCCGCACCCCGCCATCCGTAGATCGCCTGGAAGGGGTCTCCCACAGCCGTCACCGCGTGGCCGAGGCCGCCGTCCCGGGTCGTGCCGCTGAAGAGTCCGCGCAGAAGCTGGGCCTGCGCCGACGACGTGTCCTGGTACTCGTCGAGGAGTACGACGCGGTACTGCTCGCGCAGCGCCACCCCCACGCTGGGCACTCTCCTCACCAACTCCGCCGCCATCGACATCTGGTCAGCGAACTCCACGAGCCCGAGGGATCGTTTCAGTCTGCGGTACCGGTCGACGAGGTCGAGCAACTCCAGCCGTTCCTGGCCACTGACGTGGGCGTCCCGAACGGACGCGTACACGGCGCCGCGGGCCGTGCGGGGAGCATCCGCGAGCCGTGCGCTCCACCCTGCCCAGTGCTCCTCGATGTCACTGCGCGAAACGAGGTGGGACGCCATGTCTGCGTCAAGCTTGAGGACACGCTCGGTGACGCTGGCCGGGCGCAGTCGCGAGAGGCTCTGGAACGGCCCCGGCGCGTTGACCACGACACGCGAACCCAGCCTGTATCTCGACGCACCGGTCAGCATCCTCGGATCTGACTCGAGGCCGATTCTGATCCCCTGTTCGCCGACCAGGCGGGCTGCGAACGAGTCATAGGTCATCACCTGCTCCTCGCCCTCGTCGTCCGGGCCCTCGCCCTGGACGCCTGCACGGATCAGGGCGGTGCGCACGCGGGACGCCAACTCCGACGCCGCCTTGCGTGTGAACGTCAGGCCGAGGACTTCGTCGGGGCGGACCAGCCCGGACCCGACGAGCCACACGACGCGAGCGGCCATGACGGTGGTCTTGCCCGACCCGGCTCCGGCGATGACCACGGCGGGCTCGAGCGGTGCGGTGATGGCCTCCAGCTGTTCGTCCGAGAAGCCGATCCCCAGAACCTCGACCAGATCGTCCGGCGAGGTCAGGGCCCTCCGCGTCAAAGGCACTCCTGTGGTGGTCATGTCAGATCTCCTTGCCCTTCGCCCGGATCGGGCAGCCGAACGAGAATCGGCAGTAGCTGCACGCGCTGCACGCGCGGGCCGGGAATTCCTCGGAGCGCACGATCCGGGAGCCCGTCGCCAGCCTGTCGTGCACCCAGGTGTCATGCCCGCTCGACGATGGATCGCCCGCCAGACGGGGCGCGTCGTCGAGCGAAGGTTGAGTGAAGACCTTGGGCAGAGAGCTGTTCGCCCCGGCATCCAGGCGCAGGAAGACCAGTTCGCCGCCTCCCGCGCGCCGCTCACCCGGCGCAACATGCTCGAAACCGCCCAGCTGGACCGCCAGCTGATAGGCCCCCAGTTGGTCGGACGCCTCCGCCTTCGCCTTGGTCGGGGCCTGGCGACCCGTCTTCAGGTCGACGATCACGAGCCTGCCCTGGGCGTCGCGCTCCAGCCTGTCGACCGTCCCCCGCAGGACGACCCGCTCGCCCGGCAGGGGTACCTCGACGCTGAACGCAACCTCGACCCCCACGAGCTCGCGTGCCGTCGGACGGGACGCCCACTCCACGTAGCGCTCGAGCGCCGTGGTGGCCTCGGCCTTCTCGGACGACTCGAGCCAGGCGGCGTCGAACTGGATGTGCTGCCACACTTCGTCCAGGTGCTCGGGCAGCTCCTCGGGAGTCATCTCGTCGGCGTGCTGGGCCAGCACGTGGACCACCGAACCCAGATTGGCCGCCTGACCGTGTTGACGTTCGGCCCTGGCCTCATGGCTGAGGAACCAGTGGCGCGGACAGTCGAGCAACTTCTCGAGCGCCGACCCACTGAGTCGGACCGGCTCGTCGACGCCGACCAGGGGCGCGTCCGCCTCGGACGCCCGTGCCACACCCCACCACCTCCCGGGGTCGGCCGCAGGAGCCACCAGCGCTCCCCGGCCGTCCCGGGCGTCCGCCAACACCGCGAGCCGAGCGGCTGCGGCCGCTCTCAGGTCGAGAGCGACCTCGGCATCGACGACGTTGCGTCGCAACTCCGCCACGAGCCCGTCCACCGTCAGCGGACGCGCGTCAGCCCTTCTGGGCCCCAGGTGTTCGACGTCGACGCCCAACTCGGTCAGGAATCTCGAAGGGGCGTTGGCTTCGCCCTCCCCGCCCTCGACGGCGCACACCAACAATCGGTCGGACGCCCGACTGCAGGCGAGCAGGAAGAGCCTCCGCTCCGCCGCCAGCAGTTCACCCGCAGACGCCCCCGCCAGCAGCCCGGCGCGCGACAGGCGCTCGGGTTGCAGGATCGTGTGCCGGTGCCGAAGATTCGGCCACGTGCCCTCCTGCACATCGGCCACGATCACAACCCGCCACTCCAGCCCCTTGCACCGGTGTGCCGTCAACAGTCGGACGCCACGTCCCGTCAGGTCGGATTCGCGCGCTGTGTCGGCCGGGATCTCCTGCGACTCGACGGCTTCGAGGAGCGCGTCCAGGCCGGCGACACCGAAGAAGTGCGTCGTGCGTCCTGCGAGATCGACGAGCGAGCAGACACCATCGAGATCGCGATGCGCCCGTTCGCTGTCCTCACCCCCCGACAAGGCCAGCGCTCGCAACCGCCGCGGCCAGGTCGTTCCGTCCCACAGCGCCCACAGCGCTTCGTGCGCGGCGCAGCCCGCCTGCACCCGGACGCTCACCGCGTCCAGCAGGGCGGACAACGCCCGGACGCGCTCAGCCTCCGGGGTGTCGACGGTGTCGATCAACCCGCCGCCCTGCACCGCCTCGGCCAGGAGGATCGCCGATGGACGGCCGATGGCGAACTCGCCGACATCGTCGGACTCGTCGCGCTGTGCGGCGTCCGCAGCGCGCAGCACACGCGAGAGCCTGCGCACAGCCATCGAGTCGAGGCCCCCGAGGGGCGACTTCAGCAGCAACAACGCATCGCCGGGGTCGAGCGCCTCCCCGCGCGCCCGGGCCCGGACCGCACGCATCGCCAGTAAGAGCGGACGCACCGACCGCTCGGCGGACAGGGCGATCTCGTCCCCCGCGATCTCCACCGGGACACCAGCGGCGAGGAGTTGACGCGACAGCAACGCGAGCCCGGCATGCCCTGCCCGCGACACGACGGCCATTTCGTGCCAGGGCACGCCATCGATCAGGTGGGCGCGGCGCAGGACGTCGGCGATGTGCTCAGCCTCGGCACCGACCGAGCCGAAGACGATGGCCCGAACCTCACCCGACACAGCGCCGGGCGCGGTGGCGGCCGGCCGCACCCCACCTGCCTCGGGAAGCCGTGAGGCCACGCCGGCACAGGCTCGCGCCACCGAGACGGACGTCCGGTGGACGACGTCGAGCTCGACGCGCGTCACGGGGACGCCCGGACGGGCGAACCGCTCGGCGAAGTCGCGCACCGCCCGGGGATCGGCCCCCCGGAAGGTGTAGGCGACCGTCGACGGGTCGGCGAACGCCCTCACTCTGCAACCCGCTCGCGAAAGGTCTGTCAGGAAGCCGATCTGGGACGCGTCCAGTTCTGCGAACTCGTCAACCAGGACGTGTGTCACGTCGCCGGCGACGAGGTCGCCGACCTCGGGCAGGGTCAACAGCACGCGCGCCCGGTGGATCAGCTCCGCGTAGTCGATCACGCCCTCGAAACCGATCACCGTCAGGTACTCCTCGAGGAACGCCCCGACCGCCATCCAGTCCGGACGCCCGGCCGCCCCACCCGCCTGCACCACATCAGCGGGGTCGAGCCCCAGTTGCCGTGCCCGCGCCAGGATCGCCCTGACTTCGGCGGCGAAGCCACGTGTACCGACGGCCTCGACCAGGTCGGCCGGCCAGTCCGACACGTCGTGGTGAGCGAGCAGTTCGCGCACCCTGAACTCCTGCTCGGGTGCTGTCAACAACGTCAGCGGACGCCCGCCCGACGGCCCGTCCGCGTCGTACCGCCTCAACAGGCCCAGACAGAAGGCATGCATCGTCGATACCTTCGGCTGGCGCTGTGCTCCTCCCACGGCCCGGACGATGCGTCCACGCAAGGCCTGCGCAGCGGGACGCGAACCCGCGAACACGGCCACCTTCTCCAGCGGCGTCCCCGAGGCGACCAGTGAGGCCACCGCTTCGACGAGCGCGGACGTCTTGCCCGTGCCCGGCCCACCCACGACCAGCATCGGACCAGCCGGGTCGTGCGGGCGCAACGCAACGCGCGCTGTCGTCGTCAGGGGTGAAGTGGGCACGGTCCCCATGCAATCAGGCGCCGCTGACATTTTCCACGCGGCAGATCGGCAGCCCTCGTCGACGCCGGTCCTGCCCGGCGCTGAACCTATTCCACCCCGCCCGGCTGTGTGAGAAGCTGACGGTGCTACCGGCGCCCGTTCGCCACCGCACCAGGCGCGTGTCGGGCAGGAGCAGGCGCGGCACGATCGCGCACGGCAGGCGGGTCGTGAGGTGCGACCCCGGCACTTTGTACGAGGAGAAATGCCATGGCACAGGGAACCGTCAAGTGGTTCAATGCCGAGAAGGGTTACGGCTTCATCGCCGTCGACGGCGGGTCCGATGACGTCTTCGTCCACTACAGCGCGATCGAGTCCAGCGGATTCCGTTCGCTCGAGGAGGGCCAGAAGGTCGAGTTCGACGTCACGCAAGGCCCGAAGGGCCAGCAGGCCGACCACGTCAAACCACTCTGACGCACTGACGTCGACACCCCCCGAGCCTTGGCTCGGGGGGTTTTCGGCCATCTGGGCCCCTCTCGGCGATCACCCACGAGGTCGCGCCGCCGGTTAAGGTGGCGCCGTGAACCCCGACGTCCCGACCGACCTCCGCACGCTGGTCGACGGCCGTTCGCTCGCCGTCTCGAACCTTGACAAGGTCCTGTTCCCGAGTGGGTTCACCAAGGCCGAGGTGATCTCCTACTACCTCGAGATCGCTCCGTTCATGCTCCCCCACCTCGCCGGCAAAGCCGTCACAAGGCTTCGCTTCCCCCACGGCACCGACGCCGCCTCGTTCTATGAGAAGAACCTCCCCGCCGGCGCGCCCGAGTGGGTACCGACGATCGAGGTGGACGCGTCCGACACCGCCATCAGCTACGTCACCGTCCCGGACGCCGCCACCCTCGTGTGGCTGGCCAATCTCGCGGCGCTCGAACTCCACGTCCCGCAGTGGCGCGCCGGTGACGTTCCCCCGCGTCCCGACGGCTCACCCATCGTCCTGGACGGACCGGCCGGCCCGCTCTCGGACTCGATCGTCGTCGACCTCGATCCCGGCGACGGCACGACGATGGTCGACACCGCACGCGCTGCCCTGCTCGTCGCCAACGAACTGGCCACCGACGGGCTCGTCCCCTGTGTCAAGACCTCCGGCAACAAGGGCCTGCAGGTGTACGCGCCCATCACCCCGACCCCATGGCAGTCGTGCGTGGCCTACGTTCGAGCCATGGGCGAAAGGCTCACCTCCCGCCACCCGGACCGGTTCGTCGTCGTCATGAACAAGCAGGTCCGCACAGACCGGATCTTCGTCGACTACCTCCAGAACCAGGCTGCGCGCAACACGATCGCGCCCTACTCACTGCGCGGACGCGCCGCTCCCGGGGTGTCCACACCCGTGACGTGGGACGAGATCGCCTCGGTCACCCGCCCGGACGCACTGCGCTTCTCCCCCGCCGACGTGCTCGCGCGCGTCCGTGAACACGGCGACCTGATGGCCGACCTGCTCGACCCCGACCACGCGACACCGCTGCCACCGCAGGGACACTGAGCCGGCCGCTCGGAGCGGTGTCTGGCGCGCCCCTTGCGCGTCGTGGATGATGGGCACAAGGCCCCGACCCGCAGAGGAGGACGGATGACCCACGAGGCGTCCCAGTTCCCGCTCGCCTCCCTGCTCGGGCAGTTGTTGCCCCAGGTCGAAACCCCAGCCGGCCCGCCGGCGGACGCCTATTCGCTCACCTCGTCCGACTGGGTCGCCGCAGCCACCGATCGAGGGATGCGCAAGCCGACCAATCAGGACGCCGTGCGCATCGGTGCACGGGACCGGACGCGGCCACGACCCTCCGCCGTCCTCGTCGTGAGCGACGGCGTGTCCACCTCCCTCGGTTCGGACGTCGCAGCCCGACGGGCCGCCGACACCGCCTGCGACCATCTCGTGGCCTTCCTGACCGAGCACCCGCTCGCCGAGACGGGCGAGATCGAGCAGGCCTTGCTGGAGGCGTTCGCGTCCGCTCGGCAGCGCGCCCAGACGGTCGAGGACGGCCGGCCCGCAGGGTCATGCACGCTGATCGCCGCCGTCGTCGCGGGCGGGTCGATCGTCGTCGCCAACATCGGCGACTGCCGCAGCTACTGGATCGGGGACGACGGATCAGGCGTCGTGTTGTCGACCGACGACTCCGTGGCCCAGGCGCGCATCCTGATGGGCGTGCCCCGCGACGAGGCCGAACGCGGCTTCCAGGCCCACGCGATCACCAACTGGCTGGGGCCTTCATCACCGCACGACCCACCCACCCTGCGAACCTTCCTGGCCCCGGGAGCGGGATGGTTGGTGGTGTGCAGTGACGGATTGTGGAACTACGCGTCAGCACCGGACGCCCTCGCGTCCGCCCTTCACGAATCCGACGAGACCGGTGCACCCGTCGACCTGGCGTCCGGGCTCGTGCACTGGGCCAACGCCCAGGGCGGCCACGACAACATCTCTGTTGCAGTGGCCCGGATCGACGGCCCGCAACCGCCCCTGTCCGAGCAGCCGGACGCCGAGTTGTCGCACCGGGTAGGTTGACCACGTGGAGATCAAGATCGGAATCAAGAACGTCAATCGCGAGATCAGCCTCGAGACCGCAGAGTCGAGCGAGTCCGTCGAGAAGAGCCTGCGCCTCGCACTCGAGGAGGACGGCGTGCTCGCGCTGACTGATGACAAGGGCCGAAAGGTCCTCATCCCCGCCCGCCAGATCGGCTATGTCGACCTGGGGCAGGAGCACCAGCGTCCCGTCGGCTTCGGGACCGTTTAGCCGATCAGACCCCATTCGGCCATGCGCCTGGCATGGCCGGTCTCGAGGTGCGGGAACCACTGGGACACCACCGAGATGTCGTCCGACGCACCCGTCACGAATCTCGCCAGGTCGAGATGCCGCGCGATCACCTGCTGAACGAGCGCCAGCATCTCGGCGAGCAGCCGGCGTCCATACAGGGATGCCCGGTCCCGCTGCGTCGGATCGGCACCCAGCGACTCATGGATGAGGGGCACGAGGAACGCCTCGCCGGCGGGCGACGCCTCGTCCAGGGCATCCGCTGCGGACGCCGTCACGTGAGGGCGGACGAGCTCGGTCACGTCACGGCTCAGGCCCGCCACCGCGCACCCCCGAATGAGTCCCTCGAGCCACGTGGTGGGTCGGGTTCGCTGTTCGAACTCGCGGACCAGGGTCTCGAAAATCGGCAGGGCGGACGCCTCGGTCGGCGTCAGACCGGCCGGTGCCACCAACCGTTCCGCCGCCCCCGTGGCCAGGGACAATCGGACGGAAAGATCGGGAGCGAGCTGCGACAGGGCAGCCAGTTGCTGCCCCGCCACCAACCCGGACGCGGCCAGCAGCGCCCGAACCTCCGCCCCACCGGCTCGTCCCCAGTCGCCCTGTTCCACCGCTTCGCTCATGCCCGCAGGCTAGCGCGCGCGGCCGGTCACCCGTCCCTCGACAGGCGCTCGATGGACGAAGGCGCTAGAATTGGCTGGTCAGTGAGGCTCGACGTCGTCAGTCGGACGTCCGCAGGCCCCGCACATGGACGAGATCGGCTGCAGCCACAGCGCGCTGGTCACCGTGCATGCGACATCCACGACCCAGACGGTCGCCACGACGCGGCCACAACGAAGAGGCACGCAACTGTCCGAGAACATCATCACCGAGAACATTCCCGCCGGGGCCGTCAGCCCCGACGATGACCGCCCCGAAGCTGATCCGAAGCTGACCTTCGACGACCTCGGCGTGATCCCCGAGATCCAGGAGGCCCTGGCCGAGGTCGGGATCACGCACCCCTTCCCCATCCAGTCCCTCGCGATCCCCATCGCGATCGTGGGCACCGACATGATCGGCCAGGCCCGCACGGGTACCGGCAAGACGCTGGCGTTCGGCATCTCGCTGCTGCAGCGCGTCCTCATTCCTGGTGACGAGAACTTCGACGAGCTCACGCACCCCGGCAAGCCCCAGGCCCTGGTCATGTGCCCGACCCGCGAGCTCGCGCTCCAGGTGACCCGCGATCTCGCCATCGCGTCCACCGTGCGCAAGGTTCGTGTGATGACCGTCTACGGCGGCGTGGGCTACGACGAGCAGCTCGACACGCTCGCCGACGGGATCGACGTCGTCGTCGGTACACCCGGACGCCTCCTCGACCTGGCCAATCGCCGCGACCTCGATCTCTCCCACGTGCGAGTCGTCGTACTGGATGAGGCGGACGAGATGCTCGACCTGGGCTTCCTGCCCGACGTCGAGCGGCTCATCGCGAAGACGCCCGTCGACCGTCAGACCCTGCTGTTCTCGGCGACGATGCCGTCCGCGATCGTGTCGCTGGCCCGGACGCACCTCACGCGTCCGATCAATGTACGGGCCGAAGGTCACGACGCCAAGGCGACAGTGCCCGACACCACCCAGTTCGTCTACCAGGCACACGACCTCGACAAGCCCGAGATCGTCGGACGCCTCCTCCAGTCGGACGGTGTCGAGAAGGTCATGATCTTCACGCGCACCAAGCGTGCTGCCCAGCGGCTGGCCGACGAGCTCGAGGACCGCGGTTTCGAGTCCGGCTCGATCCACGGCGACCTCAGCCAGGTCTCGCGCGAGAAGGCGCTGAAGCGCTTCCGTGAAGGCAAGATCCGCGTCCTGGTCGCCACGGACGTCGCGGCTCGGGGAATCGATGTCACAGGCGTCAGTCACGTCGTGAACTACGAGTGCCCGGATGACGAGAAGACGTACGTGCACCGCATCGGACGCACCGGTCGCGCCGGCGCCAAGGGCGTCGCCGTGACGTTGGTCGACTGGGCCGACGTGACGCGCTGGAATCTCATCAACAAGGGCCTGGAACTGGGCATCGACGAACTCGTCGAGACCTACTCCAACTCACCCTGGCTGTACACCGACCTCGAGATCCCCGAGGGAACGAAGGGACGCGTACCCGGCAGCACGCCGAAGGAGCGCGAGCCCCGCGAACCCCGCGACGCAGGCGGACGCGGTCGTGGCCGACGCGACAGTGGCGCCGCACAGCGTGGGCCGGCCGAGCGTCAGGAACGTCCCGCCGAGAAGGGCGAACGCACACCCCGTAGCCGTCGTCGACTGCGCAACGGTGAGATCGTCGACGGGGCGGCGGACGCCACCACGTCCTCCGCACCGGTGACCTCGCCCGCTCCTGAGGCGTCGACCCAGACGTCGGACGCACCGCGTCGCCGCCGTCGTTCCCGTGGGGGTCGACCCACGGCGGAGGGCACGCCAGCGTCCGAGTGACAGGTGCCGCCAACGGCTGTGCCCTCCTTTGCTGGAGCGCAGCCGCAAGGGCGTAGCCTCCTCTGCTGGAGCGCAGCCGCAAGGGCGCAGCCTCCTCTGCGGGAGCGCAGCCGCGAAGCGGCGATGCGCGCGACAGCACGGGGGATCCAAAGGGGGCGGAGCCCTCCTTTGCAGGGCACAGCACGGGGGATCCAAAGGGGGCGGAGCCCTCCTTTGCAGGGCACAGCACGGG
>ERZ795044.5661-NODE-5661-length-10085-cov-5.870887_pt1 | contig 10085 bp, 10 predicted proteins | sample MGYA00375128_ERZ795044 | MGnify/ENA primary metagenome ERZ795044 (study PRJEB30173, sample SAMN05720213) | anaerobic digester metagenome | isolation source: active sludge of municipal wastewater-treating anaerobic digesters | place: USA | collected 2014-12-22 ... | reverse complement strand
GGTTTGGTTTTAGAATGAATGTCTGAGTGCTTTTCCGGCCCTGGCCCCTGTATGTTCTTGCTGATTGACCGTCAGCACCCCGTTCACCAGCACAAAATAAAAACCTTTTGAATACGCATGGGGTTTTTCAAAGGTAGAAATATCTTTTACTTCCATTTCATTGAAAATCACAATATCGGCAGTCATTCCCTCCCGGATCAGGCCCCGGTCCTTTAACTGGAATTTTTGAGCAGGCAATGACGTCATTCTCCTGATGGCTTCTTCCAGGGATATCACTTTGTCTTCTCTTACATATTTACTTAATACCCTGGCATTGGTGCCATAGCCTCTTGGGTGTGGCATACCGGCACCCAGTACCCGGATACTGGCATCACTGGCAAACATATTAAAAGGATAACGCATGATGTTTTTCACATCCTCTTCGCTCATGCCATGGAACACCGCACTGGCACCACCATTCATCATCAGGTCCATCACGGTTTCGGCCTCATTACGGGCTTTGTGTTTTCTTCCCTTCATCAGGTTAATGGCTTCAATGCTCTTTCCGTTATAAGAAGTATCGGGCGAATAATTGGCTACAACGGCATAGCTGAGGTGTTTCAGTTTTCTTTTTTTCAAGCGGGCCAATATATGGTCGGTCACCTGTTTGCGGATCGCGGGTCTTTGCAAGCGGGCCCGGATGGAATCCTGTCCGTCGGCCAGCACATCATCCGGTAATAAAGTACTGATAGAAGTACTGCTGGCAGTATAGGGATACTGATCAATGGTTACTTCGATGCCTTCCTTTCTGGCGGCTTCCACCATGGGAATGGTTTCCTTGCTCCGGCCCCAGTTATGCTGACCGCTGCATTTAAAATGGGAAATCTCCACGGGGATCTTTGCTTCCCGGCCGATGGTCAATGCTTCTTCAATGGCATAAGTGATACTGTCGCCTTCATCGCGCATATGCGTGGCATAGACACCATTGTATTGGGCAGCAATTTTAGCCAGGGAAACGATCTCGGGTGTTTTGGTATAGGTGCCGGGGATATAAATCAATCCGGTAGATAATCCTACTGCACCATCCTGCATGGCTTTCAGGGTGATGGCTTCCATCTTTTTCATTTCATCGGCACTGGCATCGCGGTTAGCGCGACCCATCACAGCTTTGCGGATATCATTATGTCCGACCAGCGTGGCCACATTAATGGAAAGTTTCAGTGAATCCAGCCAGTTGAGGTATTTGGCTATATCTATATTCGAAGAGCCGCAATTACCGGTGATACAGGTGGTGACGCCATCGTAGATAAAACTCTTTGTTTCGGGATCCTTGGCCTCATCTTCTTCGAGATGGGTGTGTACATCAATAAATCCCGGGGCCACGATCAGTCCCTTTGCATCTATGACTTTACTGGCGGTACCGGCTTTGATATCCCTGGCGATCTGTACAATTTTTCCGTTTTTAATGGCCAGGTCACTGTAGTACCAGTTATTACCACTGCCATCAATGATTTTCCCGTTTTTGATAAGGATATCAAAGGGTTCCTGGGCGGTAGCCAGCAAGGAGAATAACAGGAAGAGGGGTAAGAGGCGCATGCTGCAATTTCGATACAAAAAATGAGATTTTGAGATTCACCGCAGAGAAATGAGTAAATGGAGTTTACGCAGAGAACTTAATATTTGTATTTTCTCTGCGTAAACTCTGTGTTCTCATGTTCTCTGCGGTGAATTCACTAATTTTCAGCATGCCCCTCGACCTCGCCGAAATAAAACCCTTTCTGCCCGATTTTAGCCAGGAACTCCTCCAAGTAATTGCCGCCGATGGCAATCTGATGGATGTACCGGCAGGTATGGAAATATTAAAGGAAGGGCAATATGTGCGCATGATCCCCATCGTGCTGCAGGGATTGGTGAAAGTCTTTACCAGGGTAGAAGAAAAAGAGTTACTGCTTTATTATATCGGCTCCACACAGAGTTGCATCATGTCATTCTCGGCCGGTCTTAGCCAGTCTCCCAGCCGGATCTACGCCATCAGTGAAGAACCTTCGTTGTTATTACTCTTACCCTCAGACAAAATCAATAAATGGATCCGGGAATTTCCGGCACTGAATGATCTTTTCTTCCGGCAATACAATCTCCGTTACACAGAAATGCTGGATACCATCAACTCCCTGCTCTTTGGCCGGATGGACCAGCGCCTTTACCAGTACCTGCAGGAAAAAAGCAGGATGAAGGGAGAAAAAGTACTGGACCTCAGGCATAAACAGATTGCCGCTGAGCTGGGAACAGCCCGGGAAGTGGTAACCCGGGTGCTCAAAAAACTGGAGCAGGAAGGCAAAATCCGCCAAACTGAAGCGGGAATAGAAGTCAACTGAACTGGTGACTGCAGTCACCGGACAGCGTCGGCGCATCCACTTAGCTTTACTTTATCAAAACGGTACCATGAAAGGTAAATGGCTGAAACTGGCGATTGTTTGCCTGCTTTGTTTAGGCCTGGTTACCGCACTGGTACTCATTTTTAAATCATAAAACTTACAGAACATGAAACCGAACATGGGAAATGTGGATCGCATCATCCGCATATTAATTGCTGCCGTTTTTGCTTATCTCTATTTCAGTGGTACTGTTACTGGCACCCTGGGACTGATCCTGGTAGTATTGGGTGGCGTATTTGTGCTGACCAGCCTGGTAAGCTTTTGCCCTTTGTATACTTTGGTGGGAATGAATACCTGTCCGAAGAAAAGTTGATTAGTTGAGAAGTTTAGTGGTTGATAAGTTGAGGTGCTGATTTGGAGAAGTCTGTTTCTTTAGTTGGGAACCTATCGCCTTACCAACTTATTAACTTGTCAACTTTCCAACTTATCAACTACTCAACTATCCACTATTCCCCGCTCTTCTCTCCCACAAAATTCTGTTCCTTATTCCTGAACAGCACATTAAAAGTGGTGAGTGAACCATAACAGCGGGTGATATATTGCTGGATATTTACTTTTTCCTCATCGGTCAGTGTTTTGCTGCTGTTGATATTTTGTTCCAGCACCCGAAGCCGGTCGCGGAGCATCACGATCTTGTGAAAGAAATCCTCAATGGGGATTTCTTTTGGTTTTAGGGATTTATCTGCCGGTTGCAGGAGCATCATTCCTTTGATCCAACGATCACCCAAAGGAACCGGTTCAGTGATGCCGCCCCACATTCTCAAAATCTTCAGCAGTGATTTTTCTGCTTCACTCTGAGTTTCCACTTCCACCGATACGTTTTCAGGGATGATCTCTTCGAGTTGGGTATCTGTCTTGTCAATTTCTTTGATACCTGTATTGATAAAGGCAATCAGGTAAGTGGCAAATTTTATACCTACAATTACGCCAGGTCCATGCTGGGTATGCTGGAGGCGGGTGCCGATGCCGAGAGTGGTTTGATCCATATTGTTGAATTAGAAATGATCCGCTGATATTGGAAAACTATGATTTAAGATACCGGTACAGGAAAGCCGCACCGAATCCAACAACCATGTACAACAGAAATCGGAGCAGTCTGTTTGTCCAGTTTTGATTTTCACCAAACATCAGCAATTGCTTTGTGATGCAAATTAAAATGATTTTGCCGCTTCTTATTTCACGCGGTTATATTTTTTCAGAACATCCATCACCAGTTTATGCGGCAATCCATAGGCTTTATTACCATTGATGCCCTCCATTGTTTCAGCAGCGACCATGGCATTGATGATGGCTTCTTCCACTGCCTGTACCGTACCATTGAATAGCGGGTTGATCATATCATTGGGTAATTCTGTAAGACTGGTAAAGTTTTCTCTTTGAAAAGCGGTAGGATTGGCTGTTGAAAAGGCTATGAATATATCACCGGAACCATTCTCTCCCCGGCCACCCACTTTGCCAACACCCAGGGCAATCCTTGCGGCCATTCTTTTTAACTGATGAGGAAGCAAGGGAGCATCTGTTGCCAGTACAACGATGATGGATCCGTCGCCGGGCTGATAGGAAGGAGGTGCTTTGTATTCATAATTCATGGTATCTTTTAATTCCTTTCCAACCGGTACACCGGCAATGGTAAAATTGGATTTAGCGCCGAAATTGGATTGTACCAGCACACCAATGGTATAAGTAGAATCTTTTACTTTAAAAACCCTTGATGCTGTACCGGTTCCCCCTTTAAAGCCCAGACACATCATCCCCGTACCACCACCTACATTTCCTTCTTTGATCAAGCCGCTTTTGGCGCTGTCCAGTGCTTCCCAGGCATTTTCTTCTTTTACATGAAAGCCATAGATATCATTCAGGAAACCATCATAGGTTTCGGCCACTACCGGATAAGTGTACCAGAAATCCTCTTGGTACCAGCCTTTTTTGACATACCATTTTAATACCGCATCCCTTACCACGCCGACACTATTGGTATTGGTGATCATGATGGGCCCTTCCAGGAAACCGGACTCCGTGATCCAGGTAGTGCCCGTCATTTCTCCGTTCCCGTTCAATGCATACCAGTTGGCATAGACAGGATTGTTTTGCCTGCCTCTTGGTAAAATGGCGGTGACACCGGTTCTTACCGGACCCTTGCCCCTGATGTTTTTGCCTGTTCCACTAATGATGGTGCTGTAACCAACTTCAACGCCCTTTACATCTGTAATGGCATTGAATTTCCCCGGTGTGCCTTCGAAAGGAATACCAATATCACGGGCACGGGGCTTTTGCGCAAGGGCAGGAAGCTGGAAGGAAGCCAATAGAAACAGGATCAGTATATTTTTCATGAGTTTTATGATTGTATTACTAAAGGTAATTTTTTGCGGGTGTTTAACTGCGTTTAATCAGGGTGGAGTGCAGGTGTTTTACTTTCCATTTCTTTCTTTCTTTCACTAACCCTACCGTTTCCAGCCATTGTATGGTGATCGGAATACCTTCTTTAATGATAACCGACTCCAGCCGATACGTGACCCATCCTGTTTTTTTATCTATCAGGGTGCGTATGAACTCAAAACGATTGGTCCTTTTAAAACCGGTGGATTGGTTTTGGGTGATGGCCTTCAATATCAATGAATCCATATTCCATATCTGGCCATACTCATACAGGCTGATGTCGGCTGTGCAATGGGTTTTCAATGCGGCTGAATCCCGGTTAGATAACGCATCAAACATATTGATCACGGTTTGATGGATATCCTCCTGTTGAGGACTTGCTTTTTGCTGTGCCTGCAATAATGTTATAAAAAACATGGCAGGCAAGAGCAGTATTGTTTTGTTCATCGGTTATTTCCCTGTTTATACATCCATTATATGTAACTCAACCACCATTTTTCCTTGTGCGCCGATTTATACTGGTCATATTTTTTACAAAGCGGGTAAAGCAATACAATCACTCCCAGCCATACTCCATAGACTATCAGCAACCCATTTCCTTCTCCCGGGGCCACATACATAAAAGGAAAACGTTCCCCAACATTTTTCGCTTCGGCAAAGGAATGTCCCCTGGCAAAAAAGAAAACAGCCGCCACAATATGGATCAGGTAAAGATGAAGGATATAATAAAAGAAAGCCGTCCTGCCGAATATTACCATCACATTCGTGAAACGGTTCTTAACCGATTCAACCAGGGCGGTTAATACAAGGGCCGGACCAATGGTAATACAGAGATAGAGCAGGGAGGGGGGATATTTAGTCACTTTGATAAAAGAAAGAAAAGTATAGAAGGGGCTGACCTGTTTTGTCCAGGGCACCGGATCTCCATAAAGATTACTGAAACGGAGCAAGACAAAGAGCAGGATCAATCCAAATCCGGTTCCCAGCAATATCTTCTTTCTGGCTGCTGCCGTGAACTGGGGAGAGAATAAAATGCCGGCACAATAACCCAGCATCATGAGTCCGGTCCAGGCAACAAAGGGATAAACCAACATCACGACCTTATTGCCGCTGAGAGGATAGATTTTAAATACTCCATGGTGTAAAAAGTCCCACCAGAAACCAGCCTCAAAACCTGGTTTTGATTCGGGGATATCCAGCAGGTTGTGTCCCGCTACGATCAGTATACCCAGGATCAAAATGATTCGGTAAGGGAGCTTGGCTAAAACCAGCAGCCCAAGGATAAACATACTGATCCCGATGGCCCATATCACCTGGAAGGGAATGATATTGAAATTGGTATTGAAAGTCCAGGCAAAAGCGATAATGGTCCATTCGGCAATGATCAGCCAAAGTCCTCTTTTCAATAAAAAAATACCCAGTTCCTTTTTGCTTTTACGAAGGCTTTGCAGGTACACAGAAGTGCCAGACAGAAAGACAAAGATGGGTGCACAGAAATGGGTGATCCACCGGGTAAAATAAAGCGCCGGTGATGTAGTCGCCAGGTTCAGTGGATCATCGGTATTGGCACTGACATGAACATAATCACGCACATGGTCCAGCGCCATGATCACCATAGCCAGCCCGCGGATGATATCGATGGATTCGATGCGTTTGGAGGGAGAGAGAGATTGCTGCATGGTTTTTGTTTTACAGGACTTAGGTCCGTTGTATAAGATTTGTTCATCCAGGCATCTGTCTTGAAAATATCATTAATAACTGACTGATGGCGATTTTTTTTACTTGCAACGGATTGAAATCCGTAGTTACAAGATGAACCCGAGGCTAAGCCTCTGCGTTGCTGCACAGGATAGAAATATACCGGAAAAATGTCCGCCATGCGGATGATTCTTTCGGCTACATATGAGCCTGTACATTCAAAAAGCTTACTTTCTTAGTTTGTCATAAGGCAGAGCCATCGGCTCGGTTTTTATTTTGTAACACCGGACTTTAGTCCGGTGTAAAGACAGAGCGCCATCGGCACGGCGCATTTCAAATGGGCCTTTCTTCTCATTTTTACCTGCAACGGGTTGAAACCCGTTGTTACAAGATGAACCCGAGGCTACCGAATGTTCCGGCGGTATTTCTTTGTGATAGCGTGTGCATGTATTCCCCTCAATTTATTTTTAATCAAGTTTGTACTCTTTCTTAATCATTTCGATAAGGGCCTTTGCCTTGCCTTCAAGGGCAATCGCATTCCGGGTATAAAACTTCAAAGTAGTGGAATAATAATGATAGTTCAGGGAGACGGTGTTGATGTCTTTTGCCTCGTTGGAAAGAAGGGTGGGTTTTACCAATGGTTTGCTGATATTAGTGCGCTGGCCACCCGCACCATTTGCAGCGATAATTTTTAAGTTATTCAGCATTTGCTGAAAAACATAGCTGTCAAACAACAGGGCATTGTCTTTGTGAACTTCATCCATCTTCAAACGCAGCAGATCAATTTGATTGTTCAGCCACTGAAAGGAGGCATAATAGGTGCCGATACTATCCAGCAAGGACTTATTTTTTATATAGCGGAGTAATCCGGCAGCCTTCAACTGTTCAAATGACTTTGAATTGGTATAGTAATAGCCAAGATTGGCTGTAACAATCCGGGCGGTATAATAAACCTCGGTGGTATTGGTAATATCCGAATGTAATAACTCCACCAGGGAGTCAGCCATCTTCGCACCAAAACTATTGCGGTCTGTTACGGAATCAAAAAGAATAATATCTGACTGAAGATCGGATAACATAGAGTTCAGCTGTGTCTTCACTTCTTTTTTGTGAAGGATGGTTTCCCGGGTATTTTCGGCATAAAATCCCAGTGAAACGGCCAGGAACAGCATCAGGAATTCCCAGAAATAATGGGTCCATTTTTTGCGGGCGGTATGGCTGTGTGCGTGTACTTCCATCTATAGATATTTTGAATGATAAATAATAAATTTTAAATTCCTTTCAGTAAGCGGATTTACTTAAAATGGTATTCATTCTTTATTTCCTGCATCAATGTAATCGCAGCTTCCCTTGCCCAGCGTAAAAAAGCATTGTACACTTTCATGGTATATTCCTTCATGGCGACGTCATTGTAGAACAGTTTCAGCTCTGCAGGATTACTGTTTAACAGGGTCAGGGCCTGATTACTAAATATATTTTCATTCTGACGCAGCGTGAAATCCGTTGTTAATTCACTAAAAGTGGTTTCTTTTGAAAGTAACTGATCGAAAGGTTCGTAGTAAAAAAAACGGGCACTGGAGATGCTGAATCGTTCATTGGATCTTCTTAGTTTTTCCTCCTGTTCCTCACAGGCAGAGATTTTACGTTCATAATAATCACTGATGGATGAAGCCAGTGCATCATTTTTGATCAGACGAAAACTTCCGGAATTTTTTAATTGTGTGATCGCGGCCCTGTTGAATACAACAGTATTCATGTTGCCACATTTCAACCATAATTCATAGAGCCGGTTCCCGTTTATCTGCCCTTTGGTCGCCAGACTGATTTCGACTCTGAAGGAATCCAGTTGCCTGCCACGGGCTTCATTGACTGCCAGGTTCCGGTTATAGCGTGTGGTGTCATACTTCAGGTTTTCAATCATATCATACATATACTTTCTGGCCCGCTCTTTTTCAATTTTATGTTCCAGCTGGTACTCGGCGAGGAATCCGCAGAATACGGCCAGGAACAACATCAAAAACTCCCAGAAATAGTGGGTCCATTTTTTGCGGGCGGTATGGGCGTGGTGGTGTACTTCCATAATTTATTTTATTTAAAATGGTACTCTTTTTTGATCATTTGGATCAGGTTAGTAGCCATTTTCAGTAATTCTATGTTGGTGTGATAGCGGTATTTATTGATCTGTTTATAATATTCCAGCCGGTTAAAATATTCAAACAGGACTTCTTCTTTTCCTTCTCTGATTTTAATGATATCGGGGTTTTTTAGTGCAGCCGAATCCAATGTGCTGGTATTGCCAAATTTTGAATAGTTATAGAGCGAAGAATTAATCAGCTGATCCTGCAAAAAATTAAGATTTTGCCATATCACATTCGATTGCATTTCCTGGTCATGAAGCACACTGCGGATCGATGCCTCATAGTCGATCAGCGAGTCAGACAGAAGGGTATTACGTATCAGCCGGAAATTTCCGGAATTTTTTAATTGAACAATTGTTCTGTCATGGTAAGCAAAGTTTTCATAGGCCCGCATATACCGGGCACATTTGTATAAAAGCAGATCATTTCTCTGGCTGGCGGGCTTTTGAATCTCCTGGCGTAATGTGTCAATCTTTTCCAGATAGTCTTTCCAAAATGGGATATCAGCGGACAAATCAACGGTATCTTTTTTTAGATCTTCCAGTAAAGAAGCAGCGTATTTTTTTTCCCGCTGATGTTCTACAAAATGTTCCCGTTGATTCTCTGCCAGAAATCCACAGAATACTGCAAGGAACAGCATCAGGAATTCCCAGAAATAATGGGTCCATTTCTTACGGGCAGTATGTGCATGGTGGTGTACTTCCATAATCAGTTATTTAAAATGATAATCTTCTTTCAGCATTTCTATTATCTCCACTGCCATTTGCATAGCTTCAGGATAAAGCTCATCAACATATCTTTTATTTCTCCATTTCCGGTCCATCAGATTATTCAGGTACTCTTCCATTACTCCTGTGCTTCCGGCTTTTAAAGAAAGTTGCTGCGTCATCAGACTATCCATCCTGCTTTCGGGTACATGCCCTTTCATTTCTGCTGAGATCGACACAGGTGCGAAGTATTCATAATACCTGGCCGCCAATAACCGGTCTCGGATTTCAATAATCCTGTCCCGGTGCAAATGGTCTGCATCATTATTGCTACCTATCTGGTTCTGGAGCGAGTAGTACTTATTTATTTTCCTGACCAGCTCTTTATTTTTGAAATACCGGAGATTGCCTGATTGAATAAGTTGGGTAAGGGTGGATCTGTTCCAGTCAATAGCATAGGCATTGCTGGTAAACCGGCTGTAATAATAAAATACACCAGGCACTGTTGATTGATCAATACTTCGCTGGCCATTTGAAACACAACTGTCAAATGCTTTGATCATAAACGTATTCTGCGCTATTCCGCCGCTTATTTCGGTTGTATCTTCTTTCATATCACTCAGCAGGCTTTTCGCATATTCCTTTGCCCGATGCGCCTCTACATAATGTTCCCGCTGGTTCTCCGCTAAGAAACCACAGAACACAGCAAGAAACAACATCAAAAACTCCCAGAAATAATGGGTCCATTTTTT
>ERZ795044.5659-NODE-5659-length-10088-cov-3.680754_pt1 | contig 10088 bp, 7 predicted proteins | sample MGYA00375128_ERZ795044 | MGnify/ENA primary metagenome ERZ795044 (study PRJEB30173, sample SAMN05720213) | anaerobic digester metagenome | isolation source: active sludge of municipal wastewater-treating anaerobic digesters | place: USA | collected 2014-12-22 ... | reverse complement strand
CGGCTGGTATCCGGCCCAAAAAGCCGCCAAGCTCGACCCGATCGAGGCCTTGCGGTACCAATAAAACGTTGGCCGCATCGGTCCCTTGCCGGTGATCCGCGAGGGAGATTTAATGACGGCTGACGGGCCTTCGGTAACCCGCCGTCGCCTATTCGACAGTGTATTCGGATGCCTGGCGAGCAGCGCCCCTAAGCCGCGAAAGTCAGGCAGGCCGTACAGGCGCCTTCCCAGGAGGCGGAGCAGCCAAATCTGGTATTGCCGGGTTATGCCAAAGGGGGGCGATGAGCTGTCCTTTGGACACTTACCCGGAAATCCATCGCGTGGCCGCGGTGGTCAGTTTGGCGGGTGTGATTGGCGGATCTCCGCTGGCCCATGACACCAGTGCCGATCAACTCAAGCTGCTGCGGAATTTTCCCGGAGTCAAGTACGAGCCGCTTGATGGTGGTGCAGTTCACGACATCCTGCCCGAACCGCGGAAGGCCTAGCTAGCCAAGCATGCTGTCTGCCCTTGATAGTCGCAATGATAGCCAGGTCTCTTCTACGATCAGTTCCTGCCGGGCAGTACGCTGCTTGCTTATCTGAACGCCGATCACTGGGCGGTTGCCGTGGCGATGGCGCGAACGCATGATGTGATTGACGCACCTCTGGTGGATCAGAATGCCTATCCGCGCGAAGCGCTCTACGAGGGGCTATTGAGATTCATTGAAGAGGATCTCGGACAAGCCACAAGGGCTTTACGGTACACCTTCATTCGTCAGGCGAGCGTAACAGCAAGAATCGCCAAAGCGCCGAGCACTACTGCGATGCGCACAAGGTAACCTTGAAGCAAACGCCTTCGAGCTTGCTGGCGGGTCCGGCAACTGCCTTGCCGCCGTGTTGGCGGGCAATTGCTTGAACGATCGCCAAACCCAAACCATTGCCCTCTCTTGAGTTTTCGGGGAGCTGATAGAAGCGCTCGAATACGCGTTCATACTCCGCTTCCGGGATGCCGATGCCGCTGTCTTCGACGGAGATCCAGGCATTTTCGGCGTCCTGTCCGCAGCTTACGGTGATGGATCCACCCGCTGGTGTATGGCGAATGGCGTTATCGAGGAGATTGCCGAGCATTTCCTGCAAGAGCAATGCGTTGCCATGTGCAAACGCTGGCGATAGTTCAAAGCCGAGATCGATTTGTTTGCGAATGGCTACCGGGAGCCAAGTTTCGGCTACTTGTCGCACCACGTCTTCCAGTGCGATATCGGCATAAGTTTGTGCGGGTGTCGGTTCGGCGCGGGCCAGGGCAAGCATCTGGTCGATCAGATGCGATAGCCGGTGCGTGGCTGACAGGATGCCGTCGAGTTTTTTGCTGGCTTCCAGCGGAGATTCGCAGGAAGCCGCTTCGACTTGCGCCTGAAGCGCCGCAATGGGATTGCGCAGCTGATGGGCTGCATCGGAAACGAAATTTCGCTGGCTGGACAGCGAATGCTCCAGTCGGCGCAGGAGCTCGTTGATCTCCGTAACCACCGGCTGCATTTCCTCGGGTACCTCCACCTGAACCGGGCTAAGGTCAGTTTGCGAGCGCGCTGCCAACTCGTTGCGAAGATTTGATAATGGTGTCAGGCCCGAGCGAACCCCAAACCACACGACAACGATGCAGGCTATGGTCAATAGCAGTTCGGGCAACAGCATGCCAAGGAGGATTTCCCGCACCAGCGCATTGCGCTTGACGAGCGTTTCGCCAGCCAGCACGGTAAATGTCTGGTTGGCCAGTTCCAGTTGAAATGCGGCAACCCGAATGGGTTCGGTTTTCAGAAAACCATCAAAATAGTAGCGGACCTCGCTGCCAGGCAGTCGCGGACTGTCGACTGCCGGCATCGGCAGTCCGGGTTCGCCATCGATCACCTCGCCATCGGGGCCGCGAACGGCGTAAAACACGCGGTCAAATTTGTCGGTCAGCAAGACTGCGCGAGCTTGTGGTGTCAGTGGCAATTGCGGTTTGCCATCAACGACCTTCAACTGGTCAGCGATGGCCAATGTGGTATCCAGAAGGGCACGATCATAGGCTTTCGTTGCACTCCGCCATGCCACCCAGTAGGCCGTGGCCGCCCCGCACAGGAGCAGGGCAAGCATGGTGGGCAGCAGTCTGCGCAACAGCTGAAAGCGGAGGCTAGTTTGCTGCATCATTGCCTTCGGAGGGCTTTTCCAGGAAGTAACCGAGACCACGCACCGTCCGTATCGTGACGCCTGCCGGTTCAAGTTTTACACGCAGTCGCGAAATGAATTTTTCGATGGCATTTGGCGTGATCTCGTCATCCCACGTATAGATCGCCTGTGTGATCTGGTCCTTATTGACAATCCGATTGACGCGGCTGGCAAGAAACTCGACTGCCGCCCATTCGCGAGCGCTCAATTCAAGTGCCTGCTCGCCTAGCCAGGCACGCTTGCCGTCGGTGTCGAGCTTTAATCGGCCGAGCATGACGAATGGTTCATGGGTGGCCTGTGTTCGGCGAATCAGGGCCCGCATCCTCGCTTCCAGTTCCACCAGCGCCACCGGTTTGACCACATAGTCGTCGGCACCAAGATTGAGCAGCAGTACACGTTCTTCAAGATCCATGCGTGCTGACAGGACAAGAACGGGCATGGTCTGCTTACGTTTGCGCAGCCGCTCCACGACCTTGCGGCCATCAAGCCCCGGCAGCCCGAGATCCAGAATGACAAAATCGAATGACCCGGATTCGAGCAGCCGATCCGCAATTAATCCATCGCTGGCCAGTTCGACCTGGTAGCCGGTTTGACTCAGCGAACGGGCCAGTCCGTCAGCGAGCAGGGCGTCATCTTCAACGAGCAATATATGCATGGGCGTGGTCAGTCATTCGTCAGGCTAACTCCATAAGATATCACTCCCCATTCAACGATTCATCAATGCGCCGCCTACTGCTTTCAATAATATTGTTTCCATTGTTGTGCCATGCCCAAGGCTCGGTGGCACTATCGCTGAAAGATGCAGAAACGCTCTGGCAACAACATAGCCACGAACTTCTACTGGCTCAGGCAGCAGTGACATCGGCCGCAGCCGACGTCAGCGTGGCCGGGCAGCGGGTCAATCCAGATGTCTCGATCAATGTGCTCTCAATCAGTCCGTGGTCAGGCTATGGCGCCGGTGGCTGGAGTGAAAAAAAACTGGATACCGTCTTGCGTATCGATCAGCTTGTCGAGCGAGGCGGCAAGCGCGATCTGAGGGTAAGAGGTGCTGAATCGAGGCTGGCCGCGAGTCGCTTTGATCTGGACGACACCGCACGACAGCAACTTGGTGTGCTCCGCTACGCCTATTACAACCTGCGCCTGGCTCAGGAAAAACTGATGCTGGCACGGGAGACCGCCGAGCTTTATGGCAAAAGCGCTGACGCTGGGAGACTTAGGCAGAAAGTCGGGGATATTGCGCCCGTCGACGTTTCCCGGTTGCAGATTGACAAGGCACGGGCGGATAGTGATGTGCGGCAAACGCAGACCGAACTGGAGCAGGCGCAACAGGCGCTGGCTTATCTGATTGGGCGGGAGCCGGATGCCCGTCAACTCGTTGCCGCTGACGACTGGCCTGCACTGGAAGAGACAGCGTTGAACCCGGTGCCTCTCGGACAACGTCCGGATCTGGAAGCTGCCCAGAAGCGAGTCCGCGCAGCAGAAGCCGATCGTGATCTGGCGCGCGCAAAAAAAAGCCGTGACGTGACCATCGGGTTCCAGATGGAGCATAACCTCCAGAATTCGCCCACCGACAGTATCGGCTTTGGCCTGAGTGTTCCGCTCTTCATCTGGCACGAATATGAGGGTGATATTGCCCGTGCCGAGGCTGATGTTGATGTCGCTCGCCTGCAGTATCAACAGCAGCAGGCACAAGCCAGCGGACAGGTGACACTGGCCAGGAATATGCTGCTCTCGGCACGCGATCGCTACAAACGCCTTGAAAGCGGCATGCTCAACGATGCTGAACGCGTTGCCAAGGCAGCAGAGCTGGCCTACAGCAAAGGTGCGATGGGTTTGATGGATCTCCTGGATGCTCGCCGCACGCTGCGCCAGATTCAGATTGAAGCGGCCAGTGCCCGTGCTGATTACGCCAAGGCGTTGTCGGACTGGGAAATCCAGGCCGAATTCAGGAAACTAAAATGAAGCTGACATTTGTTCTGCCCACTATCCTGCTGGTGCTTGCCGGCTGTTCAGCCGAGCCTGAGGCTGCCAAGGAACCCAGCATCAAGGTAAATGGCGAAATTGCTACGCTGGCCGAGCCCGACAAGGCTACATTCCTCAAGCTGGCCACCGTGGAAGCTGACCAGGGCGGCATGCTCCGGTTGCCTGGGCGTCTGGTCTGGAACGAGGAAAAGACTGTTCGTGTATTTCCCCAATTAGCTGGTCGCGTACTGAGTATTGCGGTCGACGTTGGAAATACGGTCAAAAGCAATCAACCCCTGGCCGTCTTGAGTTCGCCTGATTATGGTCAGGCGCTGGCCGATGCACGCAAGGCCAGGGCAGATGCCCAAGTCGCGGCGCAGGCGCTGGAGCGCAGCCGCCAGTTGCGCGAAGCCGGTGTCGTTGCAGAGAAGGACTGGCAACTGGCGGAAGCAACCTCGGTGGCCGCCAAGGCTGAGGCTCAGCGCGCCAGTCGGCGTCTCGCGGGTTTGGGGGGTGATGGGGACGGGACCTATGTGCTGCGTAGTCCGCTGGCAGGTGTGGTGGTTGAGCGCAATGTGAATCCGGGCATGGAATTTCGGCCAGATCAGGCAACATCCCCCTTGTTCGTGGTCACTGACCCGGCCAGCCTGTGGATACAGATTGATGCCGGGGAGGCCGATCTGGGGAAACTCAAATCCGGCCAGCCATTGCTGGTTGAGTCCAGGCAGTATCCCGGGGAGCGTTTCAACGGTGTCATCCGCCATATTGCCGACTTTGTCGATCCAGCGACCCGAACCATCAAGGTACGTGGTGAGGTACCTAATGCCGATCGTCGCCTGAAGGGAGAAATGTTCGTCAATGCGTTGGTCGAGTTGCCAGCCTCGCAGGCATTGCGGGTACCGGCCTCGGCTGTCTTCCTGCTGGGCGAGAAGCGTTTTGTTTTTGTTGAGGAGGCGCCAGGACGCTATCGTCGTCAACTGGTTCAGGCGGCAAGTGAGCGCGAAGGATGGGTCGATCTGCTGGCGGGCGTGAAGGCGGGTGACAGGGTGGTCACTGAAGGCAACCTCAATTTGCTCAAGTTCTTCAAGCCGGTTGTCGCAGAAAATCAGGCGGTTAAATGATCAAGCGCATTGTTCATTTCGCGCTTAACCAGCCGCTGTTCATACTTTTGGGGCTGGTGCTGTTTATTGGTGCCGGGATCGCCGCCTTCCGGTCATTGCCGATCGAAGCCTTTCCGGATGTCACCGATACCCAGGTGACGGTCATTTCGCTTTACCCCGGACGGGCGCCTGAAGAGGTCGAGAAGCAAGTGACCATACCTCTCGAGATTGCACTCTCCGGGGTGCCGAATTCGATCCGGATGTTTTCACATACACAATTCGGACTCTCTTTTATCGTCATTACCTTTGACGAAAAGCCCAGCTTGTTCATGGCTCGTCAGTTGGTCGAAGAACGCTTGCGCGGACTGGATCTACCATCTGGCGTTGAGCCTGAGCTTGCTCCGCCGGCGACGGCTACCGGTGAGATCTTCCGTTACCGGCTTGATGCGCCGGGTCTGAAACCGAGTGAAATTCGAGCCATTCAGGATTGGACCGTTTCCCGTCAGATCAAGCAGGTCCCGGGAATCGCCGATGTTGTCTCGCTGGGCGGCCCGATACGGCAGTATGAGGTCCACCCGAATCTGGCCAAACTGCGAGATTTCAAGCTGACTATCGGTCAGTTGTTCAATGCCTTGCAACGAGCCAATGCCAATGCCGGTGGCGGATCGGTAGCGCAAGGACGTCAACAGTTCCTGATCCGTTCTCTCGGGTTGCTGAAATCTTCGGCCGACATCAGTCAGGTCGTGGTTGCCGAAAACAACGGCACGCCGGTTCTGGTCAGGGATGTTGCCGAGGTCGTCGAGGCCCGCGTGCCGGAACAGGGTATCGTCGGCATCAGTGACGCCAGTGGTGATCAGGACGATGTCGTGTCCGGCATCGTGCTGTTGCGAAAGGATGAAAATCCATCCATGGCGCTTGACGCACTGAAGGCCAAGGTGGATGCACTCAACGCTGGCGGCTTGCCACCGGGGGTGCAAATTATTCCGTTTTACGACCGTTCCTGGCTGATCAGCAAGACGCTGAAAACCGTTTTCAGCAATTTGCTTGAGGGAGCTTTGCTTGTCACGCTGGTACTTTACCTTTTCCTCGCTGATTTTCGGGCGGCGGGTATTGTCGCGTCCATTATTCCCCTGGCCTTGCTCGGCACATTCATCGGATTGTCCTTGGTCGGTATTCCCGCCAACCTGCTCTCTCTGGGGGCCATGGACTTTGGCATCATTGTTGATGGTGCGGTAATTGTTATCGAAAATATATTCCGACGTCTTGGCGAGTCTCATCGTGATGGTGGTCGCAAACCGCAGTCGCGAACCATTCAGGAGGCCGTAGTCGAAATAGGGCGGCCAACCGTGTTTTCGATGGTCATCATCATGGTGGCCCATCTGCCGATCTTCACCATGCAGCGGCACGAAGGAAAAATTTTCGCACCGATGGCGTACTCGGTGGTCGCCGCGCTGATTACATCGCTGATCCTTTCGCTGACACTGGTTCCTTTTCTCTCGAAAATTGCCTTCAAGAATCACGTGCCGCACGACGAAACGAAGTTGATGCACTGGTTCATGGAAAAGTATGAGCCGGCACTGAAATGGGTGCTCGCCAACGCACGGCGCGTGCTGGTGGTTGCCCTGGCTGCGCTGGCCATGACGGCCGCGGTGGTGCCGCAGTTGGGGACCGAGTTCTTGCCCGAACTGAACGAAGGCTCGATCTGGATCAACATCACATTGCCAACGTCGGTGTCGGTCGATGAAGCCAAAGGCGAATTGCACAAGTTGCGCCGAATCATTGCTGATTTCCCCGAAGTGAATGCGGCGATTTCCAAAGCGGGGCGACCAGAGGATGGCACTGATCCTAAGAACATCAACATGACCGAAATGCTGGTCGACCTGAAGCCGGAAAGTGCCTGGCGCAAAGGGATGACCAAGGATCAACTGATCCGCGAGATGGAGGACAAGCTGAACGATGTGCCAGGCATCGAGCCAAGCTTCAGTCAGCCGGTGCGCGATCAGATTCTCGAATCCATTTCGCAGATCGACGGCCAGATTGTCATCAAGCTGTTCGGCGACGATACGGCGACGCTGAAGCGCTATGCCAATCAACTGCTCGACAAGATTGGCAACGTGCCGGGCGTTCTCCGTGCGTTCATTGACCGCGATGGCGACTTGCCGCAATACCGGCTCGAAATTGACCGTGCCGCCGCCGCCCGCTACGGGTTAAATGTCATGGACGTGCAGGATGTCGTTGAAACGGCCATGGCCGGCAAGGCAGCGACCGAGTTGTGGGAAGGTGACCGCCATTTCAGTGTGGTTCTGCGCCTCGACGAACCCTCAAGGCAACTCGACAAGCTCAAGGATGTCCTGGTGCCGACACCGTCAGGTGCCCAGGTGCCGCTCTCCAGTCTGGTGGATTTCAAGCTGAGCAGTGGCGCCATGAACATTGCCCGCGAATCCGGCCAGCGGGTAGTTGCCATCGGTGTTTTCATCCGTGATCGCGACATGGGGAGCGTTGTTGCCGACATGCAGACCCATGCCAGGTATCTCAAGTTGCCGCCGGGTTACTCGATCGCATGGTCCGGTGAATTCGAGAACCAGGAACGTGCCATGAAGCGACTGATGCTGGTTGTTCCGCTATCCATTCTGGTGATCTTCGTGCTGCTCTTTGATGCCTTCGAGTCCTTCAAGGATGCCTTGATTATCATCTGCAATATTCCCTTCGCCTTGATTGGCGGTATCTTTGCCTTGCTGCTTTCGGGGATTCCCTTGTCGGTGTCGGCGGCCATTGGATTTATCGCGCTATTCGGACAGGCTGTGCTGAACGGGGTGGTCATGGTCAGCTATATCAATCAGTTGAAGCTTCAGGGAATGGACACCTATCAGTCGGTTTTCCAGGGAGCCCTGTCGCGCTTGCGCACGGTGTTGATGACGGCGTTGCTGGCCATGCTGGGCCTGTTGCCGATGGCGCTGTCGCATGGCATCGGTTCGGAGACCCAGCGACCCTTGGCGCTGGTCGTGATCGGCGGCCTGATTTCGGCGACCTTGCTGACCTTGTTTGTATTGCCGGCGCTCTATTATTTCGTGGCAACGCATCCCCGGTTAGCCAAGGCATTGCATTGACGGGGTGAAAAAAGGTGCGGGTCATCACCATTCTCCTGGCGTTATATGTTCCAGCAGTTGCTTGGGGCGACGATCTGCCCACGGGGAAGCTCAGTGATGACGATGTTGCGGTTGAATATCGGGATGGCACCTATTTCAGCAGTCTGAGCCTGCGTGTCGTTGCTCAGCCGGCACAGGTACTGGAAGTGTTGACCGATTTCGAACACATGGCTGATTTCGTGCCGAATCTGATTGCCAGCCGGGTTGTGTCGCGATCAGGCAATGTTTATCGCATTCATCAGCAGGGAAACGCCGTTTTCGGACCCTTTTCCTTCCCGTTTGAATCGGAACGACGGATTGAATGGTTTCCGGAAGGGCGGCTGGTGGCTCAGGCCTTGTCTGGTTCGACCAAATACATGCGGAGTGAACTGCGCTATCAGGGGGGCGCCGGGGGAACGCGCATCGACTACCGAATGGAGGTGATTCCCGATCGCTGGATTCCTTCTGGTGTGGGGGTCAATCTGATGCGTCACGAACTGGCCGAACAATTCTCGGCCCTGGCGCGTGAAATTGCTCGCCGCCAAAATCTCCGGCAGCACACCCAACACTGATCCTGCCCGGAGCGGTATCCGCCCGAGCAGGGAGTCTGGACATCAAATCACCAGCTGCGTGCCCAGTTCGACCACGCGGTTGGTCGGAATGTGGAAGAAGTCGCTGGCGCTGGTCGCGTTCTTTGACATCACGGCGAACAGACGGGCGCGGATGGGCGACATGCCACGGGCCATCGATGGGACTATGGTTTCGCGTGACAGATAGAAGGTTGTTTCCATCATGTCAAAACGCTCGCCATGCCCTTTGCAGAGTTCCAGGGCGCCTGGAATGTCGGGGCTTTCCATGAAACCGTAGCGGATGATCAGGCGCATGAAGCCCTTCTGCATGCGGTGGAGGTAGATGCGCTCCATGTCGTTGACGGTCGGTGTATCGGTGGTTTGCACGGTGACCAGCACGACGCGTTCATGGAGCACCTGATTATGTTTCAGGTTGTGCAGCAGGGCCGGAGGGACGCCGTCCTTGGCGCTGGTCATGAAGATGGCTGTGCCATAAATGCGATGCACATCGTCGATTGACTGCAGAAAGTCGCTCATCGGAATGCTCTGCTTGGCCATCTCTTCGGAGACCATGCGCCGCCCGCGCCGCCAGGTGGTGAGCACGGTAAATGAGACAAGCCCCATGGCCAGCGGGAACCAGCCACCCTCGGGGATCTTGATGACATTGGCGCCAAAGAAGGCGATATCCACCAGCAACAGTGAGCCGGCGACGATTGCCACGACCAACTTGTTCCATTTCCACATCAGGACCATGACAAACGCGACGAGGATGGTGTCGATCAGCATCGTGCCGGTGACGGCAATACCGTAGGCGGCGGCAAGGTTGGAGGAGTTCTTGAAGCCGAGCACCAGCGCGACCACGGCGAGAAAAAGCGACCAGTTGGTAAAGGGCACGTAGATCTGACCTTCTTCCATGCCGGAAGTGTGAATGATCTGCATGCGTGGCAGCAGGCCCATCTGAATGGACTGGCGGGCGACCGAAAAGGCGCCGGAAATGACGGCTTGCGAGGCAATGACGGTGGCTGCAGTGGCCAGGACGACCATCGGGATCAAGGCCCAATCAGGAGCGAGGTGGTAGAAAGGGCTGGCGATGGCTTGCGGTTCGACCAGCAGCAAGGCGAAGTCGTAGCGAGTCATCGTACGGGTTGGGT
>ERZ795044.5658-NODE-5658-length-10088-cov-6.174624_pt1 | contig 10088 bp, 11 predicted proteins | sample MGYA00375128_ERZ795044 | MGnify/ENA primary metagenome ERZ795044 (study PRJEB30173, sample SAMN05720213) | anaerobic digester metagenome | isolation source: active sludge of municipal wastewater-treating anaerobic digesters | place: USA | collected 2014-12-22 ... | reverse complement strand
CGTTGGTGAAGATCCGGAACTCGCGGGCCACGCGCATGTCGTAGCCGTAGGAACTCACGCCGTACGAGATGACCCCCGACCGCACCTGGCTCGATTCATACGGTTCGATCATCCCGTGCTTCGTGGCCATCTCCGTGATCCACCGATCGTTCTGAATCGACATGCAGGAACGCTCCCAGGAGTGTGAGGGACGTATGGGGCCATCGCCGTTCGCGTTAGGACCGCACGGTGCGAACGCGCGTGGGAAAGCTAACGCGCGCGAGTGGCCGAGGGGATGCGTCGATACTTCGGCCACGGGCCTGTCGCCACCTGGCGGCGTCCGCGGAGCGGCGCCACGCGGGGAGCCGCGACGCTCGGCGAGCGGCGGCGCGCGGGAACGGTGAACGGGCGCGCGTGACGAGGGGCGCGGGGGGGAGTCGAGCCGGAATATCGGTACAAGCCTCGAACCGCCTCAACTCGCTCGCATTCTTCGCGTTACGTCCGTTGACACCCTCCTACCTTGTCGGGTAGGTTACCCGCGCTGAACACGTGAAATGTTTCACGAACTTCGGAGCACGTTGGGAGCGTCATGGATCGAACGTACCTGCCCGTCCTGCTGCTGCTCGGCTTCGTTCTGGTGAACGCCGTCCTGATCATCGCGTTGTCGACGCTGGTCATCCGGCGTCGCCCGACGCCGGTGAAGGACACCCCGTACGAATCCGGCATTCCTCCGTTGGGGGACGCGCGGGAGCGCTTCTCGGTGAAGTTCTACATGGTCGCGATGTTGTTCATCATCTTCGACATCGAAACCGTCTTCATGATCCCGTGGGGGGTCTACTACCGCCAGCTGTCGTGCAAGGTGGCGTTGGTCGGGAGTGCGTGCCCGGCCGGAAACATCTCGTTCTTCGGACTCGGGGAGATGCTGGTCTTCATGGCGATCCTCGTGGTCGGCTTCGTCTACGTCTGGAAGAAGGGAGCGCTGCAATGGGACTAGCCCCTCGTCCTGAGCCGAGCGTCGTCTCCTATGATCCGCAGTCGCAGGAAGGGTGGATCACGACCCGTCTCGACATGCTGGTGAATTGGGGCCGTGCGAATTCGCTGTGGCCGATGCCGTTCGGGACCGCCTGCTGCGCCATCGAGTTCATGGCGTCGGCCGCGTCGCGCTTCGACCTCGCGCGCTTCGGGATGGAGCGGATGTCATTCTCGCCGCGCCAGGCCGATGTGCTGATCTGTGCCGGCCGCGTCCCGTTCAAGCTGGCCCCGGTCATCCGGCGCATCTATCAGCAGATGCCGCAGCCCAAGTGGGTGATCTCGATGGGGGCCTGCGCCTCGTCGGGCGGGATGTTCGACACGTACGCGGTGACGCAGGGGATCGATACGATCATCCCGGTCGACGTGTACGTGCCGGGGTGCCCGCCGCGTCCCGAGGGGCTGATGTACGGCATCATGATGCTGCAGGAGAAGGTGAAGCGCGAGCGCATGAGCAACGAGTCGCTGCGCGATGAGCTCGAACCCGATCCGTCGAGCAACCTGTACATCCCGCCGTCGGTCATCGACGAACTGTCGGAGCCGTTCGGCAACTCGGTTCATCAAACCCGGTCCGGGCTGTGAGCGCACCCTTCACGATCATCCACGCCGGGCAGGCGACTCCCGGCGCCCCAGCGCCGCGCACCCCAACCGCGCTGGCGCATCGCGGCGGCGCGGCCAACCCGAGCGTCGAAACGCTCAAGGCGCGCTTTCCGCAGTTCTTCGTTCGCGCCGAGGTCATCTGGGGCGAGACGACGGTCTACATCGCCCCTGCGGGAGCGCTGGAGGTCGTGCGTTGGCTGCACGACGACGCCAGCGAGCAGTACGACTATCTCGTCGACGTGACGGCGGTCGAGTATCGCGACATGGAGCAACCGATCGAGGTCGTGTGGCACCTGCGCTCGATCCCGTATCGGCGCTTCCTTCGCGTGAAGGCGCAGCTCCCCAAGGGCGAGCCGCTGCGGGTGCCGAGCGTGTACCCGGTGTACAAGGGGGCCGATTGGCTCGAGCGCGAGTGCTACGACATGTTCGGCATCGTCTTCGAGGGGCACCCTGACCTGCGCCGCATCCTGATGTGGGAGCAGTATCGCGAAGGGTTCCCGCTGCGGAAGGACTTCCCGCTGCGTGGGCGTTTCTCGCGCGCGGAGCAGCTGCGCCAGGCGCTCTCGGCCAATCCCGAGGCCAAGTACTCGATGGAAGAGCTCACCATCGCCGACGCGTTCGAGGACCTGCCCAGCGAGATGCGGCAGCGCCTGAGCGGCGGCGAACGGACGGGAGAGTAGCCGTGGCCACGAAGCGAACGATCGAAGTCGCGCTCTCGACCAGCGGGTTGGACCGGGAAGGGCGCCCACAGCGCGTCCCGCTCGTGGTGAACGAGGCGGGGCAGGTGACGACGATGGAGGCCCCGCCGGCGCTGGAGCCGGAACTCGAGGGCGAGCACATGCTGATCAACATCGGGCCGCAGCACCCCGCCACGCACGGCGTGTTGCGGCTGGTGCTCGAGCTCGATGGCGAGACGGTGGTGCGCTGCATCCCGCACATCGGCTACCTGCACTGCGGCTTCGAGAAGATCGGCGAGTATCGCCAGTACAACCAGATCATCCCCTGGACCGACCGCGAGGACTACCTCAACTCGCCGGGGAACAACATCGCCTTCGCGTTAGGTGCGGAGCGGCTGTTCGGCGTGGAGATCACCGAGCGCTGCACGGTACTGCGGATCATCGCGCTGGAGCTGTCGCGGATCATCTCGCACCTCGTGTGGGTCGGGACGACGTGCATCGACATCGGGGCGTTCACGCCATTCCTGTGGGCCTTCCAGGAGCGCGAGAACATCTACAACCTGCTCGAGGGGTGGGTCGGGGCGCGCCTCACGACGAGCATCTCGCGGGTGGGCGGGATGGCGGCCGACATTCCCGATGGCTGGCTCGACGGGCTCAAGGGCTTCCTAAAGACCTTCCCCAAGACGGTCGCCGAAGTCGACAAGATGATCACGCGCCACGGCATCTGGGTGGGGCGCACGATCGGGTTAGGGGTCATGACGCCGCAGGAGGCGCTGAACTACGGACTGTCGGGGCCGATGGCGCGCGCCTCGGGCGTGGCGTGGGATACGCGGCGCGACTTCCCGTACCTCGGCTACGAGACCTACGACTTCGACGTCCCGGTGGGCGTGAACGGCGACGTGTACGACCGGTTCCTGGTGCGCATGGAGGAGATGCGGCAGTCGGTGCGCATCCTCGAGCAGGCAGTACAGCGCCTGCCGGACGGCCCGGTGAATGTCGACGACCCGCGTCTCATCCTCCCGCCCAAGCACAAGGCGACGAGCGAGATGGAGTCGATGATCCATCACTTCAAGCTCGTGATGGAAGGGCCGCGCCCGCCGGCGGGGGAGTCGTACGTGGCGGTGGAGAGCCCCAAGGGCGAGAAGGGCTACTACTTCGTCTCCGACGGGTCGTCCAAGCCGGTGCGCTGGCGCATCCGGCCCCCCGCCTTCGTCAACCTCAGCGCGATCCCGAAGATGGTCGAGGGGCACCTCCTCTCCGACGTCATCGCGATCAATGCGAGCATCGATATCGTCATGGGAGAGATCGACCGATGAGCCACGGACCTTCCGCCGCCGGTGGCGCGGTGCTCAAGCCGTCGCATGGCCATCACGACGAACCGCACGTCCCGGTCTTCACGGGCGCGGCGCGCGTCAAGCTCGATGAGATCATCGCGCGCTATCCCACCAAGCAAGCCGCGCTGCTGCCCGCGCTCTGGATGCTGCAGGAAGCGCGTGGCTGGGTGAGCGAACCGGGGATGGCGGAGATCGCGGCGCTGCTCGACATCACGCCGGCGTACGTGAAGGGCGTGGTGACGTTCTACACCATGTACCACCAGCATCCGGTCGGGAAGTACTTCATCCAGGTGTGCACCACGTCCCCGTGCAACGTGTGCGGCGCGGAGGATGTGGTGAAGGCCTTCCTCGACAAGACCGGCTGCGGCGAGTTGGGGGTCACCTCCGACGACGGACGCTACACCGTGATCGAGGTCGAGTGCCTCGGTGCCTGCGGCTTCGCGACGCCCGTCATGGTGAACAGCGACTTCCTGGAGTCGATCACGCCCGAGACGGTGCCCGACGTTCTCAAGCAGTACCAGTAGACACTCGTTCGCTCGTCTTCCCGTCTTCCCGTCTTCCCGAGATATGGGTTACCCGCACCAGCCACATCCCCGCGAGACCGTCGTCCTGTCGAAGCACTTCGGCGATGCCGAGGCGCGTTCGCTCGACGGCTGGAAGAAACGCGGCGGCTACAAGGCGCTGGAGATGGCGTTAGGCATGGACCCGGTCGCCATCCAGAACATCGTGAAGGACTCGGGGCTGCGCGGGCGCGGTGGCGCCGGCTTCCCCACGGGGCTCAAGTGGTCGTTCATGAAGATCGGCGACGGCAAGCCGCACTACCTGTGCTGCAACGCCGACGAGTCCGAGCCCGGGACGTTCAAGGACCGCGAGATCATGCGCTGGACCCCGCACGCGCTCATCGAGGGCGTGGCGATCGGTGCCTACGCGATCGGGGCCGAGACGGCGTACATCTACATCCGTGGGGAGTTCACGGAGCCCATCCAGCGCATGGAAGCGGCGCTGGCCGAGGCGCGCGCGGCCGGCGTGATCGGTACGAACGCGATGGGGACCGGCAAGACGGTCAACGTCTGGGTGCACAAGGGCGCGGGTGCCTACATCTGCGGTGAAGAAACCGCGCTGATGAACTCGATCGAGGGACGCCGCGGCAACCCGCGCATCAAGCCGCCCTTCCCGGCGGTGGCCGGGCTGTTCGGCAAGCCCACGACGATCAACAACGTCGAGACGCTGGCGGCGGTGCCGCACATCCTCACCAACGGCGCCGACTGGTACAAGAAGCTCTCGCGCCCCGATAACCCGAAGTCGACGGGGACCAAGCTGTGGAGCGTGTGCGGCAACATCGCGCGCCCCGGCAACTACGAGGTCCAGATGGGATTCCCGTTCGGCGAGTTCCTCCACGAGGTCTGTGGAGGGGCGCTCCCCGGCCGGAAGCTGAAGGCGATCATCCCCGGTGGATGCTCGGTGCCGATCATCACGATCGAGGAAGCGGAGCAGGGGTTGATGGACTACGAAGGCATGGTCGCCGTCGGCACCATGCTCGGCTCCGCCGGCTGCATCGTGATCGACAACGCCCAGTCGATGCCCAAGCAGATCGCGCGCCTCGCGCGCTTCTATGCGCACGAGAGTTGTGCCCAATGCACGCAGTGCCGCGAAGGGACCGCGTGGACGACGAAGATCCTCGAGCGCATCGTGGCCGGTGACGGCACGGCCGAGGATCTCGACACGCTGCTCGAGATCGGCGAGAACATGACCGGCAAGACCATCTGCGTGCTCAGCGACAGCTGCGCCACGCCAGTGTCGAGCGGACTCAAGCGATTCCGTCACGAATTCGAAGCCCTCATCACGAAGAAGACCGTGCACGCCGTCCCTGTCGTGGTGGCCTGATGGCAGACACGCCCCTCGTCAACCTGACCATTGAAGGGCGCCCAGTCGCCGTCGCGCCGGGGACGACCATCCTCGAAGCGGCGAAGTCGGCCGGGGTCCTCGTCCCGCATTACTGCTACCATCCGGGACTTCCCGTGGCCGGCGTCTGCCGCATGTGCCTCGTGGAAGTCGAGAAGTTCCCGAAGCTCGCCCCGTCGTGCGCGACGGCCGTGGCCGAGGGACAGGTGGTGCACGTGCACTCCGAGAAGGCCCGCGAAGCGCGCAAGGGCGTCCTGGAGATGCTGCTGATCAACCACCCGCTCGACTGTCCGATCTGCGATCAGTCCGGCGAGTGTGAACTGCAGGACTACACGTATCAGGAAGGGCGCAATGACTCGCGCTATCGCGAGGCCAAGCGCTTCAATCCGGTCGATGACTTCGGGGGCGATGTCCTCTACGTCCAGAACCGCTGCATCCTCTGCACGCGGTGTGTCCGCTTCATGGACGACGTGGCCAAGGACACGGTGCTGAACGTCAGCGAGCGCGGCGACCGCGCCTTCATCGGCAAGTTCGACGGGAAGGACCTCACGCATCCGTGGGCGGCAAACGTCGTCGACCTCTGCCCCGTCGGCGCGCTGCTCTCGAAGGACTTCCTCAACAAGGCGCGTGCGTGGGAGCTCGATCGCACGGCCTCGGTGTGCACCGGCTGCTCGCAGGGGTGCAACATCATCGTCGAGACGCGCGACAACACGGTCATGCGCCTGCGTCCGCGCTCCAACGAGAGCGTGAACCAGTTCTTCATGTGTGACCACGGGCGCGGCAACTACCGCTGGCTCAACCGCCGCGACCGGCTCGAGTCGCCGAGCATCCTTGGCGCCAGTGGGCATGCGACGGTGGACTGGGACGTCGCGCTCGAAGGAGCCGCCCGCGTCCTCAAGGGAAAGAAGGTCTTCGTCCTGGCGTCACCGAATCTGTCCAACGAAGCGCTGCATCTGCTGTCGCGCCTCGTGAAGAAGTCGGGCGGTACGGGGGCCTATCGCGTGGAGCAGGGGACCGTCGCCGCGCTGCCGGGGGCCCCTGATCTCGCGCTGCGTGCCGATCGTGCGGCGAATGCCACCGGCGCGCAGCTGCTGGGCTTCACGCGTCACCCGTCGCCGCTCGAGCTCCTGCAACCGGGCGACGCCCTCGTGATCGCCGACCACGATCTCGCACCAACCGACGTGCCGGCGGTAAACCGCGCTTCGGTTGTGGTGGTCGTGGGGACGGCCATGCCGGCCAACTTGCCCAAGGCCGACGTCATTCTCCCCATCGCCAACGTGGTGGAAGAGGAGGGGACGTTCACCAATCTCCGCGGCCGAGTGCAACGCTTCCTGCAGGCGAAGGCGACGCAGGGAATGGCGCGCCCGAGCTGGTACGTCCTCTCCGACCTGTTGGGTGCCATGGGCGAGAAGGCCGAGTACTTCACGGCGTCGGACGCCTTCGCCGCGCTTGCCGCGGCCGAGCCGGCCTTTGCCGGGTTGTCGTACGACACGTTAGGGCTGCGCGGCCTGCCCGTCGTCGACGCGGCCTCCTTCGCGGAGGCCGCCCGATGAGCGCCTTCCTCGCGATGCCCGCACTGCTGCAGGCGGCGGTTGATCCGCAGGCTGCTCCGAACTTCTGGCCCTGGTTCCTGGCCACGGCGCTCAAGCTGCTGGTCTTCTTCACGCTGTACATGGTGATCGTCGCCTACTCCACGCTGGCCGAGCGCAAGATCTCGGCGTGGATCCAGGGGCGGCACGGTCCCAATCGCGTCGGCCCGCGCGGCTATTTCCAGCCGCTGGCCGACGGCGTGAAGAACTTCATGAAGGAAGAGACGCTCCCGCCGCACGTGAACAAGGCGCTCTTCATCATCGCGCCGATGTTGTCATTCGTGCCGGCGCTGATGGTGTGGGCGATCATCCCGTGGGGGGCGGCCTACGCGTCGCCGTGGGGCCGCATCGACATGGTGCTCGCCGACCTGCCGATCGGGTTCCTGTTCACCCTCGGTATCGGGTCGCTCGGCGTGTACGGGATCGTGCTCGCCGGCTGGGGCTCGAACAACAAGTACGCGCTGCTGGGCGGACTCCGCTCGAGCGCGCAGATGATCTCCTACGAGATCTCGATGGGCATGTCGCTGATCCCCGTCTTGCTGCTGGCGGGGAACGTGACGATGCGAACGATCGTGAACCAGCAGGCCGAGATGCACGCGTGGAACGTCGTCACGCTCTCGGTGGCCTTCGTGACGTACCTCATCTCCGCCTTCGCCGAGACCAACCGCCTGCCGTTCGACCTCCCCGAGGCCGAGTCGGAGCTGGTGACCGGGTACCACACCGAGTACTCCGCGATGAAGTTCTCGATGTTCATGATCGCCGAGTACGCCAACATGGTCACGCAGTCGGCGATGCTGGCGACGCTCTTCTTCGGCGGGTGGGACATCCCGTTCATGACGGCCGACAACACCGGGGCGGTGAGTGGCCCGCTCGTGCTGCTGTCGGTGATCATCATGATGGCGAAGACGCTCTTCTTCATGTTCTTCTACATCTGGATCCGCTGGACGCTTCCGCGCTTCCGGTATGACCAGCTGATGTCGTTGGGATGGAAGCTCCTCCTCCCGCTGGCGCTGGGCTACATCGTCGTCGTGGCCTCGCTGATGCTGGCGCTCGACGCCATGGGGATCGAGCGCGGGCTCGCGTACGCGGGGATCTTCCTGGCGGTCAATGCGGTCATCCTATTCATCGCCTTCTCGCTCATCGACCGCGGCCGCGTGCTGAGCCCGGCGTACGGACGCGCGTCGGCTGAGGAACTGGCCAGGCTGCGCGGCATCACCGCAGCGCGCGCGAATCTCTCGACCCAGGCAGGCGACTAATGGCCATCAACGTGAAGGTCGTGGACCGTCCCCTCTCGGAGACGAGCTACGTCCGGGCAACGCTGAAGGGGCTGGGCAACACCTTCAAGCACCTCATCGATCCCCACAAGGTGACCACGCAGTATCCCGAGCAGCGCGAGAGCATCTCGCCGCGCTGGCGCGGGACGCATCGCATGCTCACCACCGAGGACGGCAAGGCGAAGTGCGTGGCGTGCGGACTCTGCCCCACGGTGTGCCCCGCCAACTGCATCAAGCTGGTCCCGGGTGAGGACGAGCAGGGGAACCGATATCCGCTCGTCTTCGAGATCGACGAGTTCCGCTGCATCTTCTGCGGCTACTGCCAGGAAGTGTGCCCCGAGGAGGCGATCCACCTCGGACGGCACTACGAGAATGCCGAGTATTCGCGCGAAGGCTTCGTCTACGACCTCGAGCGCCTGATGGCCCAGACGCACCCGGTGTGCGAGATGTGGGACCCGGCCGACCCGAAGGGCGAGTAATGCCGAACTTCTTCTACGAGCTTCATTTCTATCTCTTCGGGCTGCTCGCGATCGCCTCGGCGCTCGCGTTCGTGACCCGCAAGAGCCCCGTGGCGGCGGCGCTGTGGCTGGTGCAGACCATGTTCTGTCTCGCCGCGCTCTACGTCATGATGGACGCGCACTTCGTCGGCGCCATCCAGGTGCTCGTCTATGCCGGCGCCATCATGGTGGTCTTCCTCTTCGTCGTCATGCTGCTCAACCTCGGGCATCCCGACGAGCTGTCGGACCTGCGCGGCAAGTGGGGGCGGATCGCGGCCGGCTTGTTAGGCATCGCCCTGCTGGCACAGGTGATGGCGCTCGGGCGCACACGCCCCGAGGCGTCCCTGGTGCAGAGTGACTTCGCGCGCGCCGAGAGCCTCAAGGATCTCAACGCCGTGAGCGCGATCGCCAAGCCGCTCTTCAGCGACAACCTGCTCGCCTTCGAACTCACGAGCATCCTGCTCCTCGTGGCCATCGTCGGCGCCGTCGTCCTCGGCAAACGGAGGGCCTCCGCATGATGGTTCCCGAAGCGCTCGCGCTGTCCGCGGTGCTGTTCAGCATCGGAGTGATTGGTGTCCTCACCCGTCGCAACGCGATCATCATCTTCATGTGCGTCGAGCTCATGCTCAACGCGGTCAACCTGTCATTCGTCGCCTTCTCCAGGTTGTACGGGATGACGGGGCAGGTGTTCGTGGTGTTCGTCATGACCGTTGCCGCGGCTGAAGCGGCGGTGGGGCTGGCGATCATCATCTCGATCTTCCGCCACCGCCAGACGGTGGACCTCACGAACATCAATCTCCTCAAGGGCTGATGCTCCTCCAGGAAGCGGCAGCCGCCGGAGCGCACCCACTCGCCGGAACCGCGGCCGAGTGGATCTGGCTCGTCCCGATCCTCCCGCTGATCGGGTTCCTCATCAACGGCCTTCTCTCGCTGACGAGCGTGGCGAAGACGGGGCCGAAGAATCCGTCGACGCACCACGCACATCACGACGATCATGGGGACGCGCACGGCCACGGGCACGACGATCACGGGCATGGGCACGGGCACGACGACCATCACGCGCCGCCGCGGCACAGGCACGCGGGCATCGTAAGCATCGTCGGGCCGGCGGTACTCGCCGCGTCCTTCGTCCTCACGGCCACGATCTTCCTTGCACTGTCCGGTGCGCACGCCGAGCAGCCGTTCGTGAAGACGCTGTTCTCGTGGA